>OLOL01000487.1_pt1 | contig 41188 bp, 35 predicted proteins | sample 1673081 | NCBI WGS metagenome assembly OLOL01 (sample SAMEA3136753, study PRJEB25190) | human gut metagenome
ATAAAAACAAAAGTATGTGAAAAATAAGATCAAATTACTTTCTTCCCACCCTCTTTAGCTTTTGTTTTATTGTATCAGTGCAGCGGTTTGTTGAATTTTTAGGTAACTGCTTTATCATTATTTAAAACCCATTGTATTTTTTTAAGTTTCTTTAATATTTTATACAATATGTTTAAATAGTTATTTTTCAATAAATATATATTAACTCTTAATTGGAGTGTTTTTCATGTAAATTACTTGGAAAGGAGGTATTTAAAATGAGTTTAACTGAGATTTTTACTGATTCTTTAAAATATCCATTTTCAGATATGACTAAGTTTTGTATACTTGGAGTTATAATGGCTATATCTTCATTAGGTTCTTTGGATCTTGGAAATGAAACCCTTACTTTAATTTTAGGTATTATAGGTTTTATAGCTTCTATTATAGCTGGCGGATATGGTGTAAGTATTGTAAAAAATGCTATTATAAAATCTGATGAAATTCCTGATTTTGATTTGCAGACAAATTTGATTGACGGAATAAAAATGATAATACTAGCTATTGTATACTATATCATTCCATTTATAATTACTGTTATTATAGCTTTTGCATCTGGTTTCTTTAATCAGATCATGGAAGTTATGGCTTATGCTTCTCAATACGGACCTGATTTTGTAAATATGGTTCCTGAAGATGTTGCTATGTCTTTAGTAAGTTCTGCAGCAATAACTGTTATTATAGGTATTATTTTATTGGTTATTTTCACATTATTGTTATATATGGGTGTCTGCAGATTGGCTAAATATAACAGTTTGTCTGAAGGTGTAGATATTCCTGAAGCAGCTCGTGATTTAAAAAGGATAGGTATTGGTAAAATTATAGGATGGATGGTTTTATTAATTGTAATTATATCTATTATTACTTTTATTAGTATGATTCTTACATCAATTCCATATATCGGTTTTTTAATTTCAGCATTTTTAGTTTCAACATATAATTTATTTATTGCATACAGATCAGTTGGTTTATTATATTCATATATAGAATAAAACCAATTTTTTTTCTTTTTTTGATGATTAATTTTAAATAGTTAATTAGCAATAATATTTCATTGGAGAGTGTTTTAGATGAATATAAGTGAGATTTTTAGTGATTCATTTAAATATCCAATTATTGATATTAAAAAATTTGCAATATTCGGTATTATTGTTGTTTTAGCTACTCTTAATGTTTCAGCAGCTAACAGTTCAGTTTTACAGATAATTTTAAATGTTGTTTCATTTGTTGCAATTATTTTAGTTTTAGGTTATGGATTGGATGTTGTGAAATATGGATTTAAGCAGGCTAATGAGTTACCTGATTTTGATTTTAAAACAGGTTTTGTTAATGGTTTAAAACTTTTTGTAATTCAGTTCTGTTACTTGATAGTTCCATTAATTCTTATATATATTACGGCTTATTTATCAGGATTTTTACAGTCTTTAGCTGGAATAATGAAATCATATTATGAAACTGGAATGTATTCAATTTCAAATTCATTTTTAACTTCAATGGCAGTTACATTTATTATAGCAGTTGTACTTTCTATAGTTTTCATGTTATTTGCTAATATTGGAATGGCCAGACTGGCTAAATATGATGATATTTTTGAAGCAGTGAATCTTTCTAAAGTTTTTAAAGATTTAAAAAAGATAGGAATAGCTAAAAGCATCGGATGGTTAATTGTATTGATGATTGCTGGTTTTATTATAATCCTTGCTGGAGTTGGAATTTCAATGATTATCCCATTTGCCGGTTCAATTATTGCTTCATTTATTGTTATATCTTATTTCTATTTATTTTATTACAGATGTGTTGGTTTATTATATTCAAATATATAAACCATTTATTTTTTTATCTAAAATTTAATATAGCTTTACTATTAAATATTTACATACGGAACTTTTTATTTTTAAGAGGTTGTTAATATGAATTTAGGGGAAAATATTAAAAAATCATTTTTATATCCGTTATGTGACTATAACAAGTTTGCAATGCTTGGAGTTTTAACTGTTTTTTCTTTTTTAAGTTCAATTTGCTCTTCATTTGGTGCGGATAATCCGTGGGTAGTTATTGTAGCTACTTTAATTGGAGGTATAATTTCAATGTATCTTACAGGTTATTCTGTTTCTGTAATCAAATGTGGGATTGATGTTAAAGAGGAAATTCCTGATTTTAAAGTAGGTAGAGATATTTTAAACTTTTTCAAATATCTTGTTATAGGTTTAGTTTATACAATTATTCCGTTGATTATTATTTTTATTACAGTTTTTGGAACTGGGATATTGGAAATATGGACTAATATAGCTCCTTATATTCAGTATGGAAATGCAGATATTCCGCCAGCATTGCTTTCCAGTTTCATGTTTGCTGTTTTCATTACATTTTCAGTAACTGTTATTGTTTTGGTTATTCAAATAATTTTTACTAATTTGGGAATTGCAAGAATGTTAGCTAACAACAGTATAACTGACGGATTGGACTTATTTGAAGTTTTTAATGATATTGGAAAAATAGGATGGTTTAAAACTGTCGGATGGTTTATTGTAATATGTGTTTTAGATATGATATTTTTTATAATTTCAGTAGGAATAATGCTTATTCCATATGTTGGAGTTATTATAGTCGCATTTTTCATGTTAACATTTACAAGATTATTTAATTCATATTCAGTAGGTTTATTATATTCTGATGCTTATAAAATCAATAAAAATCAGGAGAATATTAAAGATAATGTTTTAGAAGATACTTCAAAGGCTGAAAAGACTGATGTTTTAGAGGAATACGAAAAAATTATTGAAGGTAAAAAGGAAGATACAATAGACAGTATGTATGGTGAAAAAGATGAGTAAAAAAGTAGTTATATTACATGGCAGTCCCCGTGTAAGTGGAAATAGTGATATATTAGCTAAAGAATTTAAAAAAGGAGCAGAGGATGCTGGAAATGAAGTTAAAAAAATTTCATTTCCAATGAGATTTATTAATTATTGTAAAGGCTGTTTAGGTTGTGTATCTTCTGGAGAATGTGTTATTCATGATGATATGTCTGGGATTTTAGAGGATATGGCAGATGCAGACATTATTGTATTTGCAAGTCCTATTTATTTCAATACAATCAGCGGACAGATGAAAACAATGATTGACAGATTAACTCCAAAAGCTAAACAGTTATGTGATAAAGATTATTATTTCTTATTTTCAGCAGCTACTGATAATCAAAAATCATTGGATCCTGCAGTTTGTGAGTTAAGAGGATTTTTAAATTGCATTGGTGTTGAATCTGAAAAAGGCATTGTTTTTGGTTTAAATGCTGAAAGTGAAGGTGAAATTAACCATAATGAAAATGCTTTAAAGCAAGCTTTTGAATTTGGAAAAAACATTTAATTTGTGATTAATTTCACATTTATTTACTATTTTTAACTTCACTTCACTGTTTTTTTTAAGATAGTATTAAATATTGTTTAAAACATATTATGTAATAAGGTGAAGTAAATGAAATTTAAAATAACCATTAATGATAATGAGTATCATGCAGATATGGTGGATTGTGAGTTAGTAAATCAGATAGCTGACATGTGTCCTTTTGAAAGTACTTATAAACAGCATCTTCATCATGAATACTTTACTAAATTGCCAAGTACTGTTAATGATGAAGGATGTCCACTAACTACATCTATTTTAAAAAATAAAATATACTATTATCAAAAATGGAACTCACTTGTTATTGTTTACGAAGATGCTAATGTTAGTCCTTATGAATTAAGTTATATTGGTGAATTTGAGGAAGACGTTAGTGAATATCTTCAGGAAATGGGAAGAAACATCTTTGTTGAAGTAGATGCAGAATAATTTCTATTTAAAAAGCTATATTATCTATGTTTCATATAAATACTATGTAATATGGTGATTTTTTATGGAGATTACTCTAAATTTAAAAACAATTTCTACAATTGTAGCTGTTATAGCTGTAATTATTGGTATAATTGAAGGGTTAAATGTTTTTAGTTTATCTGGATTAGTTTCAGATTTTGTATTTTACGGTTCTTTAGCAATAATTATAGCTATTCTAGGTCTTTTAGGAGTTTATATTTCTAAGATGGATATTAGAATAGCTGCAATCCAATATATAATTATTGGACTTGGTCTTTTTATAACTATTGGTTATTATGGCGTAATTGGCTGTGTTATATTTGTTGTTGCTGGTGTTTTAGCAATTGTTGAATATATGCAAACTAAAGAGGAAGTTACAGCAGACAAAAAGCTTTTTTTAATTCCTGTTTTAACTATTATCATAATTGTTTTATTTTTACTTGTTAGTGTTGGTTTAGGCATTTTAGATAGTATGGCTGCTTCAGATTCTGTATCTTTTAGTGATTTAAGCGCATCTATATCTAATGAATACGGCACCACTTCTGGTGATTTAACTGGAACATTAAATGTTGATAAAGATTTTGATTATTTGGAAGTTAAAGTTAGTTTTTATAATTCTAATAATTTAACACTATATGAATCATATGCTTATAATGGAAATAATGTTCATCCAGGCAAATATTCAATTGATGCATTTTATTTTGGAAATGAAATCCCTACAAAAGCAGTAATTGAAGTATATAATGAGATTAATAGTGATCCGATTTATACTCAAAATGTAAATATTAATTAGGTGTTATCTGATTAAAGATAACACTTTTTTTATTCTTCTATTGGTTCATAAATAAGACCGATTCCACGTGTTTTAAATAATTCAGTTAATGCAATTATCAGTGTAAATATAAGATTTGTAATAATAAACATTGCCCACCAGAGAGGTTCTGGTGATGTTAGTGTATTTATTCCTGAAGTTCCGATAATCATCATAGCTATCATGGTGATTGTAAACAGTACAAATGCAATTACACATTCTATTACTGTTAATCCAATGTAAAATAAAATATATCTGGCAGGACCTATTGTTAAGATTACTTCTTTTATTTCTTTAAAGTCAAATGCTTTTTTAAAGTTATTATGAGCAGCCATATTTGACAGGCTTATGAAACTTACAAAATATAATATGATTCCCAATATTATGGATATGATTGCTCCTGCCGTTCCGATTATTCCTCCGGAGATGTGATTTAAAAATGCTATATTGCTAACAGCTAATATTATTATAGGAATTGCAAAGTATATGAATTTAACAAGAAATACTTTTGCTCCGTTTATTAACATTTCCTTTAAGTTATTGAATTCAGGCACTTTATCTGTTCCATTAATCATTCCGCAGGTGGAGATTTCTAGTATTTTGTATTCATATCCTAAAAATAAAAATCCTGGGATTAATGTAAGTACTGCCGGTACAATTAAACTGGCAAATTTTAAATTTAAATTTGCATTCTGATAATGGATTAATATTAAGAGATATGCCATCCATAGGATAAATATTGAAAATAATGTTAGTCCAAAGTAAAACAGTGATTTTGAGTTTTTTATTGAGTATTTGATGCTGTCATTGTATATGTCAAGTATCATATTTTTTCCTCCAGTATTTTTCAGCAACTATGTAAAATATATGTTACTTATGTAAAATTAAGTTTACATCATATATAAATGTATGGTTTATGTTACATGTCTGGAGTAAAATTTCAATGTAAAAAAAGTTTTAAAAGAAAAGAAAGGAATCTTTTCTTTATGGTCTTAAACCTGATCCGCCTTGGAGAGTTATTGTTTCTCCAGAGATGTAGCTTGCAGCTTCCGATGCTAAGAATAAGCAGGTTCCACCAATATCTTTTTCAGCATCACCAAATCTTTGTAATGGTATGCCTTGTATTGTTTTTTCATAAATTTCAGGATATTCTTCCTTCCATTGTTCTAATTGGGCAGTCATTACAAGTGGACATACAACATTGATGTTGATTCCGTCACAACCCCATTCTGTTGCAGCTACTCTTGACATACCTCTGATTCCTTCTTTTGCAGCAGCATATGATGATTGTCCGTCTCTTCCAAACAATCCGGCACCTGATGCAAAGTTGATTACAGAACCTTTGCTTTCTTTAAGATATGGATGAGCATATTTCATAAAATTAAATACTGCATATAATCCTGAGTTGATGGCTAAATCAAAGTCTTCTTTTGTATGTTCTACAAGTTTTAATCCTGATTTGGAAGCTTGTGCATTGTTTATTAATACATCAATTCTTCCATATTCATCAACAACTTGTTTTATTGCATCTTTTACCTGGTCTTCATATCCACCGTCAGCTACAATAGACAATACTTTTATATCATATTTGTCTTCAAGTTCTTCTTTTGCTTTTAAAAGTGTGGATTCAGTTCTGCCTGTAATTGCAAGGTTTGACCCTGCTTTTGCAAATGCTGTAGCTATACCAAATCCGATTCCTTTTCCTCCACCAGTTATTATCGTTACTTTTCCATTCATATCGTTGTTCATAAATACTCGCCTCTTAATATAAATATAACGAAGTATATTTATCACGATTTATAATATGCCTTTTGTATTATATAAAATTTGCTTATTGATTTTTCTTAAAATAAGTTGTATTGTTTTATTTTCATTAATGATGGCTTATGTGTCTTATTTAATTTTATAGAATAAAATTTAAACATGTGTTTAAAAAAACAGAATATTTTTATAAAAAAGTAAATTAAAAGATTTCTCTTAGGATTGGGTAGTGTTGTTATTATCTATTGAGAAATCTGATTTGTTCATATCAAAATTACCGGTAGCTTCTTTTACGACATTGCCGTCATGTATAATCTCAATTTTGGCATGATCTATAGCTAAATATTTATGACTGTTGTAAAATCCGAAATAAGAACCATATTCACTATTATCTACCGTATTTAATCCTTCAGTTGTAGTAGCTAATGCGTTTCCATTACTGTCATAATATGTTGTTTTTAAGAAGTAACCCTGAGTATTTGATGGAAGATTATTAAAAATAGCATTGACATTGTAATAATAACCGCTTTCACCACTAGTTCCTGAAATATCTGTAATTGTTATGGAGATACTGTCTGGATTGTAAAATAGATTACTGCTAAAAATGGCTATTCCTATAATTATAATAACTATAACTGCAACAGGAATTAATATTTTATTTTTAGGGAGATTAAATGAAGCTTTGCTACTGAATATTTTGGAATCCATATTGTCGTCGGATTTAGCTTCAGCCGGAGCTTCATTAAATAATAATTCATCTATATCTTTTTTAGAAGTTTCAGTTTCTTCGGTTTTTTGAACTTTTTTAGGAGTTTCTTTCACTGGAGAATTGTCATCGACTAAAACAGAATATCCTCATTCATTACAAAATTGTGCATCATCAGGTAGTTCATTTCCACATTTTGGGCAATATTTGCTCATTTGTTTTCACCTCTATTGTAAATTGAATCTGTATAAATATGTATATAAATTGTTATTGATATTTCTTTTTAAAAATTTTCGAAAAATTTATTTATAATAATTGTTTATTCTTAATTAAAGAGGTTTTTTATATGGTAGAATTAAAAGGAACAAAAACTGAAGCAAACTTGAAAGCTGCTTTTGCAGGTGAGTCACAGGCTCATACCAAATATGAATACTATGCAAGTCAGGCAAAAAAAGACGGTTATGTTCAAATTTCAAATATCTTTTCAGAAACTTCACATAATGAAAAGGAACATGCTAAAATCTGGTTTAAACTCTTGCATGGTGGCAGTATTCTGGATACTGCATCTAATCTTAAAGATGCAGCTGAAGGCGAAAATCACGAATGGACCAGTATGTATCCAACTTTTGCAAAAGAAGCCAGAGAAGAAGGATTTGATGAAATAGCTTATCTATTTGATGCTGTTGGAGCTATTGAAAAAGAACACAACGAACGTTATGATGTTTTACTCAAAAAAGTTGAGGAAGGCAGCGTATTTGTAAAAGAAGAAGAAATTGTTTGGATTTGTGGAAACTGCGGACATATCTTTAAAGGAAAAGAAGCGCCTGAAAAATGTCCGGTTTGCGCTCATCCAAAAGCATACTTTGAAAAAAGAGCAGATAATTATCTCTAGATTTTTAAAATCTGGACTTTTTTTCTTCTTTTTTTTATTATAAAAAGAATTTCAATTTAAAAAAAGTTAAAAATCAGCTATTTGTTAATAGCTATTAATTTTTTAGCAGCTTTCATATCATTGCTGTAGATATGGCCGCTGGTGGAGTGGTAATGGATGCCTCCGAAGTTTACTTTTTCACCTAATAATTCTTTGTTAAGCTCTTCTTTCATTTTAATTCCAATATAAGCTATAAAAAACATATTTGAATAAAAAGCACCGAAAATATCATTGGATCTGAATAAACAGTGGATTGTCAATTCATTGTTACGAACAATACATTGCAGGAACTGTAAACATGGAATATCTTCACGGTCCTGGTCTAATTTCGGATCATAGGTAATAGCTACTGCACGGTTACTTCCAATTGCATGAAGCATTCTTTTTTTCATTACTTCAAATTGGTCTGTGTCAAAATGGGCCAATATACGGTTTGGGTAAGTGTATACGAATCCCTGATCATCACTATTTTCAAATGACCTGACATATTCATATAATGCATCACTTTTAATAGGACATCCTTCAATATCATATTTTCCGGATTTGATTTCATTTAGCATCATATCAGTAGTCATATGCTGGTATTTAGCAGCAAATTTTAAGTTTAACGGGTCGTCAATTATGTAAAAATTACCTAAACTTTCTTTTAAATGATGGTTGCTGTCTTTATAAGTTTCTTTTCCTTCCTTTAAGATTTTTTTAACAAAATCTAAATAGCATTGATTAATAGATAGCATAATAAAATAATTCCTTAAATCAGTTATTTTAATTTTAGTTTCTTTTATAATATATTTATTTTTATTAAACCGTAAAGTGAAATATGGTGTTCATCGATAGTTTTCTTAATAACTTATCTATTTAGTTGTAATACTAATTTGTATACATTGTTATCATTTTTTAAAATGAATGTTGTATGTATTTTTATATTAGTAAATCTAATGTATTAATGTATAAAATTATATTTCATATATGTTTATATGATATTATAAAATTAAATTTTGGAGGAACAAAAATTGGTTAAATATGTTAATAAGTCAATTGTACTTTTTTTAGTATTTTTGTTATTATTAATAATTGTTCCATCTACTTTTGCTAGTGATGCTGTTGATAACCAGACAGTCGTTAGCAGTGATGAACAAATTGAAATATCTGCTGTTAATGATGGCGGAGTTATTTATAGTCATAGTGGGGATACTTCTGATGTTCTTACTGGTTCTAATGACATCTATTTCAATGCATCTGCAGACAGTGATGGAAGAGGAACACAGTCTAGTCCGTATAAGTACTTGCAGTATAACAGATTAACTTCAGGATGTACTGCTCATTTTGCAGACGGTACTTATAATTTAGATGCTAAAAAAGGAATATATTCATCTATGACACTCATTGGTCAAAGTGCTCAAAATACTATAATTAAGTTTAACGGTATTGCATTTAATGTTGAAACTGGTTATACTTTAACTTTAAAAGATTTAACCTTAAATCATGCTACTGTTAAGAATTTTGGTACTGTCAGTGCAACTAATGTGATATTTAAAAATGGTGTAGCTGTTGATGATACAGGTTACGGATATAACAATGCATATGGTGGAGCTATCTACAATTATGTTAATACTGATTATTCAGGTTATGTAACTAATACACCTAAAAATACATTATATAACTGTACATTTTTAAATAACAGTGCAATGTATGGTGGAGCTATTTACCTGCCATATGGGGAATTGTCTATTTCAAACTGTAAGTTTATTAATAACTCTGCACATTGGTTTGGTGGAGCTATAGCTTCTGAAAATGAATGTGGAATTTCTATTACCGGCACAACTTTTGAAAACTGCAGATCTGTAGATGATGCTGGTGGAGCTATTTATGCGTTTTCTACTGATTTGGAAGTTAAGGACAGTATTTTCAATAACTGTTCTGCAAACTTTGCAGGAGCTATCTGTAGTTTAAATTCTGAAATGTTAATTTCTTATTCTAATTTTACAAATAACCTTGCCAGATATGAAGGTGGAGCTATATATAAGATGTATGGTTCTGGAACTGTTATTAAATCCAATTTTACTAAAAATGCAGCTTTAAATGGTGGTGCATTATTTAGTGATAACTGTACTTCTTTTGAAATTAGAAACTCTGAATTTGTATCAAATGCAGCAACCGGATTTGGAGGAGCAATATTTTCCAATGCAAATCCTAAATTGACTGTTGATGGAGTTATATTTAGTGATAATAAAGCCAGTTACAATGCTAATATCTTAAATCAATCTAATTTCAGCCCTATTGTATCAAGCAGTAACAATTATTCATTATTTGTTTACAAATCATTATTCAATGGTACATTACCAGCAAGATATAATTTAGCTGAACACGGCTTTGTAACTGAAGTTAAAGATCAGCAAGCTTCAGGTAACTGCTGGGCATTTGCAGCACTTGCTTCTCTTGAAACCTGTGTTTTAAAAGCAAGCAATAAGACATTCAATTTCTCTGTAGAAAATATGAAAAATTTAATTGAAATGTATTCTGCTTATGGATGGAAAATGGAAACTAACAATGGAGGATACAATGGAATGCCGATGGGTTATTTGGCTAGCTGGTTAGGTCCTGTTAATGCTACTTTAGATCCGTTTGATGATATGGGAACTTTATCTCCACTTTTAGATAGTGAAATACATGTTCAAAACATTTATGTTTTACCTGCACGTACCAGCTATACTGATAATGATGCTATAAAAGAAGCTATTTTAAAATATGGCGGATTATATGCTTCATATTATCATTCAGCAAATTATCTTAACTCCAGAACTAATGCTTATTATGATCCATACACCGGCGGTGGAAACCATGCAATTACTGTAGTTGGTTGGGATGACAATTATTCAAGAAGTAATTTCTACAATAGTCCTGCAGGAAACGGTGCATTTATAGTTAAAAACAGCTGGGGATCTTCATGGGGAGATAATGGTTACTTCTACATCTCTTACTATGATAGAGTTTTATTTGCTGTAAATAAAGATAATCAGGCATTTACCTATATTTTAAATGATACTGTAAGATATACTAAAAACTACCAGTATGATGTTGCAGGAATGACTGATTACCTGGTAACCGGTAAAAAAACCATCTGGTATCAGAATATTTACAATGCAACCGGTAATGAAGCAATTGCTGCTGTATCAACATTCTTCAATACAACTGTTGACTATGAAATCTCTGTTTATGTAAATGATGTATTGCAGCTTACCCAAAACGGTAAACATGAAGGCAGCGGATATTACACCATTCCATTAAAAGAATATGTTCCTGTAGCTGTTGGAGATATCTTTAAAATTGTTGTAAAACTTACAAATCCTCAAAAAGGATATGCAGTTGTCCCTGTTTCAGAACAGGTTTCAACAACCAGATGTTATTATGCTCCTGGAGTATCATACTTCAGTCATGACGGTGAAAAATGGACAGATTTATATGATTTTACTTTTTCAGGATATGATCATTCATACAGTTCACAGGTAGCCTGCCTTAAAGCATTTACTGTTGCTGATAAACAGAATACAACAGTTACTTTAAATAACCTTACTCCTAAAGTTCAGGAATTTAGTGAAATTATAGCTACTGTAATTGATGCTAATGGTAAATTAGCTAAAATAGGCAGTGTTATTTTCAACATTAACGGAACTAATTATACAGCCAGTGTAGTTAATGGCAGTGCAAAAATCAGTGTATACTTTGATGAAGTTGGAGATTATATAATTTCAGCTAACTATCAGGATAACGGATTATATAATGGATCTTCTGTTCAGAAAACTGTCAGTGTTACTAAAACCGATGTTAATTTAACTGTTGATATTGATGACATTATTTATGGTGAAAATCCGGTAGCTAATATTAATTTAACTTCAATAGCTGGCATCAACGTAACTGATGATGTTGTTTTAACAGTTAACAATAAAAAATATTCTGTTAAAGTTATCAATGGTTCAGCTGTTTTCAGTGTTCCTGAAATTTTAACTGTCGGAGAATATCAGGCTATTGTATCTTATTTAGGCAGTGAAAAATATAATTTAGCTAATAATAGTGTTAATTTCACAGTAGCTAAAAAAGAAATCAACATGAATGTAACTATTGATAAAGATTACAGAGATATAACAGTAAATGTTAACTTATCTGAAAAACTTGATGGAAATTTAACAGTTCTTGTAAATAATACATCTTACACATTAACTTACATTAATGGAACCGGTTCATTAATCTTTAAAAACCTAACTTATGGAAATTACACAATTAATGTAACTTTCACAAAAGACAATTACCAAAGCATCAATGTATCTGAAAATGTTGAAATAAACTCTATTAAAACAGTTTTAGAAACAGAAAATGTTGTAATGTACTATAAAAACGGTACAAGATTTGTAGTTGTCCTAAAAGATATTGACGGCAATCCATTAGCTAATATGAATGTAACTATTTCAATAAACGGCAGGGACTATATCAAACAGACTGATGAAAACGGTACTGCTTTTATGGGTCTTAATTTAGACAGTAAAAATTACACTGTTGTTACTACATTTAATGGAACTTCCAAATACTTTGGAACCAGTGCAAATAACACAGTATCTATTTTACCAACAATCATCAGTAAAAACATAGTTAAATACTACAGAAATGGTACACAATTTTATGTAACTGTCTTAGACTTTAATGGAAACCCATTAGCTAATACAACTGTCAGATTCAATATTCACGGTGTATTCTATAACAAAACTACTGATGAAAATGGTACTGCTAAGTTAAACATCCAGTTAAGACCTGGAAACTATATTATCACTGTATTTAATTTAGTTACTGGTGAACAGACAGGTAATAATGTTACTGTATTGTCTAAAATTGTTGAAAATTATGACTTAGTTAAATACTATCAAAATGCTTCAAGATTCTCAGTTAAAATCTTAGATAATCAGGGATATCCTGTTGAAGGAACTATTGTAACATTTAACATCAACGGTGTATTCTACTACAAAGAAACTGATTCAAAAGGTATAGCTAGTTTAGGTATTAATTTAAGGCCTGGCAAATATGTAATCACTACTATGTACGGTCAGTATGAAGTAGGAAACACTGTTACAGTTTTACCAACTTTAGAAACTAGTGATTTAAACATGAAGTATAATGATGGTTCTGCATTTAGAGCAAAAGTTGTAGATGGTCAGGGTAATCCGTTAGCTAACCAAAATGTTACATTTAATGTAAATGGTGTATTCTATAATAAAGTTACTAATGATGAGGGTATTGCATCCTTAAACATTAAGTTAATGAAAGGGGAATACATTATTACTTCAATGTATGATGGATTTGAAACTGGAAATACAATTAAAATTCAATAAGGTTTTTTAAATAAACCTTTTTTTTCTTTTTTGTTATATCATTTCTTTTAAAAATTTTTATTTACACTCATATATAAATATAATATAAAATATCTTATTTTCAATTAGCTGCTTTAAAATATTTAAACTTTCTTTAATTAAACAAGCTAATTTTTTAATAACACTCATTTAATTAACTGATTTTCCAATTTAATTAATAAAAAAAATTTTGACAAAAAATAAAAAAAGTTAGAGTTCCTACATTATGAACTCTAAAACCATATAAATGAATAATAATGCAAATAAAATCCACATTGCTTTGGATATTTCTTTTGCTTTACCAAATAGAACTTTGACAATAACAAATGCAAATACACCGGCAATAATACCTGTTGTAATACTTTGTGTAAGTGGAGTTACAATAATAGCTGCCAGTGCAGGAATCAGATCAGAAAGATTACCTGTATCAAGGTTTTTGTACAGTCCGCACATTAAAATACCTACAACAATAAGTGCAGGAGCTACTGCAAAGGTTGGAATGATTGTAAATACCGGTGCAAACGGAATTGCAAGCAGGAATAAAATACCGACTACAATAGCTGTAAGGCCGGTTCTTCCTCCTTCCATAATACCTGTGGAACTTTCAATGTAGGTAACTACAGGTGAAGTACCTAAAAGGGATCCGATCATTGGTCCGAGTGCATCTACACTTAAAACCTTTTTAAGTCTTGGCAGTTTGCCGTTTTCATCATATCCGTCAACTTTTGTAGTAAGTGCAGTCAGGGTTCCCATTGTATCAAATAGAGAGATTACCAGAAATGTGACAGCAATAATTATAAAGTCAATAAATGCCCTTACTCCGGTAAATACTCCGGTAGCTTCTCCGAATTTAAATGCAACATTACCAAGTGATCCGCCCAGATTGCTGTTGATTATAGCTGTTGGTATTAATGACTGGTCAGGTAAAACAGGACATCCTGCCAGTTCTAAAACAACTCCGATAATGTATGTTGCAATAATACCGATTAAAATATTTCCTTTTACATTTTTCTTCATCAGTACCATAATGATGACAAAACAGATTAATGCCAAAAGGTTTCCGAGAGTAAAAATAGTGGAAGCGCTTCCAAGTCCGATTAGCTGTGTGGCCCAGTTTGCATCTCCGATATTTATTACCTGTGAAGAGTATGACAGGATTCCGAGGTTGCTTAAACCTAATGCAAGGATAAATAAACCTATACCTATTGATATACCGAATCTTAAAGAGTCGGGAATTGAGTAAAATAGTTTTTCACGCAGGGAAGTAAGTGAGATAACCAGAAAGATTATACCTGAGACAAAAATAGCTAAAAGTGCATATTCCCAGCTGTATCCCATAGTCAGTACTACGGTATATGTGAAAAATGCGTTAAGACCCATTCCTGCAGCCAGTGCATATGGGTAGTTTGCTATGTATCCCATTAATATTGTAGCTATTGCAGCTGAAAGTGCAGTTGCAATAAATACTCCTTGTATGTCCATTCCAGTTTCACTTAACATTGCAGGGTTTACAATTAATATGTAAGCCATAGCCAGAAAGATTGTAATACCTGCAATGATTTCAGTTTTCACGTCTGTATTATTTTCTTTAAATTTAAAAAAAGCATCTAACTTAGACATATTATTATCTTTTTTAAATTATGCTTTATAAGTTTTTATATTTAAGTTCAGTTTCTTTCGGTTTTTTTAGGCTGTATATTCAAATTGTAATTTATTTTTAGCATTTATATTCATTTTTAATTTGCTTATTTAAAATTTGTTTCATTTTCTAATTTCTTCAAAATATTCTTCGGGTTTTGTCAAAGTATTACTGGCTTTTTTTGAACAGCTTCGTGAATTGTACAACTGTGTTAAAATTAATAGAATATATTGTGTTAATATAGCGATATTCTTGTAATATTCTAATTATTATATAGTTGTCTGCAAAAATAGTATCTGTTTGTTTAATTTTACATTTTTTAGATAAAGGTTAATTTTGTTTATCATATCAGCAATTTTCAAATGAATTTTTAGTTGCTTTTATATAAATACTATTTAAAACATGGACAATTTATCATATCTTATAAGACAATATTACCACAAAGTATATATTACATGCTAATATAAAATATAAAACAAGGTGCAGATTATTAAAAATTAGGTCTTATTTTTAAAAAGCAACTTTAGAGAAAATGTGGTAACTGTGAATAAAGAGGATGAAATATTAAAGAAATGTAGCTATGTTGTAATTTCTAGCTACAGACGAAAAGTACTTGAAACCCTAAAAAACGATGTCAAAATACCAACAAAAATCAGTGAAGAATCAGGAGTAGGAATAAAACATGTTAGCAATGTCTTAACCGATTTAAAAGAACACAACCTAATAGTCTGCATTAATGAAGATGCCCACAAAGGCAGACTGTACAGATTAACTGAAGAAGGCAAAAATGTTGTTGATATGATTGGAAAAATGGACTGGTAGAATCCAGTTTTTTTAAACAGATGTAAACCCGTCTCCACCCATAATCCATTTTTTCCCATTTGAATCTTCAACTAATGCAAGCTCCATATCTCCCATATAACCGTATTCAACAATCCTGTAATCACCAATCTTTTTTTTGTATTCTCCGCTTTGAAGAATTTCATCTAAGCTGCGGGTTTTTTCGATTTCTGAGATGACAGCATGGTGAACAGCTGAAGTATTTTTATAGTGACTGTTTCCCATATACTGAATTTCAACGTCATACTCTCCGGCAGGAACATTATTGATTTTCAGAACAGCTATTCCGTTTTCATCAGTTGTCAGGTTAAATGAATTTGATCCAAATGAAATGGAAATGTCCTGATTAGCTATGGGATTTCCTTTGGAGTCACATAACTCTACACTGTATGAGTCACCGTCTTTAAGAGTGTCTGGTGATTTTACAGTTAGGCTGGTGCTTTCATGAGTATCTATGCAAATAACAGATATAAATACAATCATTAAAATGACTGCAGTAGCTGCCAATATTTTTACCAGATTTTTTTCATTCATGTCTGTTATTTATGTGCTTGTTAATAACAATATTTAAATACTAATTAAACACAATATTATAACATAGACCTGATTTAATAATCCTGCCTGAAAATGTTTATTGTCCTGTAGAGGGGATATTGAACATTTACGGATTTATAAAACAACAAAATATATTTAAAGATTGTTATAAAAATATGAATAATTAATTAAAGGAGAATTTTTATTTGCTTAAGTTTCAGCTATTCTTCTTGTTTTAGAATATGATATTATAGCGATTTTATAATATTGGGAGGTAATTATGTTTTGTCAGAATTGTGGTATGCTTAAAATTAATTGTATTTGTAAAAAATATAATGAATCGGATATGAATGGAAATGAAAATCATGAATTAAATGAAGAAGCAAAAACTGATTTTTCTTCAGATATTCAAATAATTAAAACTGAAAAATCACCAGATGATACTGAAAAGGAATCTCAAGTTAATTCCAGGCAGGGTAAAATTCAAAAAACAATAAAAGAAAATTTTCCATTTTCTACATTTTTAAAAGATCAACTGGAAATATTAACAGAAATTGTTGAGGCTATTGAAGATGGATATAAGTATATTATTTTGGAATCCGGTGTTGGAAAATCAGCCATTGCCGCAACACTAGCTAATATTTATGAAAGTTCCTTTATTTTATCTGACAATAAAAAACTTCAAGAAAAATATCATGAAGAGTATGTTTTAATAAATAATGATAAATTTTATGTTTCAAATCATAGTGATGCATTTAATGAATTTGAAAAATTAGATAAAAGAAAATTATTAATTGTTGATGATGCTCATAAATTTGATGAAAACATTGCTGATTTCTTTTCATATGCAATATATTTATCTGATTTTGATGATGAATTAATTGATAGTTTTTATTGTGAGGTTAGAAACAAAGAAAAAAAAAGATATTGATGTCGGATTAGATTTTATTAATCATTTATCACTGGATGATGAAAGGGTTAACAGAATTAAATATAATATTGAAGAAAATCCAGATGATTGGATTTGTTTTTATGATGATTACATGGGTTATGAGAAGATAATATTTAAACCATTAAACCTGGGAAATATTTTAAAGAAATATTTGCTGAACAAGGCTGAAATATGTATTTTTATGAGTTCAACAATATTAAATAAGGAAATATTTGCTGATGAACTGGGCCTGGACATTTCTGAAGTAAAATTTATTCATAAAGATTTCCCTTTCAGTTCAGATACAAATCAGATTTATTTAAGAAACTGTGCAGATATGTATTGGAAGTATTTTCAAAATGTTGATTTAGTAATTCCATTTATTGAATATATATTGGAAAAATATAAAAATGAAAAGGGAATAATTCATACTGATAAACCAAAATATACTAATTATATAAAAAATCAAATTGATAATCCTCGTTTGATGTTTCATGGGGATTATAATTATGGTAATAAACTAAAGAAGTTTAAAAATAGTTCAAATTCTGTTCTGGTTTCAGACTCCAGAGTTGAAGGTATGGCATTTCCAAAGGATAGTTGCAGATTTCAGATTATATTAAGACAACACTTACTTCAAAAGGATAAACGAGCAGACTATAAAGATAATGAATCCAACTGGTATTCATATAAAAAAGCGATATATCTTGTACAATTGTTACAGAGAGCTGCCAGATCAGAAGATGACGGCTGTATAAACTATATTCTTGATGAACGCATTTCAAAGACTATTAGAAAAGACATTATGTATTATAACTTTATTCCAGATTATATTCTTGATTCAATTGCAGATATGGATATTGAAGGTCGTGAGTTAATTTCAGATAATATCAGAAAACAATTTGGTGTTTATTATTTATTTGTCTATGATAAAAATACGAAATACCGCCCAGGTTCATTATCTAAGAAATTATTGAATTATAAAAATTATAGTGATGATTCAGTAGATTATAAAGATGACTTTGATTATTTCAATAATGAACTGATGAAAGCCATATCAGTGTTATCCAATCAGGTTATTCCCAATAACATTAGCAAATTAGCTTTGGTTAGTGTGCCGTCATCTACTGTTGAAAGAGATGCAGGGGCTACAATGAGAAAAAGTATAAACTGTATTGAAAATTGGTATGATGGAGGCAAAACAGAAACTGATTTCGGCTGTAAAAAAGAAATTATAAACTGCGGAAACCTTCTGACCAGAATTTCTGATGTAATTACATCACATCTCGTAGATGATTCTGAACCAAGGCCAAGCTACATTGAACACAAAGAATCCATTGAATGCTCAAAAAGTGAAATTTTAGAAAGGGATGATGTTGCATTTATTATACTGGATGATATTTCAACTAGAGGAACAATAATGGATGCCTGTGAAGATATTTTAATTGACAATGGTGCAAATAAGGAAAATATTTACAAATTTGCATTATTTAAAACAAAATGGTGTAATAATGATTAAACTTAAAGAAATATTATTTTTAAAGAATCTTAAAAGAGTTGGAAAAGCTACAATCTATAAAAAATACTGGAATCTGCTTAAAGATTGTGATGATTTTTATGATTTGGTTTCTGAAGTAGAAATGAATTCTAAATTCTCAACTGAAGAGATTAAAAAAGCTATGGATAATGCTGAAAGGTTATATGATGATCTTTTAAATTCAGAAATGGAAGTTATAACGGTTTTTGATGAAAAGTATCCTGAAAAGTTAAATGTAATGGGAAATAAAAGGCCGGTTATTTTATATGTTAGGGGAAATACAGATGCATTGACAAAAGCAAACATTGGAATTATAGGAACAAGAAAACCATCAAAATCAAGTCAGAAATTTGAACAGGAATTGGTAAAAAATATTGTCAGCACCTCTGATAAGGCTGTTGTAAGCGGATTGGCTTTTGGATGTGATAAAATTGCACACCAAACAACTGTTGATGAAAATAAAATTACCGTTGCAGTTCTTCCAAGTGGTGTTGATAATGTGAGTCCAGCTTCAAACAAAAATCTGGCAGAAAAAATTATTGAAACTGGAGGATGTCTGATTTCTGAATATGAACCTGAAACAAAAGTTCGAAGAGGAAATTATGTTGAAAGGGACCAAATTGTAGCGGCATTTTCAGATGCAGTTTTTGTTGTTGAGTGCGGAGTTGAAAGCGGAACAATGCATACTGTAAATTTTGCAAAAGAATATAAAAGACAGATTTATTCCTACCTTCCTGATGAAAGACCTGAAGGATCTTATGACGGAAATGAATTTATACTGCAAAATAACGAAGATGCTTTGAAAGTTGAAAACATTGAAGAATTTTTAGAAGACCTGGAAACTTTAAAAATTAAAAAAAGCATCAAATCCGGTCAGCAAACATTATTTTAGAAAAATGCAGTTTAAAAATCATGCTTCTGGGAATCTGAATTTTATAAATGTCAGCATCAGAAAATACTACAAGTCAAAAGGATATTATGCATTCTTTAGTGAGAATGAGCCCTGGAAAATATTGCTGAATGTTCTTTTTAAGGATGTATTTAAAAGATTTAAAAGAATTGCATGGCAAAAGGATATAAATACGGATTTATCAATAAATCAGTTCCTTCTGTGCTCAAAATTAAGGAAATAAATGGAAAAAAATAATATGTTTAAACACCAATAAAATGTGTTTTTTAACTTTTATTATTTACTCATAACCTTCTGATTCCAGATAATCATCAATATCAGGATTGTCTCCGTATTCATAATAGTCATAATAGGAGTCAGGATCATTTTTGGCAATTGTATCCGGTGATGTATCTACTCCCCCGTAATGTGACGGATAGCTATCATAGCTGTAGCTTACATGATTAGAAGTGGCTGAATCACCTGGAGAATAGCTGTCTGTTGATGAAAAGCTGATGAGACTGTTGAGGGTTAGGATTAAAATTGCACATATTATTAAAATAGCTATTATCTTATTTTGCTGATTCCAGTTTTTAAAATCATTAATCAGATTCGGACCGGAATTTCTGTTGGCAATTTGAACATCGTTATATACTTCATAAAATCCGTAAACCCAAACCAAAACGGATAAAATGCCGAATATATTTGAAAAAAATGCCAAAGCAGCAAAAAGTACTTTGAGTATCAGTAATGCTAATCCTTTTTTGGTATTTCCTGCATAGATTGAACCAAGTCCTGTCAGTATGAATGTCAGTATCAGTGCAATGTATATGTTTTTGTTTTTTATTTTCTTTCCGCATTTGGAACAGAAAGTTGCATTATCTGCAAGTTCACATCCGCAGTTATTACAAAACATCTTTTTAACTCCTTATGGTGATTATTCAATTTTTGATATATAACTTTTTTTAAATAATTTTAGTAATATTTATATACAATAAAGATACATAATTGTTATTAACGTGTTAGAATTAATGGATTATATAATGTTTTAATTAATTGTAAAATTGCTGAAAATTTATTATCTATCTTTAAAATCAATTAAAAAAATTTATATGTTTATTAATTTAAACTAGAATTATATTAAATAAGATAGGAGGAATTTAAAATTACAGATGTAGAAAATTTAAAAATTGCTGCATTACTCCATGATATTGGAAAGTTCTATCAAAGAACAGACAAGAGCCATTCTGAAGAATATAAAAAATATTCTCAGGATGATTATGGTAAAAATGGAGCACATGCCAAATGGTCCTGTGACTTTTTAGATAAATACTACAATGATGATATTGTGGATTTTGTTTTATATCATCATAACCATACAAAATCTAATTATCCTGATTTGTGCAGTATTTTAAAAAAAGCAGACCATCATTCCGCTTCTGAAAGGGAAGATATTGATGATACGCAAGAAGTTAATAAAACTCCTTTAATTTCATTATTTTCTAAAATTGTTTTGGAAGGTAATGACAAAGTTGACGAACAGTATATCCCATTAAATAAATTGTCTTTAGATGATGGAAGTTTTAATAATTTAAAACCTGCAGCTAAAAAGGACACTATGGGAGGGTGGAATTTAGTACCTGAATATAATCGTTTATGGGATGAATTTAACTTTGAATTTGAATTAATTCAAAATAAAACTGATTTTAATACATTACTTGCTTTATTAAAAAAATATGCTTCAACTATGCCTTCAGCAGCATATAAATCTAAAAGTGATATTTCATTATATGACCACTCAAAAACAACTGCTGCATTAGCAGTTTCCAGATATTTATTTAATCGTGATGGTGATGTTAAATTAACTCAAACTAATGATTTAAACTGTTATTTAGCTATTGAAGGAGATATTTCAGGAATTCAAAAATTTATTTTTAAAATCTCTTCACCTCAGGAAGCTCAAAGCGGAATGAGTAAACGTTTAAGAGGAAGATCTCTTTATCTGACACTGCTTTGTGATGCAATAGCTACACATATTGCAGAAGAACTTGAATTATGCGAAGCTAACATTTTATTCTGTGGTGGTGGAAGATTTACAATAATTGGACCAAATACGAAAACTGCAAAAGAAAAATTAGCTGAAATTAAATCAAAACTTAATAAATTCTTTATTGATGAGTTTAATGCTGAATTATACTTAGCTTTAGTTTCAATAGAATGTTGCGGTGATGATTTAGCTAAATTTGGTCAGATAACTCGAAAATTATCCAATAAATTAAATGAAGATAAAAAACATAAATTTTCAGATAATCTTGATGATGTCTTTAATTTCGATGAGGAAATTAAATATGATGATTTATGTTCAGTTTGTGGAACTCCATATCCTAAAAAAGAAGATTCTGTAGTTTGTAAAACTTGTAAGAATCATGAAAAATTAGGTCAAAATGCAGCTAATGCAGATTATATGATTAAGTGTATTACTGATAAAGGTGAAGGTTACTTTATTGAACCTGCAAATGTTGATTATCACTTTTTAAATAAATCTAGGGATATTGCAGATAAGATTAATGATTTATCTAAAACTTGTAAAAAGGTTGAAGTTATTAAATTAAATGATACAAACTTTTTAGATTTAGCTAATCATGAATTTGAAAGTAATGTTTCATTTAGTTTTAGTTTTATGGGAAATACAGTTCCTAACCTTGGTCGTTTTGCAGATAATCATAAATACATGCCATTATACTTTGAACATTTAGCAAAAATTAGTGATGGTGCTAATAAATTAGGTGTTTTAAAAATGGATGTGGATAATTTGGGATTAATCTTTTCTGAAGGCTTAAAGAAAAGTTATGATGAAAACCTTGGAATTTCAAGAGTTTCAGCATTAAGTTCTCAATTAGATATGTTTTTCTCAGGATTTGTAAATAACATTGCATCTGAGTTTAAAGTTTATTCAAAAGTCTTTGATGAGGATAAATTTGATAAAAAAGAATTGGAAATCCAAAACGACAATGAAGAAATTAAAGAAAGTGTTTTTGTTTATAAATTAAAATATGGATGTGAATTATCTGATGATGAGGAGGATAAATTAAAAGATTATGAAATCCCTACAATCCATATAAATTACTCTGGAGGAGATGATTTACTGGTTTTAGGACCTTATGATGATATTATAAAATTCGCACAGAAATTAAGAAATAGTTTCAAAATATGGACTGCATCTAATCCCTCAATTAATTTGTCTGGAGGTATAAATGTTGTTTCTCCAAAATTCCCGATGGGTAAAGCAGCTATAACTTCCGAAGAATATTTGGACGCTGCAAAATCTTGCGGAAGGGATAAAATAACATTGTTTGGAGAAGTTGTTAACTGGGATACAAAAGATTTATTTAAAGGATTTGACGAATTATTTGATTTTGCTGTAAAACTGGAAGATTACTGTACAAATAATAGACTGTCTAAAGGTATTGTTTATTCAATGTTACATTTATGGCAAAATAATTACAAAAACCTGGGATTATTGTCTAATGAAAATAAATGGGATGAAGATGTTCACAGAAGGTTGAGTATTAAAAGATTTGTACCTTTATTTAAATATAAATTGAGATTAGTAAAAGATAAGGAAGTTTTTGAAGATTTAAATAAAAAAGGATTAAAATTCATGCCATGGATTAAAATTCCTGTTTCATGGGTTAGTTTAAGAATGAGGTGATATTATGGCAAGAGATTATAATAGAAATAATAGGCAAAATGAAAATGAAAATTATAATGATGTTACAAACAGAATAAAAAGTTTAAATCAGCTATCTGATTTATCTATAAAAGATATTGCAGATGAAGGAGGATATGCAGATAAAGTAGCGAAAGGATCTAAACAGCTTAAAACAAACCAATTAAGAAAATTCTTTGGTGCAGTTAGATTAATTGAGCAAAAAACAACATGGGATGAAATTGAACCGGAATTTTATCTTTTAAAACCTAAATTAGCAGTTGCTGTAGGAAGAGGAAATGTTCCAAAGGCATTTTATAATTTTATGATGGCAGCTATGAGTAAAGTGGATGTTGGGTCTGAAGAAGATAAAATGAAAAATTTTAAAACATTTATAGACTTTTTTGAATCAATTGTAGCATATCATAAATATCACTATCCAAAAAATTAAGTTAAAATAAGGAGGCAATTATTATGTTTAAAGAAAATTTTGTTATTAAAGGAGAATTAGTTTGTGAAACAGGACTTCATATAGGCGGATCTAACGATAATATTGACATTGGAGGAACTGATAATGTTATTATTCGTGATGTAGTTTCAGATTTACCATTTATCCCAGGATCATCTTTAAAAGGGAAACTTAGGTCTTTATTTGAATTAAATGATAAAGAATCTGCTCAAAGTGTAATGAAAAACAAAGGAGGTCCTGCAACTGACGGTGATTCCAAAGCAGCTAAAATATTTGGAGTATCAGCAGATAATAATAAAGCTTTAGATTTCCCTACTAGATTAATTGTTAGAGATGCTTTTCCAACAGAAGAATCAATTGAATTATGGAGTAAACAGGAAGATATTGTTCGTGGAGCAGAATTAAAATATGAAAATAATCTTAACCGTATTACTTCAGCAGCTACTCCAAGAAATATTGAAAGAATACCAAAAGGATCTGCTTTTGCTTTTGAATTCATATTTTCAGTTTATGAGGAAGATGAAGATAATTTAATGGGTGTATTTGAAGCAATGCGTCTTTTAGAGGACAATTATCTTGGAGGAAGTGGTAGTAGAGGTTTTGGTAAAGTTAAATTTGCCAATATTTCAATTACAAAAAGAGGCCAGGATTATTATAAAAAAGACATGGATGAAGAAGTTATTATTGAAAATGCAGATATTTCTGAAGCTGTTAAAAGTATTAACTAAGGAAAGATAATTAAATTTAAGATATGAGGTGAAAAAGTGTTAATATATTTAAAACCCTTATCAATCTTTCCAGAACTTCACTCAGATACATTATTTGGTGCAATAACTTATGCAATAAGTCAGTTATATCCTGAAAAAGTTGATGAAATGGTTAAATCTTTTGAAGATGAACCTCCATTTATAATTTCCTCAACATTTCCATTTATATTTAAAGAAGATTTTGAAAACGGTAAAAAAATAAAATTTTATCCTAAAATTATATTTCCGCAAAAATCAAAAGATTTGGAAGAAAAGTATCATCCTAAAGATTTTAAAGAATATAAAAAAGTTAAATTCATTGAAGAAAATTTATTCTTTGACTTATTAAAAGGTAAATTAAGTGAAAGTGACATATTAAGAAATTATAATCAGTATACCTTTATTAAAGGATTGCTTATGAGGGAATCTTATAATATTGATGTTAATTTTGGAGAAAATATTATTCCAAATAATAGTGTTAACCGTATAACTAATGAAACAGAAGGTATTTTCTACACATCTGGAAATGAATTCAAAAATATGGGGTTATTTTTCTTAGTAGAATTTATGGATGAGGATTATAAACCAATTGTTAAAGCAGCTATTAAATTCTTAAAAGACCGTGGATTTGGAAGAGATATTTCAACAGGAAAAGGTCAGTTTGATTATTTTATAGATGAAGAATACTCTTTAAATCGCCATGAAGGTAATTATTTTGTAACTTTATCAAGATTCATTCCAAATTCAGATGATTTGGCACATATTAATGAATTTGCAAGTTATGAAATAGATTCAAAAAGAGGAAAAAGCTCATCTAATGAAATTAGAAAACAAATAAGATTCTTTAAAGAAGGATCAGTTTTCCCAGATTATAAAAAATATCATGGAAGAAATGTTAGTTCAGGTAAGGTTAATCCAGCTACTGAATATGGATTTGCATTTCCATTAAAATGCAACTTAGAGGAGGATAAATAATGTCTGGCGAATCTTATGATTTACATTTAACTACTTTAAGTCCTATTCACATAGGTTCTGGAAAATCATATAGCTGTTGTGAATTTGTTCCAGCTAAAGCTAAAAGTAAAGGACAAATTGTCAAAATAATAAAAAGAGTTAATTTAACAAATTATTACTCCAGTTTATCTGATGACAGAAAAGATACTTTTTTAGCTAGTTTAACAAATTCCAACTTTGAGTTAAAACAATTTGATAAAAAAATAAAAAAGGATTTTGTCAGATACCAGTGTATTGATAATAGCCGTGTTGATTCTATTAACGAGGTTCAAGAACATATCAAAACCTCTGATAAACTGTATATTCCAGGTTCCTCAATTAAAGGAGCTATTAGAACAGCTATCTTTTATGACTTGTTAACTGAAGATGATATGGATAAAATCGGTAAAGATATTTCCAGTAATCGTCGCAATAATAGTTTTTTATCTAATGATTTATTAAAAAAACATTTCACCAGTGGTTTTGGCAATGATGCTCAGTATAATATATTTAGATTTATGCAAGTTGCAGACACTACAACTACAAATCTTCCAAGAATTGAGCAGGTTTTAGCAGTAATGGCAACTGATGACAGAAGAAAAAACCAATTTTATTCAAGACATGGTAAAGTTGTAAAAAGTTATTTGGAAACAATTGGTGCAAATAAAAATTTCAAATCCAGTTTAACAACAACTTTTGACAGTAATATCTATCGAAAATTAAAACTTGAAGATAAATCTGAAATATTGGATTTAAATTATCTTAAAAATGTTTTATTTAAGTTTAGTCAGGATTTAATTTATTATGAAATGGATTTTGCAGATAAATATGATATTGATTATTTGTCTAAATTTTATGAAAATTTAAATAAGAAAAATACTGTAGATGCACCGTTACTTAAAATTGGTGCAGGTTCAGGTTTAATGGCAACATCTATTGCTATGAAACTTAAAGAACATGATCCAACATCTTTTGATAGAGTTAGAAAGTCTTTTAAAAGACGTTATGAATTTGAGTTTCCAAAATCCAGAAAAGTCACTAAACAGGGAAAACCCTTTGGTTGGGTTAAATTAGAATTTAATTAAGGTGTGTTAAGTGAGTAATAGAAAAGTATTAGTTATGAGTGTTGGAGGTTCTCCAGAACCTCTAATCCATTCTATTGATAATATAAAACCAAAATTAGTTTATTTTATACATTCTGAAAAAACATTAAGTGTAGTTGATGAAATAAACAAAAATACAAAACATAAATATGATTATTTAACTAAACAAGTTGATAATCATGAAAGTATTGAAGATGCATTTGAAAAATCAAAAGAAATTCTTTTTGAATTAAACAAAAAAGGATGGGATGAAATAACAATTGATTTTACTGGTGGAACAAAACCGATGACTGCAGGTTTAGTTTTAGCTTCAACTGGTGATAAATACACAGATTCTTATAACTATTCCTATGTAGGTTCTAAGATGAGTGAAAATGCAGAAGTTAGAAATAAAGATGGTGTTGGAATTGTTATTTCAGGTCATGAACAAATAAAACCTCAAAAAGATCCATATGACACATATGCTGTGCTGGAATTTAATCGTGGAAAAAACTTCTTTAATCATTATCAATTTGAAGCAGCTATTCAAAATTTCAAAGAAGCAGAAGCAAAATTAGATGATGGGGAATTAAAAGATTTAGCTAAATTTTATATTAAATTAGTTAATTTCTATCAAAAATGGGATAAATTCAATGATAGAATTGAAATTTATAATGAAAAGTTAGATAAAATTGAATCATTTAAGCTTCCAAGTTATTTTTATAAAGAAATCATTCAAAAATGTCCTAATGAATTATTAAATAATGATTTTGATAATTCTGAAGAATTTATAAATCAATTAAACAATAATTTGGAATTTTTAAGATTAAAAATACAAAATAATCAAAAAGAAGCTATGAAATATTATCTGCCTGATTTATTAAATAATGCTCATCGTAAAATTGAAGAAGGCTTTTTTGATGATGCAGTTGCCAGATTATATAGGGCTATAGAATTAATTGCACAGGTATCACTTAATATTCATGATTTAATTGATGTTGAAAAATTTAAAAATCATAAAGTTTTCCATATTAACAGAAAACAGTTTAAAACCCAAACTAAATTTGATCCAGAAATTCCTAAAATGATTCAAAATTGGAATATTAAAGAATATGAAGACCGTGACAAAACATTTAAAGTTCCAAAAGACAAATCTTACAAGATTTTAGAAGCATTTGGTGAAGATTTAGCTAAAAAATATTTTGCAGATGAAAGATTAAAAAATGCAGTTAATAAAAGAAATGATTCTATTTTAGCACATGGTTTAAATCCGATGAATAAAAAAGATGCAGAAGATTTATATAATCGTGTTTTATATTATTCTAAATTTTTCTGGGTTGATATTGAAAAATACATGAAAATGGCAGAGTTTCCTAAATTTAAATAAGTGATTTTAAATGAAAATAAATACTTGTAATTTGTTAATTAAAACAGATAAAGATATTTCACAGGAATCTAATAAACTTAGAGGATATATTGGAAATAAATTTAAAAATCATCCATTATTACATAATCATTATGGTAATGAGAAATTTTTATACTCATATCCTTTAGTTCAGTATCATATTCTTGATGGCCAGGCTATGATTTTTGGAATTGAAGAAGGAGTAGATGTTCTAAAAGATATTTCAGGTGATTTAAAAGAGCTTAATTTGGACCATACTCACTATTCAATTGAAGAAAAAATTATTCGTGAAAAAGAGGTAGATGTAAACACAAGTAATGAAGAGTATCATTATAAGTTTATAACTCCCTGGTTGGCTCTTAATACTCAGAATTTTAAAAAATATAATAATTTAGATGACTGGAAGGAAAAGAAACTATTCTTAAACAAAATTCTTATAGGCAATATATTATCTATGGCAAAAGGTTTAGGAATTATTGTAAACCGTAGAATTTATGTTAAAACTCACTTAGAACCAGTTAGTGTTAATTATAAATCAGTTAAAATGCTTGGTTTTACAGGAGAGTTTAAAGTAAGATTTAAAATCCCTGACTACTTTGGATTTGGTAAAGGAGTTTCACAGGGTTTTGGATCTGTTAAACAAATTATTGACGAAGAGTAGGTTTCTATAAAAATGATGGTTATTGTAATGTATGATATTTCAGAAGATGCTCCAAGAAATAATCTTATAAAAAGATTAAGGTACTATGGACTTAGAAGAATTCAAAAATCAGTATTTTGCGGACTGCTGGAAATTGAAGAGCGATTTGAACTTGCTAGTGAGTTTGATTTTTACCTATCTTCAGATAAGGACAGTATAGCCCTTTTTCCAATTTGTGAATCATGTGTTGAATCCATATTAATTGAAGGGGCTCTGTCACTGCCGCAAAAAGAAGAATATGTATTTGTTTGAGGTGATTTTTAATGAAATTAGTTGTAGACGGTTTTGGGAAATCTGTTGCAAAAAGAGACAATCAAATTGTTATAAAAGAAAATGGTAAAGAAGTTGACTATTTCAGGGCAGAAGATGTATCTCAAATATTATTAACTGGAAAAGGTTCAATAACTTTTGATGCATTAACATTACTGGCTAATCATGATATAGACTGTGTATCAATAAATTGGAAAGGATATGTTGATTACAGATTAACTCCTCCAGAAAAGAAAAATGTGATAGTTAAAAAAGAACAATTTTTTGCATTGGCTGATAAAAGAAGCGGTCAAATAGCAAAAGCTTTTATCAATGCTAAAATTGAAAACCAAAAAGCAGTTTTAGGAACACTTGCAAAATCAAGATCAAATGATGAATTTTTAACTGCACAAAGGGATAAACTGAATTATTATTTGGATAAATTAGATGGATTAAAAAAAGATACAAGCGATAATTTAAGAAGTAAAATATTAGGTTTTGAAGGACAAGCATCAGTTGAATACTGGATTGGATTTCAGCATGTTTTAGATGAAAAATGGGGTTTTAACCTAAGAAGTGGTCGTGGTGCAACAGATCCTGTTAATTCCCTTCTTAATTACGGATATGCTGTTCTTCAAAGTGAAATGTGGAAATCAATATATTTGGCAGGTCTTGACCCGTACTGCGGTTTTTTACACTCTGACAGATATGGAAGAGCAAGTTTGGTATTTGATTTAATTGAAGAATTCAGACAGCAGATAGTTGATAAAACAGTTTTAGCTATTGTAAATAAAAATCAGGTTGATGTTGATGATTTTGAATTTGATGAAGGTCAAATCAGGATTCAAGATAAAGCTCGTAAACTATTAATAGCTAAAATAATGAATAAACTAAACTCTAAAATTAATTTTAATGATAAAAAAATGAGTTATGAAGATATAATTCTTTATCAAGGCAGATTACTTGGTAAATATTTAACAGGAGAAGAGAAAAATTATGTTGGATTTTCAAGAAGATGGTGAAGATCAGCTAATTTTTCTTAAAATAATATTTTTTTATAAATAATTAATACTTTTTATTTTTCAGATAAATCAATATTTTAGCTAGTTTTCTTTAGATTACTTTTATCATGTGGTTTGGATGATGATGATCTTAGATTATATTAATTATTGCTTTAATTTTAGCTAGTTTTAATAGAAAAGTATTTAAATAATTTGTGCAATAATTTATATACAGAGGTTGGGTGAAGTAAAGTTCACAGAAACTGTCACTAAATACAAGTTTTTTGCATAAAAAAGTGAAATTTTGAGAAATTTTCGCGGCTATTGCAGAAAACCATCTATTAAAATAAGGATTGTGACCACCTTTAACTTTAAAGGTTATTTTCATACCATCTTTATTGCAGAAAACCATCTATTAAAATAAGGATTGTGACTTGACTTACGGTTTCAGCTATTTCATGGATTATACTATTGCAGAAAACCATCTATTAAAATAAGGATTGTGACGAATCAGCATCTAGAGTATCAAGTATCCATTCTCTTATTGCAGAAAACCATCTATTAAAATAAGGATTGTGACAAATATACTGTTTACTTAAACGGTCGTACTTATACATTGCAGAAAACCATCTATTAAAATAAGGATTGTGACTGTCTAATTGTAACATGTTGCTTAAATGTTGGATCAATTGCAGAAAACCATCTATTAAAATAAGGATTGTGACTGAAAGAGAAGAATAGAAGATTTAATGGTGGCAGTTATTGCAGAAAACCATCTATTAAAATAAGGATTGTGACTTTCCAATACTTCTCCTGAAGCCATGCCTTCACTTAAATTGCAGAAAACCATCTATTAAAATAAGGATTGTGACGGTTATATATTCATCAACATCTATCGGACAATAATATTGCAGAAAACCATCTATTAAAATAAGGATTGTGACTCATATGCTGCTTTTGTACCAGCTCCAGGAATATCAATTGCAGAAAACCATCTATTAAAATAAGGATTGTGACTTTTCTTTTAGATCCTTAAATTTTTTCATATTTTTTATTGCAGAAAACCATCTATTAAAATAAGGATTGTGACTCCTCATTTACTTTATTTTTTTCATCTACTAATGGATTGCAGAAAACCATCTATTAAAATAAGGATTGTGACTGTTCTGCAAGTCATGTTTATTAAATATTTACTCTATTGCAGAAAACCATCTATTAAAATAAGGATTGTGACACTTTAGTTAAGCCATTTTTTTTATTACTACTGTATTGCAGAAAACCATCTATTAAAATAAGGATTGTGACTCAATTGTCCTTTTTCTACAACTGGAAGTGGCAATATTGCAGAAAACCATCTATTAAAATAAGGATTGTGACATTTGACATAATATAGTATAGTTAATATAATAATATTGCAGAAAACCATCTATTAAAATAAGGATTGTGACTCATCATATGAACTATTATACATATCGCGGTAAAATTATTGCAGAAAACCATCTATTAAAATAAGGATTGTGACCATTATTAGACGACTTTATGCTTGTTGGCCAAGCAGATTGCAGAAAACCATCTATTAAAATAAGGATTGTGACCATGCCTCAATGTTTTCACCACCTTTTTCTTTTTTAATTGCAGAAAACCATCTATTAAAATAAGGATTGTGACTTTTGGAAGAGAGAGGACAGTTAAACACATCATCTATTGCAGAAAACCATCTATTAAAATAAGGATTGTGACATGATTTCGTACTAACCAAATCATATGTTTTTTTGATTGCAGAAAACCATCTATTAAAATAAGGATTGTGACATAATGGGATTAGCTCTAACGGTATGATGTACCATATTGCAGAAAACCATCTATTAAAATAAGGATTGTGACCATCATTCTTACATTCTATTCCTTCAAATTCTGTATTGCAGAAAACCATCTATTAAAATAAGGATTGTGACTTAGTATGGGAGAGTACTAAACAGTGGCTTCCATATTGCAGAAAACCATCTATTAAAATAAGGATTGTGACGGGTGATAGACAATGTTATCTTCCTTACTTTTTTTCATTGCAGAAAACCATCTATTAAAATAAGGATTGTGACCTTCTTATATAACTTAATTGTTTTTGTTCGTTATAAATTGCAGAAAACCATCTATTAAAATAAGGATTGTGACTTTTGCTCTTCTATTTCTCTATATTTTTGCATCGCTTTATTGCAGAAAACCATCTATTAAAATAAGGATTGTGACGCATAGAAATCAACCTCATTGGCGATTTCTATAACTTTTATTGCAGAAAACCATCTATTAAAATAAGGATTGTGACATTATCATGGAATGTATTGCAAATTTTTATAAATTCATTGCAGAAAACCATCTATTAAAATAAGGATTGTGACTTGCCTTGCTTGTCTTCATCAAATTTTATATGCAACATTGCAGAAAACCATCTATTAAAATAAGGATTGTGACTCTTCTTTTTACGGCAAGTTGAGTCCTGAGTATGACTATTGCAGAAAACCATCTACTAAAACAAGGCTTAAATGAGTTTTTATCATAACTAACTATTTCCAGTTGATTTTTATAAAGTGAATTCTAAAAAGATTATTAACAAATTGTTGCAGTGTTATATATGAATGTTGAAAGTTTGCAAATCATTTCTAAATTTATGAATGATTATGAATATGAAAAAGCTATGGAATTATGTGATGAGTTTTTAAAAAAAGATAATGATAACAGCCATCTTTGGGCTTTAAAAGGATGCTGTTTAAATCATTTTGAAAAATATGTTGAAGCAATGGAGTGTTACAACAGATCCCTAAGCGGGGATGATGAAAACCCTTTTATCTGGTTTCATGTGGGTAAAATTTTAATGGAATATGATTTATTTGATGATGCTCTTGAGTGCTTTAACAATTCATTGGAAATTAATCCTGCTGATGATATGGCACTGTATTCAAAAGGTGAGTGCTTAATGTTTAAAAAATCATATGCTGAAGCAATTACCTGTTTTGATTTGGCTATTGGATTTAATCCCAAATATTTGAATGCATGGTTAAACAAAGCTCTTGCTTTAAAATTGTCAAATAATTTTAAAGAGGCTTTAGAATGCTTTGATAAAGTTTTGTTTATTGATCATAAATCAAAAGATGCACTTTATTTTAAAGCAGACTGCTATTTTAATTTGGGAGATTTAAACTCAGCATTGAAATGTTGCAATGAAGCATTAAGTATTGACGGGGATTATTTAAATTCTGAAATTTTATTGATAAAATCAGTTGTTTTAATGGATCTTGGAGAATATAGCAGTGTCATTGAAGCAGCAGATATTGCACTGGAAAATAATCCTGATGATTACGATTTAAAAATGTTGAAAGCACAGGCACTAGCTTTTGCCGGAAAATATATGGAAGCTCTATGGCTTGTTGAGGAACTTGCCAATGAAAATCATGGAGATAGGGAATTGTGGAAATTAATTGAGTATATTAAAATGCATATTTAAGTTTACTTAATAAATATTACAATTTTTCCTTGTAATCTTGGTTTAAATAAGCTTATAAAGTAATCAATATCTTCATCATTAGCTATTTTCATTTCATAATCACCAATACCATGGTGGCCAATATTAGAAACATCTCGGGCTTTGTTTAATATTTATTTTCATCAAAAAATATTAAGTTTTAAAGAATGAAACAAAATAACAAATTATATTTAAGAATTGTTATAAAAATATGAATAATTAATTAAAAGGGGAATTTTTACTTGCCAGAATTCAAAACTCTTAATAATCAATTAGGTGAAACAGTTTATAAAGAACTTGAAAAACATATTAGAAAAGGTTCTAAAGTTTCAACTATTTCTGCTTATTTTACAATGTATGCTTATAGTGCTCTTAAAAAAGAGTTAGATAAAATTGATGAAATGCGTTTTATTTTTACAACTCCTAGTTTTTCTAAAAATAAAGATAAAGAAGCTCGTGAATACGAAATAGTTAATAATAATATTTTTGGTAATGAATTTGAGTTAAAATTAAGAAATGAAATGACTCAAAGTGCTGTTGCTAAAGACTGTGCTAAATGGTTAAAAGATAAAGTTGAAATAAAATCTTTTAAGGAACCTAATGTTGCACAGCCTAGGATGATTCATGTTCATAATAAATCAGAAGAAGATATTGTTATTAATGGAAGTGTTGATTTTACAACCGATGGTTTAGGTATAACTGGGTCAAATAGAGCAGATTTTAATAATTTCATGGCAGGTGAAGAATTCACTGATTCTCAACTTTTATCTTTTGATACATTATGGAATAATGAAATGGTTTTAACTGATGTTAAAGATAAGCTATTAAAACAAATGGAAGTAATGTATGAAGAAAATTCAGGGGAATTTATTTATTTTAAGTCATTATATCATATTTTCTATAATTATCTTGATGAATTAGATGAAGATAATATTGTTAAAAAAGGAAATAAACTTAAAGAAACTAAAATTTGGAATACATTATATCAATTTCAACAAGATGCAGTAATTGGTGCAATTGATAAAATTGAAAAATATAATGGTTGTATCCTTGCAGATAGTGTTGGTCTTGGTAAAACTTTCACAGCCCTTGCAATTATTCAATATTACGAGTTAAGAAATGATAGGGTTTTAGTATTAGTGCCTAAAAAATTAAGAGAAAATTGGACTATTTATACACTTAATGATAAAAGAAATATTTTTGCAGAAGATAGATTTAGATATGATGTTTTAAATCATACAGATTTAAGTCGTGAACGAGGATTTTCAGGAAATATAGATTTAAAAACAATTAATTGGGAAAATTATGATTTGGTAGTTATTGATGAATCACATAACTTTAGGAATAATCCTGCAGTTAAAGATAGAGTTACAAGATACCAGCGTTTAATGAATGATGTTATTAAACAAGGGCATAAAACAAAGCTTTTAATGTTATCTGCAACTCCAGTAAATAATAAGATGAATGATATTAAAAATCAAATTGCATTCATTACAGAAGATAAAGATAATGCACTCGAAGAAATAGGAATATCTAGTATTAATCATACTCTTAGAAATGCACAAACAATTTTTAACCAATGGTCAAAATTAGATGATAATACTCGTACTGGTGAAAAATTCGTTGATATGATGGATTTAGAATACTTTAAATTACTAGATACATTAACAATTGCAAGAAGTAGAAAACACATTGAAAAATATTATGATTTAGCAGAAATTGGAGAGTTTCCAAATAGATTAGACCCAATTAATGAAAGTTCAGATATTGATATTAAAAAAGAATTTCCAACTCTAAATGAAATTAATAATGAAATTGAAAGACTTAATTTAAGTGTATTTTCTCCATTTTTATATATTTTGCCTCAAAAAAGAGAAGACTATGCAAAAAAATATGATATTGCAATTGGAGAAGGTAAATCTGTTTTCAAACAAACAGACAGAGAAAAAAGTCTTATTCAATTAATGAGAATAAATCTATTAAAACGTATGGAAAGTTCAATTCATTCATTTAAATTAACCATAGAAAAATTACTCTTTAAAATCAATAAAACACTTGAAAAAATAGATAATATCTCAGAATATAATGAAGATATTGATATTAGTTTAATTGATCCTGAAGGAGATGAATATGATGAATTAATGTTTGGTAAAAAAACAAAAGTTTTACTTCAAGATATGGATTTAATTAAATGGAAACAAGACTTAAAATTAGATAAAGAAAAATTAGAATTTTTATTTACACAAGCAAAAGAAGTTGATTGTTTTAGAGATGAAAAACTCGCTGATTTAAAGAAAGTTATTTCAAATAAAATAGAAAATCCTATAAATGAAGATAATAAGAAAATATTGATTTTTACAGCATTTGCAGATACTGCAAAATACTTATATGAAAATATTTCGCAATGGATTTTTGATAATTATGGATTATACACTGCATTAGTTACAGGTTCTGGAGATAATAAAACTAACTTAAAAGCAGTTAGAAATACAGATATTGATGAAATATTAACTAGTTTTTCACCGATATCTAAAAATAGAAATATTATAAATCCTGAAATGACTGAAGAAATAGATATTTTAATTGGAACTGATTGTATTTCAGAAGGTCAGAACTTACAAGACTGTGATTATTTAATTAATTATGATATTCATTGGAATCCTGTAAGAATCATACAAAGATTTGGTCGTGTAGATAGGATAGGTTCTAAAAATAAAGATATTCAATTAGTTAACTTCTGGCCAAATATAGAATTAGATGAATATATTAACCTTAAAGGCCGTGTAGAAAACAGAATGGTAATGGTTGATGTAAGTGCAACTGGTGAAGAGAATATTATAGTAAACAATGATAAAGTTATGAATGATTTAGAATATCGTAAAAATCAATTAGAAAAACTTAAAGATCAAGTTATTGATTTAGAAGATGTTTCAGATGCAATATCAATTACAGATTTAACATTTAATGATTTTAAAATAGAATTAATGGAGTACATGAAAGAGCATAGAAAAGAATTAGATAATGCTCCATTTGGAATATATTCAATAGTTCCAGCAGGGGAGTTTGAACCAGGAGTAATATTTTTATTAAGACAGGTTAAAGGAGTTAAAGAATCAAAAGATAAAAATGCATTAACTCCATATTATTTAGTCTACATTAGTGAAGATGAAGAAGTTAAATTAAACTATATTCAATCTAAAAAAATATTAGATTACTATCAAAAATTATGTTCAGGTAAAAAAGAAGTATTTAGAAACCTAGTTGAATCATTTGACAGGGAAACAGATAATGGTAGGCAAATGGATAAATATTCTCAACTTCTCAAAGAAAGTATTGAAAATATAATTGGTAAAAAGCAAGAAACTGGAGTTAGAAGTTTATTTACAAAAGGTGGAACTTCTCCAGTTAAAAATAATATTGAAGGTTTAGAAGAATTTGAATTAATTTCATTTTTAATTTTAAAGTGATTTTATGGTTTTAATTGAAGAATTATTAACAATTCCAGATGAATGCAAAGTAAATGATATTATTGCTAAAGATGTTATTTTTAGTGAAGGTGGATTGAAATCTAGTGATAAAAAGATATTTACTAATTATGTTAAACAAATTAGATGGTTATATTCACTTAACAAAGAAAATATAGGTATTGATTCTTATACAGATGAAGTTAAAGATTATCTTGAAGTTGAAATAATTAACATTGTTTTAAAAGAAGATAAAAAATTAAATAGAATTGCAGATATTGTAATGAGAGTAATACCTTATCCAATGGTACTTGTTTTTGAATTTAGAGGTAAAATTCAACTATTTACATCACATCAAAGTGAAAGTTTAGTAGATTCAAGTAAAATAACTTTAGATGAACTTATTTCAACAGATTGGATTTTATTTGATGATATGGATGAAATAGATGAAAATTTATTTGAAAATTTAAAATTAAATAATCTGGATTATTCAAATTTTTATAAATTTTATGATAGTATAATTCAAAATATAATTAAATATAATGGATCAAAATCAGTTGGTCATGAGGTTAACTTAAGTGTTGGAGAAATTAAAAGAATTAATGATGAAATAGCTAGTTTAGAGAGTGAAATTAAAACTAAAAAAGCAGCTATTAAAAAAGAAACTCAATTTAATAGAAAAGTTGAATTAAATATTGAGATTAAAGGATTGGAATGTGAAATTGATAAATTGAAGGAGAAATTGATTTAAGTAGGTTTGTAATATGAAATTATCTAAAAAAGAAATAGTAAAAGCTAGAAAAGTCATTGAAAAATATTATGCTCAAAGACCATCTTGTTGTGATCGTATGTTAAACTTAGATGAATTTTCTACAAAACAAGGTGGTTATTTTGATGTTCGTGATGAGTTTACTAGAGATAAAGATAGGATTATTTATTCTAAAGCTTTTAGAAGATTACAACATAAAGCACAAGTTTACTCTCATGAAAAAAGTGATCATTATAGAACTAGACTTACACATACATTAGAAGTAAATCAAATTTCACGAGGTATTGCTAGAAATTTAGGACTTAATGAAAATCTTGTAGAAGCTATTGCTTTAGGGCATGATATTGGCCATACTCCTTTTGGCCATGCTGGCGAAGAAGTTTTAGATGAAATCATGAGAGGAGAAAATTTTTTAGATAAATTTCAGTATCATGTTAATTATGGTGGGTTTAAACATAATTTTAATAGTGTAAAAATATTAGATCTTGTTGAAGAAAAATATGAGGATGAAGAAGGTTTAAATTTGACTTGGCAAGTTTTAGACGGTATTGTGAAACATACATCAATAATTAAAAATTATGATTATGGTACTAAATTATGGGATTGGAAAAGATTTGTTAAACAAAATAATTTTTTCAAAGATTTGATTGGTTATAATTATCCTACGGGTGAATCCATTGTTGATTATTATGAGTTAGGAGTTCCTTTAACTTTGGAAGGGCAGGTTGTTAAAATTGCTGACGAAATAGCTCAAAGAGAGCATGATTTGGACGATAGTTATGGTAATAATAATTTTAATAACAAAGATATTTTTAATTATTTAAATTCTATACTTTTAAGTTTAAACAAGGAAATTAATGAAAATATGAGGGGATATAATTTATTTCATGAATTAAATAATAAATTAGATGAGTTATGTAGGGATATAAATTCTGATAAAAAAAATTTTCATGTTACTTGGGAAAATTGTGTAGGAAATATAATTTCTTATTTTATTCGTGATGTAACAGAAAATTCTATGGAAAAATTAATGGATGTTAATAAAAAAGAGGCAATTTATAAAATTAAATACCCTAAATTTAAAAATAAAAATAATACTATTTTTGCAAATGATGAGTATATTAGAAAATATATAATTAAAGATATTATTTCTTTTTCTGAAGTTGGAAAATTGTTCAATGATAAAATTGAGATGTTAATCGAAAATAAAATTATTAATTCATATGAAGTTAATCGTTTTGATGGCAAAGCTAAATTTATATTAAGACAATTATTTAAAGCATATTATGAGAATCCTAAACAAATGCCACAGTCTCAATTATTATTATTAGAAAAGATTATAATTGAAAATAGTAATAAATATGGTAAATTGGAAATATGTGGTAAAAATATTATTGAAATTAAATTTGTTCCTCAAAAAATTGATTCTCCAATTAATTTAAATGATGTTGATGTTTTAATTAAATCTTTAAAATTAGAAACTGAAGAATTTAATAAACTAATTGGATATTATAATAAGAATGAGGATAACCTCAATCAAGAATTGGATAGAATTAACAATTTGAGTTATGAAGAGATTATGAATAATAATTCTTCTATTGAATATGATATTAAACATTATTTAGAAAATAATTATGCATATCTTTACGTTATTTGTAATTATATTTCAAAAATGACTGATAATTATGCTGAAAAGGAATATCAAAAATTATACTTAGGGTCTAATTAAGGTGTATCTATGTTTAACAATAAATTAAATGGGAAAAGTAAAGATATTATTCAAGATAATATTTCTAAGCTTAAGGAAATTTTTCCTGAAATTGTAAATGAAGATAAAATTGATTTTAATAAATTAAAATTAATTTTAGGCAATAATATTGATGATGATTCTGAAAAATACAGTTTTACTTGGCCGGGTAAAATTCAAGCTATTAAAGAATCTCAAAAAACTAGTTCTGGAACTTTAAGACCATGTAAAGAAGAATCTAAAAATTGGGATTCAACGGAAAATTTGTATATTGAAGGAGATAATTTAGAAGTTCTTAAATTACTTCAAAAAAGTTATTATGGTAAGATTAAACTGATTTATATTGATCCACCATATAATACTGGAAAAGATTTTATTTATTCAGATAATTACAAAGATAATTTAGAAAATTATTTAAAATTAAGTGGTCAAGTAGTTAAAGAAGGAGAGAGAGAGAGAGAGAGCATTGGAATTAAATTAAGTACAAATACAGAAACTGCTGGAAGATATCATTCAAATTGGCTCAACATGATGTATCCAAGATTAAAATTAGCTAGAAATTTATTAACTGATGATGGAGTTATTTTCATTAGTATTAGTGATGATGAAATTGGAAATCTTCGAAAATTGTGCGACGAAATTTATGGAGAAAATAATTTTTTAGCTGAAATTACTAGAACTTCTACAGCAGGTTCTAAAAATGATTCAAATTTATTTATTAATGATAATGATTATGTGTTAGTTTATTGTAAAAATATTAATTATGTTAAAATTAATAAAATTAAACATAGAAATACTCAAAAATATTCTAAAAAAGATAGTATTGGTGAATTTAAATTACGTGCTTTAGAAATGCAAGGAGGGGGAGAGGATACATTAGAAAATCGCCCTAAAATGGGATATTCAATTTATTATAATCCAATATCTAATGATTTTCAATTGCTTCATGATTATAATTTAAATCGTGAAAAAGTATACAATAAACCTTTAGAAAAATTAATCAAAAAAGGTTATATCTGTATTAGACCTAAGAAAGGTCAGAATAATAGGGTGTTAGGTAGATGGCGTTGGTCTAAAGAAAAGTTCTTGAATAATCTATCTGACGTATATATTGATGTGGATAAATGTAGGGTTTATTCGAAAGATAGAAAGAAAGAATTTTTTGAGGTGTCTCCTAATTGCAATATTAAAATTTTAAATACAATAGGAACAACTGAAATCTCGTTATTGTTTGATGAAAAAATTTTTAGTTTTCCGAAACCTACCGAATTGATAAAATATCTTTTAAAAATTGGTTCTTATAATGATTCAATAATATTAGATTTCTTTTCAGGTTCTGCTACTACGGCTCATGCAAATATGCAATTAAATTCTGAGAATAATGGTAATCGTAAGTTTATTATGGTTCAACTTCCTGAATTAACTGATGAAAAATCAGAAGCTTATAAAGCAGGTTATAAAAATATTTGTG
>OLOL01000502.1_pt1 | contig 40641 bp, 24 predicted proteins | sample 1673081 | NCBI WGS metagenome assembly OLOL01 (sample SAMEA3136753, study PRJEB25190) | human gut metagenome
CCAACAAAAAAGCTCAAGATGCTGTAAATTCCCAAGGTCAGGCTTACGCTAACAAAAACGGTGATTGCGTAGCTGATAGCACAACTCCTTCTTGGTCGGATACCGGAAGTACCCGTTGCAGCGGTTGTACATCTCAGAAGCAACAACGTGACACTAATCCATGCTCTTCTTCTTATAACGATACAAGATGGGTTAATGGAGGTGGAGAATCTTGTACAGACTGGTCTTACTACGGAACAGGAGATTGTGTAGGCCATACCCAGTATAACGCTTATCAAGATAGCTGTTCTGGTAGCATAGATCGTCAATATTCTGTAAGTTGTAGTAATTGCTGTAATTGTGGATCTTACGGTTCTTGGGAAGAGGTTGGATGTAAGAATGATCAAGTGAAATACGTTCGTTATGATGATTGTGGTCATGCCGAATACAAATACGAATATGAAGTTGGAAAATGTGGATATGCTCCATATGAGTTTCAGTTCCATGATGGAAGAACGAGCAAGTCGAGATCCGTCTCTGGAGAATCTCAGAATATTGAAGAAGTTATCATAAGTACTAAGAGTAATTCATATATAGGTTATTCTGTTAAATCGAAACCTTCTTGGTGTTCTGTTGATTACAGAGATCAGACATCTGAAAGTATGAAGGCTGTGGTGACGTTATCTGCCAATACAACATCTTCTTCCAGATCTGGTGACATTGTTTTTGTTCAAAATGAATCTGGAAAGACAGTTACTCTTAGTATTTCGCAGGCAAGACAAATGCTGTATAAGTTCACATTCGATGATGGTACTACTTCAGATAAATCTTTATCTGTTAAAGCTGCATCTAATAATGCTCAATATACAATCAAAAGTACATTGAATGGTTCTTATCATGGTTATAGTACTACATCCAAACCGTCTTGGATTACGACTGAATATAAAAATCAGGCTTCTGATAGTATGGTTTGTGTTCTTAAGATAACTGCCAACACAAGTACATCTTCTTCTCGTACTGGATCCGTTGTGCTTACTCAAAATGACAGTGGTAAAACATTGAAAATAAATGTTACACAAGCTGCGGCTGATGTTAAACTTGTACCAGCACATATTACATTAAAAAACGGCTCTTGGGCTACTTATAAGAAGAGTAATGTTTCTTATAACCCTGGTGCCGGCAAGTGTATTGCTGGATTCGAGTGGACTGGAGATGAAAATGGAAATATACGAATTTATACTTGTGATATTAAGGTAGTAGATTCCAGTTACCGTGAGATACCTGGAGCTACTATAAGCATTGGAACTACAACCCGGAGAAAACAGCCTGGAAGCTCTTGTTCGTATTTCGGAGCTGTAGCGGGAGGTATATTGGCAGGATATGTTCATGTTGGAGATGAGAATAAGGATACTACATGGTATATACGAACTATAAACGTATCCTATGACGGCAAATTGTATAAGAGTGCTACTGTAAGGCAATTTGAAAAAGATGGTATTTCCAAGAATGGTGGTATATTTAATGTCTATAATGAGTCACCTGCTTCTTACAACTTTATCGTAGATGGAGCTGAGTGCGGTGATGATAGAGGAACTTTAAAATACTCTTATTCTCAGATGAATCTTAATCCAGCATAATTAACAAGGGAGGGGATTTAGTTCTCTCCCTTGAATGTTTTTTGGATTATAATATTTTGTTTTAAGTATTGTCTATTAGGATAAAAATGATTAATATTGCATGGTAATCATATTTGATTTTACACCAGATTAGTATGGTTGCAATTAACAAACGATACCGGAGGTGCGCCGGGAATTAAAGCACGTGGAGAGACCTCTTTAGAATCAGTTTCGTGTAATCAGATTCAACAATGTCCCTGTGAAGCGTGAAAATATGCTTTTGGTGTAAAAAGTATATAAGCACCTATTGCACATCATTCAATTTTAAATTTTTAGTATCATGGCTTGTAAAAAGAAAGCTCGTCAGGGTGGTGAAGTCGATAAGAAAGACAAACCTAAAATGCGCCAAGGCGGTAGTGTTGGAGGCAAGATGAAAAGAAAGAAGACGAGCACTAAAAAGTGATTGAAAACCAGGGGAAGGTACTGATCGCCTTCCCCATTTTAATAACATAACAACAACATATTATGAGCAACAAGTTTATTAGCAAAGGACAAAGGAATGTCTGTGTGACGTTTGTAAAGTATTATCCTGTATTGATGCAGGTTATTATGTTAGCCAGCATTTTTGATGATCTCTTGGCTTTTTCAAGAATGTTCAGGTTTTGTATATGGCATAGGTTATTGATCTATAGCATGATTTTTAATATCTGTGTAGAATGGGTTACGGTTAATATTGAGATGCCTATTGAGCACAATATCGTAGTGTGGTCTGTTATGGCTGTTACTCTGTTGATAATCATTGCCTCTATTGTTTTAAGGTTTAAAACGGGTTGTTTTTGTAATGAGCAAGGAAATTCTGACAGAGACGCTGCGTAAAAGCGGTGCGGCGGTATGCGATAAGATAAAGGAGATGTTTTTAAGCGGGGAATGTGATCATCTTACAGCCAACGATCTTGAGACATGGACGCAGCTTGCTAATCCGGCTAAGTACTATACCGGAGAAGAGGCTGTTTCTTATCTTAATGTAACTTCTAAGAAATTTTATGAATATCGGAAGGCTAAGTTAGTTCCTGATCCGGTTAAGATAAAAGGATTCCCTAAACCTTTATATACGAAAGTTATGTTGGATGATGCTATAAAAACCATATCCGGCATGAGCGAAAGAGAGATTTATATGAGGATCTTGAATGCTAAATCAAGAGAATCCAGAGCAAAAGAAAGGAGGGGAGTATGATTACAAATGGTGAATTTGTATCAAGAGTCATAAATGGCATTCATGCCCTTGATAAAGACTCCCATGTTAGCCGGAGATGGATATTGAATATCGGTAGAACCAAAGCCGAATCTTATACAGCCCAGAGATGGGATGATGGGACGTTGCTTGGCGACCACCGGCTCCTGACTTACGTTACTTGTCTGGAGATGATTGAAGTTGATAAAATAGTTTGCTGCGATGCCGAATTTGCGTTGTGTAATACACTTATGCGGTCAAAGCATAAGCTTCCAGGACTTCTTTATTCTGCCCTTAGACCGGCTATTACTAAGGTGACTAACGTAGATAACACTATATTTTTTAAGTTCGCTGAAATAAAGTCGTATCGCAATGAACAAAAAAGACCGTATGCTAAATACGTTAAAGAACGGCGTCCTTTTTATTATGTAGAAAACGACTATATTTATATACCGGATTTTCATATAGAGCTTATTAACGTAGAGTTCTTCACAACAAGAAGAAAGAAGGCGCTGGAGTTAATGGCCTGCGATCCTACACCTAAAGGGTGTGAGTCTGAATGGGAATACGAATTTATCTGTCCTATCAAGTTAATTGAGTATGTAGTGGCAGAGACGATAAAGGAAGTAGCATTCAGGCTACAGATTCCTATTGATGAAAATCCGAATCTTGATTCCAATCAGAAAAGTCAAATTGTTCAGTGATTCTTTTTATTGGATACCCGGCCATAATTATATAGTTTGGCCGGGTATTTTTTTGTACTATTTCAATGCAAGAACAGGGTTTCCCCATTTTCTTTTCCATTTGTCTCCGAGGTAATTTATCAAGGAATTGTAATCTTTGATAAAACCGTCATCAATAACAGAGGCTATGACGTTCTCTATGGCTATTATGTCATTGAGCTCATCTTTACTGGCAGTATTCCTTATTCCATCTTCGTGTTTATTAAAAACAATGAAATTAATAGCTTTAGCAACTCTTTTTATACTGTCTTTCAAGTCATTCTTGTTTGGAACTATTCTGCTTATTGCGCTACACATCCTAATATATGCATCGCCGGCTTCGTTCCGGTTTTCTATCAAACCATCTGTGAGCCAAATGACAACCTCTGCGTAAATTTCTGGATCCATCTCTAATGCAATCATGACAAACAGATATGGATTGACAAACCATTTTTGATCTACTCCTTTTCCTTTTTTGTAGGCAAGGTCTAATTTTCCAAGATCCATTACACTACTGATATTCAGGATATTATCTTTGAGTCCGAGATTCCTCCTACTCAATAAATCCCTGTCATTCAACTTATTAAAAAGCTCGAAGCATCTCTCCCTAAAAGAAGAAGTTAGCATTATTTCGTTAATCCATCTCTCTTTTAACCCTTTTTCTTTTCTTTTCTTATTCATGGCTGATACGGCGTCTGTTATACATATGTAGCCGTCTTTAGACATAACAGATACATTCATTCCTAACAAAACTCGATCTTTTGATTGTAAAACAACATTCGATTTCATAACTTTACTACGTTTTTAATATTAATACTTATAAGTCTACCTGTCCGTGAGGATCGGTAGACTTTGCAAATATAGAATAGTATTTTGATGCAACAATACATTCTAATGTTAATTACCTGAAATGTATAATTTTAATTTTTGAATAATGAAAAGAACATCAATACAATCACCGTATTTTGCAGCCTACTACCATCGTCTCATGAAGAGAAAGAATGGTTTTAAGAAAGGCATGATAAGAGACAGGGGAGAGGTTTTAAGGCTGTTGTCTATTATATGGAAAACCGTATCAGAACATTATGTGGAAGCTGATGCCGGTGTTTACGTAGATAACGTAGGATACTTATGCCATGTGCTTATACCGGGGCAGCGCTTTGCCGTCAGGCGGGACCTGGACATCGTGAGCAGGCTCGGCACCAACGGCTACCTCTACAACCACCTGGCTATGGATTTCGCAGACTCCAAAAGATATTACCATTTTGTAATACAAGATAGCTTGAAAAAGAAGTTAAGGGTTAAAATGAATAAAGGACGAAGATATCGATTTATGTACAATGAAATACTTGCTAAAAGAAGAGTGTTTAAAGATTTCCAGATTAAGAGAGTTTTCGAAGACAAGGAATTAGGTCATAGAAATAAGTAGAAAAAAAGTAGCGATCATCCTTTGTGTATATAGAATAATCGCTGCTTTTGCATATCCGTCTACTTTCTCAAGCAGGCGGATACAAAAAAAACAATTCCTATTATGGGAACAAAGGTAAACAATTTTCAAAACAATGCGAAGAACAGTAACATTATTTTGACGCAAAAATCCAGCGAAACGGAAACAAACGGGAGCGTAACAATCTTTAAAAATTCAGAATTTGGAGATATTAGAACCATAGTAGATCCAAATGGAGATGTGTGGTTCGTGGCTATAGATGTAGCTCGATCACTTGGCTATGCTACGCCTAAAAATCCAGTAAAAAGACACGTAGATGAAGAGGATACCATTCTTTTGCAACTATCTGATTTTCAGAGAGGCTCGTTTTGGGCTCCCTTGGAAATCAATGAGTTAGATAGCATACGGGTAATCAATGAATCCGGGTTGTATTCTCTTGTTTTGTCTTCCAAATTAGAGTCTGCAAAGAAGTTTAAACGATGGGTAACATCAGAGGTTCTTCCCTCTATAAGAAAAACCGGTTCCTATTCTATAACACCGAAAGACTATCCGTCTGCATTAAGAGCATTAGCTGACGAGATTGATGCTAAAAATAGAGCCATAGCCGAGAGAGCGCAAGCAGAGGCGGAGAGACAGCAGGCGATTAAGACCATAGAAGAGCAGCGTCCCGATGTGGAGTTTGCGGAGTCGTTCAAGAAAGTTGATCATGAAAACATGTGGTTGATTAGAGATGTGGCGAAGAAGCTTGAGCAGAATGGAATCATCATCGCCGAAAAGAATCTTCGTTTGTTTCTTGAGGAAGTCAAGTTCATGTTCAGGAATGGGCAGGGTAGATGGGAGTTATACAGTGACATTGTTAAAAACAAATTTGGTGTTTATCGATCTTATTTTGTGGATAAGTATTCTGGGGAAAGAGTTAATCAGCAAACCATCTACATGACAGGAGCCGGATATGAGGCTACACTTAAGGGGATAAAGGAAAAGTGTAGGAGCCTTTTCTTGAAGTATGGTAAGTTTGAAGATCCTAACTTTTGAAAATACAAAATAGGGCATTAGACAGATTATTTATATCTTTGTGGAGGTCAGGTTCGTTTCCTGTCCTCCATATTTTTTGTTATGACAGTCGAAGATTATATCATAGAGTTAAAATCGTCTTTAAGATCATTTGACAAGCGTGATCTGATAGATGAGGTGTCCATCTACAAATGGGTAGAAATTGCCCTGAAGAAGTTTGGAGGTGATATTACTATGCGCAAAGAAGCGGTAGTGGATGTCAAGCGAGGGCAGGCTCGTATGCCTGGTGATTACTTTGATCTTATTCTGGCTTTCAAATGCGATTTTAAAGGATATGAGGTGCCTGAAGGTGATAAGGTGATACCAGAGCTTCAAAATACAATAGCTTGGAAAGAACGTACCGAAAGAAGCTATAGATGGTGTTCGTGCAACGAATGTTGTAAAGAAGAATGCGAGAAGGTGATAGTTGAAAAATTTTATATCAATGTTCATGATCGCGATCATGAAGTTCGTTGCTATTATGACCGGCCGGTAATGTTAGGTCTTGCTAAGCCTATGCTTCGTGATTCTTGTTTAAGTAAATGCCGGAATAAGGTAATAAAGGATAGTCCGTATGAGATAAATATCGTAAACGGATTCCTGTATGCCAATTTCGATGGTCCTATTTACATGCAGTACCGGTCTCTTCCTTTCGACGGAGAATCTAATATAATTATACCAGACACGCCTCAAGGTCTGGTATTGGATTATGTAGATAATTTTGTAAAGATGAGATTCTTTGAGGAACTGATGTATAATGGAGAAGCACAAGGGGCAGCCGATTTGTTCAAGTTGTATGCACAGCAAGATTTGGTTAAGCTGAAAAATGCTAAGACCGAACTTAAGATGATGGGTATGACATTAAAAGGTATGTACGAACCTCTTAGGCGGCGCCGTGCTGAGTTTGAGATATATACTAAGGCGTATCCTGTAATTGACAATATACTTAAATTGGTATGACGGAAGTAGTTCTATTTATATACTTGTCTGGTGTTATCGCATCCATGATTGTTTGGTCAATCAGGCAATTTAAAGGAGATGCGAGTTTGGTAGAGACAATGTACTGCCCGGTAGTATTTTTGTTGAGCTGGATATATGTATTTGAAATATTTAAAATGAAATAAGATGTTAGAGGTTAAAGCAAGCGAAATAGTAACCGCCGACAAAATGAGAGGCATAGGACCGGCAAACATCATCTTCACAGCCGGCCCTAATCCGGTAGCTGAAGATCGTAGAGGCGTAGCTAAGGTAACGGCTGGTGGAGAGAGTAAGAGTGTTACAATCACACAAGCTGCCGGCGAGCAGGTTGTTGTAATTCCTGAGTTCGATTATCTTGTTCTTAGGTACGGATGGGAATCGGAAGACGGTTCCGATTTTGATACTGCAACTGGGTTCACCAATACAGGAATCTCGGATGTAGATAATAAATACGTTGGATGGAGTAAGCAGTGGGCTACTACCCAACAACAGGTAGGTGATTACCTTGTTTATGGTGGTGATAACATGCAGTCCGGTCTTGAAGGTGCGCTTATTAAGATGAAGACCTTGCTATCAGCGCCGGGCATGGACGAGTCGGAACCTAATATCAATGCCGATATCTATGGTAATTGGTATGGGAATAGAGGGCGAGGAAATGTCGTTGTGTCTTTTACAGCCTACCTTGGAGGAGAGATGGTTAAACAAGGATTTAACTTCATTAACGAAGGTGGTGAGGAGGTTTACTCCGACAGTATCACTACCAACGTTTCGGCTAATGGTGAAACCAATTGCCAAAATATAAAAGGTCTGTACACTAAGATGGGTACGATGGTTTATAATAAGGAAAAGCGTGATTGTGTTATTGTTATAGGTTAAGATATGGAAAGCCTTTGGAATAAATACAATAAGATCAAGGAGGTGTTTTACCGGGATTTCGTTTATGATTCCAGCTACACAGAGCAGGCCTCGTGCATCCCACTGTCGTCGGTGAAGAACGGGGTAGGCTGGGTCGTCGACGGAACTATCAACCTGGCTCAGTATCTTCAGTTTCTATACACGGAAATAATTCTCGGCAATAAGACAGAAGATGATGTTCGTAATGCCATATTGGTACTTACTCGCCTTGCCGATACTACTTATGATCTATTTTTTAATAACAATAAAGGTATTTATTTCAAATTCGAAAAAGGATTTTTCTTAAGAGATGACATACATGGTGAAGACGCAAACAAATTTGGTCTTTCCAAAATAAGTTCAGGGTACACTAATGGTATAGAGTTAAAAGACGAAGACCCTTGCTTTTCTCCATTTATCTCGCAAGATCAGATTTGGAATCTGGCTCCGATATAATAAATAAAATAGTTAAATATGATTAATAGTATATTGTATTTGAAATAATATAGTATATTTGCGACATGAAAACAAATAAAGTATTAAAGATATTACAAATCACAAGACCAACTTTGACTAAATATGTCAAAGTGGGTAAAATCAGAGTAATCACAAAACCGAATGGTTTTTATGATTACAACGAAGATGATGTATATTCACTCGCTGGTTATTCAACAAGAAGGTTGACGGTTGCGTACTCAAGAGTTTCTACAAACAAGCAAAAGAAAGACCTTGAAAACCAAGAAAAATCAATCGTATCTTATTGTAATAACAATGGGATAAGAGTTGATAAATCATACAAAGATATTGCAAGTGGAATGAACTTCGATAGGAAGCAGTTCCTTGAAATGTTTAACGATATCATAGATAGAAAAATACAAACTGTTTATATAACATATAAGGATAGGTTGTCAAGAATTTCTTTTGATCTGTTTGAAAAACTTTTCAGGGAGTTTGGGTGTGAGATTATTGTAATAAACAATACGGAAGATAGAGAAACAAATGAATCAGAGATATTTGGAGAAATTATTTCCATGCTTCATTGTTTTGCTATGAAAATGTACTCGAAAAGAAGAAAAAATAAACTTGAAATCGTAAGTAAGGATTTAGAAAATGAGATTAGTCTATAAGTTCAACATAGGGAAGAATGAAGAGATATCGAAGCTGTGCAAGGTTAGCAACAACCTGTATAACCAAGCTTTATATGTCTTTCGGGAAACATTGAAAAATGAATCCAAATGGCTTTCCTATTTTGAACTTGATAAAATCTTGAAGGATACAAGAAACTTGGATGGAGAAATAAATTACAGATTACTGAAGGCTCAATGTTCTCAACAGGTACTTAAACTACTTGATAAGAATATAAAAAGCTATTACGAATCTGTTCGGGATTATAAGAGGCATCCAAATAAGTATAAGGAAAAACCGGGTCTTCCTAAATATAGAAAAAGAGGTTCCGAGTTTAACATGTATTATACGAATCAAAATTGTAGAATAAGGAATGGTAAAATAATTCTATCAAAGGAACTTTCGATAGATATTCCTCAATATGAAAAGTATTCTTACTTGCTTGAAAATTTCAAACAAGTAAGAATATTACCTAATCGCATAGGATACAGGATTGAAGTTATCTATGAGGTGGAAGATGTTGAAATCCCTAAAAGGAAGGAAGAGAAAATAGCTTCCATTGATTTAGGAATAGACAATCTGGCGACTATTGTCAGTGAGGATTTTACTATCATTTTTAGTGGTAAATTTGTTAAATCACACAATCAATTATTTAATAAAACACTTGCTAAATTAAATAGTATCAAAGATTTACAAAAGATAAAAGGAACAACAAGACGAATAAAGAAATTATATTATGATAGAGAACAGTACATAGAAGATGTCTTTCATAAAATCAGTAGAAAGATAGTTAATTTACTTATCGATTCCAAGATAACAAAATTAATTGTAGGCTACAACAAGGGATGGAAACAAAATGTAGATATAGGTAAAAAGAATAACCAAAAGTTTACGCAAATCCCTTTTGCGAGATTAGTTAGTTACTTAGAATATAAATGTGAATTAGCTGGTATCGAAATAGTTATTCATGAAGAATCATATACTTCAAAATGTGATTCATTAGCATTTGAGAAGATAGGAAAACATGAAAACTATTTAGGAAAAAGGAAGAACCGAGGATTGTTTCAATCCTCGGTAGGAAAACTCATAAATGCAGACGTAAATGGAGCATTAAACATTATGAGAAAAGTAGTCGGTGATTCCTGTGAATCAATTCGTAGGATAATTGATAGAGGGTTATTGTTTAACCCGGTAAGGATTACGAATGTATTTTGCTAAGAAGTACATTTTGAAACTTATAAAGAAATTTAATAAGTTTTATTGAATTTAATATTTTTCATAACATTAACAAGACACCGGTGGTGAACCGGGAAGGGGGCGTGGAGTTGTCGGCATTAGCTGGAACGGTGAAGCGTCAAAATGTACTGGTGTAAATTGGTATATAATCACCTCTCTTTTGCTATCTTTGTGACAAACAGTTATAAAATGGCAGCAGAAGATAACAGAAACATAGCGGTTCCTCAAACAGGTATGAATCGCGATCTGCATCCGTCGAGTCTTACGGATCAGCATTATACGTTTGCCTTGAATGCCAACATCGAATCCGAGGATGGTAATGTTGGGATGAGATCTAACGAGCATAGTAATCTTAAATGCATTGATTTCGATGGGTTTAAAGTTATTGGTTACAAGAATGATCTTACTTCAGGCAATATCTATTTTTTTATAACAAATCCTGAAACAGGCGTATCTAAAATAACTTATTTCAAGCCTGAATCCGATACAAGTATCTTATCCGACTCCGATATAGAATCTATGGTAGAAGGATCGGAGTCGTTGTGCTCTGGCATGAAAACCTTGTTGGAAGACAACGAGCAAGATCCGTGCCTTAAGTTCTCTATCTATCATCCTATAAAAACCATAGAAATAAAGACAGAGAAATGTGGGAAATGCATTTACTGGACCGACGATTATAATCCTCCCAGGTATGTTATTGTAGACAAGGCTCTGACTCCTGATGATGAAGGTGATATATGGTATCATTATCATGGGTATAAGATATGCGATAAAGAATACGATAGAGACAAATTCATGCAGGAGAATGGTTGTTTTCTGGCATGTGAGAAACTTAGGGTGTTTCCGCTACTCAAACCCATGTGCATAGAGCCGGCTCAGATAGAGTACGGGGGCAGTCTGCGCTCAGGCGTCTACCAGGCTACTGTGGCTCCTTGTGACGAGTTTGGAAACGAACTTGGAAGTTATTCTAATCCTACTAATCCTGTACCTATATTCGATGAACAGTATATTACTCAAAAAGATGGCAAATGGGGAGAACGTACTAATTTAGGTATTAGGTTTGTCGTATCTAACATAGATCGTCAAGTTGAGTATTTTAAGGTTGTTATCATTCAAAACACAGTAGGATACAACGGAGAAACCCAACCGGTTGTCGACTATTTTGTAGAAGGTATTCATCCTGTATCAGAAAAGACTATATTGTATTATTCGGATCTTAATAACAAACGTACTACATTCGAACACATATCCTTAAAAAAACCTGTGTATAACACATCAAGGGGGATTGTGGCTGTCGGGAATCGTCTTCTTCAATATGGTCTTACGGCGGAAAAAGAATGGAATTTACAGCCTGTAGTTTCCCTCATGGGACACTTCCTTCAATGGCAGGCGTCGGTAGCCCACGAAGATCTGTATAAGGACGGTAATGCCTGTTCGTTGTATGTGGGGTATATGAGAAATGAAGTGTATCCGTTTGCTATTTCTTTTAAGTGCTCCAACGGTTACAAAACTCCGGCATTTGTGTTAATACCTCCCCCTTATAAAGATGCTGCGGCAGAAATAGAAAATAAGGATACTGATAGAGTATATAAGTCCATAAACCAATATGCTCCTCCTTGCTTAGGGCAAGAGCGTAAATTCAAGTGGCAGTATTATAATACGGCAGGAGACCCGAAGGATTTCGATGATGAAGAAACAGGACAAGAAGAATGTAAGAATCCGGCTACTATCGGTCAAACTATAACATTGCAAAATGATTTTAAAACTTATACAAACGTTAGTTTTACATTCAGAAGTCAGATTATAATAGATGAGGTGATTAATTATTTTTCATCTAATATAAAAGACATCGCATGTAATACCGCTACAGAAGAACCTAATAATGCTGCTGCCAACGAAATATGCGATATATTCAACAGCTACGGAGACCCTGACGATCCTAATACGGAGGAACAAAAAGAAGCTATAGATGGTATCGAGGCTCCTGAGTTTGGAGCCGAGTGTACTGATGCGCACCGCCAGTATTCGCTTATTACAGCTCCGGTAGATCGTATTGTGGGTTTCCGTGAAGAATATACGTATAAGGATCTTGAGGATATGGAGCACGTATCCACCGACTACCTATATACTACCGGCGGTGAAAAGCAAGACAAGTATTCTGTGCTATTTAACTGGGAACTACAGGAACAGATGATAGAGTTCATGGATAAGTATTTCTTTGCCGATGACGAAGATGGCGGTCATTGGGCTGGATACTGGTCGGGTGATGACGGGACCAAGGCGTGCGCTGTGTACGATTCTCTGTTACAACCGTCTGTTATATTACAGTCTATAGCCGAAGCTATTTATGTTCTGGATTCTATGCCGTGTACTTGCGGATGTTTTATAGAAGAGCCTTGTCTTAATCCTACTGTTGCCAGAAGCGATTATAACTCATTCCAGTCATCTTCTACACTTCTTGGAGCATACCTTCTTATGAATGATGTGTGGAATGATGATAAAGGAGAAAGTAAGGTTTGTTTCCCAGATAGCAACCACTGTCTTCCGGACTGGAGGGCCGGACGTTCTTCGAGTACTATCCACAACGACGCCTACAGGTCAAGGATAGCGCCTGGAGCCCTGATAAGGGACACCTGGCCTGAGATAGAGAAAAAGATAGATGATTATTCATATAATTTCCTTGATACCGGTTACGTACCAGAAGGAGATTACGGAGATGGATGGACATGGGATTCTTATGCTAATTTGGCTGACAATAACGTAGGTGCTCTTATTCCTGAAGATGTTAAAGGTTCTACGATGTTTACATCAGAGTTATTGGTATGGAGGTTTACGAAATGCGTGCTTCGTAACGCCCGTTTCCTTCATATTACAAGACCTGAAGAATGGGATGATCCTGATTTCCCGGCCAAGGACAAAGTTCTTTATCTGGAATCTTTGGGGAAGATAGATGGTCTTATGGATGCTGTGTCCACACAATATGTCCGTCTTTCTTTTTGGAAATCATTAGATCCAAGATACAAAGGAAGCAATAGGAAGATAGATAAGGATGATCTCAACTTTGATTGGGAGAAGGTCATGGATGAAGGCGATAATTATGTTATTGTTGGAGCATCCCGTCCTTACTTTGGGCACATAGGCGAATCTTTCTTCGATAAGTACCCTGATGGATTGTATGTAGCCATAGACTGCCCTATCGTATCATGCCCTTGGATTTTTACTGTCCGACAAATTGATTTCTGTAAGGTTAAAGACGATGGAGAAGAGGAGAACAGTAAGAATCCGTCAAGAGGTTTGGTGGGTACATCTTACGTCCTTGGTAAAACTATATACCCCTATATTTTTGGTATCAGAGAAAAGGAAATAGACCGGATAAATGTACGGGCAAAAGAAATATCGTTAAGGGCCACAGTAGAATACGCCAGCCAGTGTACGATATGCGGGGATCGCCCCATAAACTGTGCTCCAAGGAAATACAAGTACGGTGATTTCGCTTACTGGGAATCGTCTGAGAAGTATCCTGCTAATTTTGAACTGTATGACAGCAGTAAGGTTAAGATAAGTGATCATGGCTATGAAGGCAATTTCAAGAAAGCCTACGACAATATCGTATCTAAGCTTACTGAATACTACGGTTCCCCTTCTACGGATGATAAGGGAATGATGTCTTTTAAAGGACATAAATATGGTACGGTAGATACCAGTACCGTCTTTTGCCAACAACCTATCCGGCATTATAAGTTCCCGGACAACGATCATATGCTTTTCATGAACCGGGATGTGAGATCTTATGATGTTCCTTCCGATATTTATCCTATAGGAATATTAGTAGACGAGGATATGATTAACGTCTTTCTTGATTTTGCTGTAGATTCAGGATTGATAACCAAAGAACAGCGAGATATGGTTACAGGATATGAGATATATAGAGGCGACAGACGTCTTAATCGTTCTGTTATAGCTACCGGAATAGCTTACGACATGTACAGATATTCAGGTCAAAACTCGAATCTTAATCTGTATCCTAATTATCCGTATAATGATTTATCGGATGACTCTTTTAATTACGCAACTGAAAAAAGGGTATCGTTTATAACTCACCCATTTTTCAGAAGAGGAAACGTATGGTATGCATTTAGTTCTCCTGATATTTATTTCAATAAGCCTGAAACCCCTACGGAGGTGGCTATAGAAGGTTTTATAAGGGGAATGTCTGTAGGAAACTTTGATGAGGTTGAAGATCATCCCAAATGGACGATATTAGGGAAACAATCATATAAGATGGCGGCTACGTTGGCTAACATCGAATCTACGGCCACCATAGCTTCTCAGATAGCGGAAGAGCTTATGAACCGTTCTACGTCTGCGTATGTAGGTGTGATAGGTAATATCAATATGGCAATGATATTTGCTTCAATGATTGCCACCATATCTGATACGCTTGCTAAAAGACCGGTATTGTATGGTAAGTATAGATATGATTGGCTCACGACATTCATAAACAATGGCCCAAGAAGAAACCATGCTTTTTATTACACGTCTGTAGGTTACTACAATAGCATGATGGGCTTCGATGATACGGCTCCATACGAACAAAACAGATTAAGGGGATTGGCTAACACCAAGAGTCTTAAATCAGGCATGTACCCCATATCTGACCCATCTACGACATCATCTTGGGTTACTGGAGAAGATGTGGGTGATGATAACCAAAACGCTTCAAAAGATTTCTTGTTTATAAATAACATAGATAGAGAATCCTCCATGTTCTTGTCTTTTGGAGATCCGGGAGAAAAGGATCCTGATACAAGCATCTTAAATTCAAAGTATCTTGTATCGTATCCTATGCAAGCCCAGGTATATGATACAAGTCGTATCCATGACCCTGTTATCATGGCTTCTGATGCTGGATCTAAAGAATCTTTTGAAAGGACGAAGATGTTGTCTTATATCTGTTCTCCGTATATGAAGCTTATGCGGTACAGGCCCGATCAGTATGGAGCTATAGAAGACATAAAATGGATATCAGTAGGAGGATGTGGATTCTTCCAAGGAGGGAAGCAACCGCTGTTTGGCGGTGACACCTACATATCGAGGTTTTCCATGAAGCGGAAATTCCCATTTTTTTATAATACTGCTTTTGGTATAGGGGATATGATACCATTTGCTTACAATGATTACCGGAATGTTGGATTCCCTAAGTATTTCGTTAATTACGATACTGGAGAAGATATGCTTGAGCATACTGACAACGAACGTTTTAATAGCTGGACATCATCAAGTAAAGGAACGTATTCTTTCTATCCAAACAGAAAGAGTCTGTATAACTTAAATGGAGAGAATGAAACCAAAAAGTATGTAGACGGAAGATTTTACTTATGGTCTTACGGTATTCCTCAATTCCTTGTAGAATCGGAAATAAACTGCAATTTCCGATTAGAAGGAGTAGAGCCTCATGAATGGTTTTATCCGGCTCATGGTGATTTTGCTTGGTGGACACAAGAAAAGAACGTATCTATCCATAGGGACAATGATTACAAGATAAGTCCTATCTATTCATCAAGAATGACATTAACACCTAATGTATTGCCGGCAACATACGAACGTCGTTTTTATGATTGTGCTTACCAGCGACCTAATGGTGTTATATGGAGTAGGGCTGACGTATCTGAAAACAGTCAAACAGATCCGTGGCTAACGTACAAGCCTATGGACTATCATGAGTTCCCAACCAACAACGGGAAGCTTATTCACATGAAGCGTATTGAATCCGATCAGATTCTTGTCAGGTTCGAGGATCAGGTTTCACTCCATAACGCCATAGACGTAATCAAGGAGCGCACCTCCCCAGGGCAGGCTGAGATGGGCACCGGCGGTCTGTTTGCGTCCCGGCCTCTGGAGTACAACACGACCGACCTTGGTTATTCTGGAACCCAGAGTACTGAAATAATTAGTTCAGAGTTTGGTCATTTCTGGGTAGATACTAAAAGAGCACAGGTGTTTATGACCGACCCGAACGGACGTAATCTTAAGGAACTTAGTGTAGGTGTCAGACATTGGCTTAAGCGTCATCTTCCGTTTAAGATCCTTAGATACGGAATAACTAATATCTTAACCGGTACAGAAATGACAGAAGAAGATACGGATAATAAATTTATCGGTCTTGGTCTGTCTCTTGGATGGGATAATAGGTATAAGAGGGTACTTATCACGAAAAAAGATTATATACCTGTTAAGAACCCGGCATATTATAAATATGATGGTGGAAGGTTCTTGTACAATGAAACAGAGGTGTTGTCAAACGATAAGGAAATATCCTTAAAAGACGAACAGTATTTTAAAGACGTGTCGTTCACTATCGGATATTCGTGTCTGAAGCAAGAATGGATTTCTTATTATTCGTTCTGTCCTGACTATTATATAGAACAGCAACAATATTTCCAGACAGGAATAAACTTCCCGGCATCAGACGAAGAAGGTGGCCTATGGAGTCATTTACTGACGAATAAGAGCTTTCAGACGTTCTACGGAGCAACATATCCATTTATATTAGAAGTGCCAATAAAAGAGAAATATAATGGCTCTACGCTGGCTTCTGTAGAATACGAGCTTGATGCAAGGAAATACGTCGATGATGTGAATTACACTCTTGATAGGAAAGTAGGTTTAGATACGATAACTATCTACAACGACACAAACAACTCAGGTGAAATTCATCTTGTTCCAGAAGAAAAGAATAATTTAGCGCAACGTATATCGTACCCGAAGATCGTAGGCGACCATACTGAGGTCCTGGATACTGAGGTATATAGAAGACATAAGTTAAATGACTTCTTCAACAGGGTTGACGATGACCGGTCAGAGACCCCTATTTGGATAAAGGACGATAACGATATAAATAAGTCAGTTAATCCTGATTCTCTTAATTTCAGACGGTCATGGCTGGATAGGTTAAGAGGAAGTTGGATGCTGATGAGGATAAAGAAAGTAATTAGCAACCGGAAAATTATATTCCAGTGGTTGATTTCCGAAGATAAGATTAAGAATAGATGATATGAGAAGGAGATTCATGTTATACAAAGATCAACTACCCAAATTGGTGAAATTAACGAGTAATCCGGGAATAGATCAAAATTATACGATAGAAAATGGATATCGTTATTTTGATTTACTTGTAGTTGGAGGAGGCGGTGCCGGAGGGGTAAACTCTGGAGGGGGAGGAGGATCTGGTCTTATTATATATGTAAAAGATTTTATTATAAAAAATCTTCAATCTAAACAAATAGTTTATAATATAGCTCCAAGTGTAGTTACAGACAATCACGGAAAAAATACCGTGATTGTCTTTGATGGTAAACAAATACAAGCTAATGGAGGAAAGAGGGGGACAAGTGAGGGATTTACATCAACTATATATTATGGAGATGGAGCAGATTTGAATACTGAAGCTCAACAAATATTATCAAAATATGTATCAGATCCTTCATCAAAGATAGCTATGTGTAGTAATGGAGGAGGAGCCGCAGGAAGTAATCATGATGGAGAAGATGCGGCTGGAGGATCTGGAGCATCAATGTCTTCAAATGGTAGGGATGGTTCTGGTATAGTAGGCGGAAGACCTGTTTCAAACACAGATGGAACAGGAGGATACAATGGTGGATATTGCAACTCGTATAGAGGAGGAGTAGGGAGAAGATTGAATAGTATTATTATTCCTATAAAATCTATATTTCAAGGAGGAGGTCAATCAGGAGATTCTTATGATGGCACAGTTGATGACGGTAGTGGTTCTGGTGGAGGGGCTGCCGCATATGGATCAGGGGGAAATGGTGGTGCATCAGGTCGTGATAATCCCACAAATGGAACCAATGGAGGAATAGGAGCCGGAGGAGACTGCGGTGGTGCTACTGAAAACGGTCTTTTTGCATTCTTGGATAAGTGCGCTAAAGATAAGATCAAAGTAGATAACTTGTACGTTATTTCAGATATGCAGATAGGAGACGGTGAATCTGTTGTATGGGAGAAAAGTTCCAGTTATGGATATGGTAAATTCGCCGAACTTTTGAAAGGGTTCAAGAAAGTGAATCCAAATTGTAAAATCGTTTCTATTTCTATTCAAGGATATGGAAGTGAGATGTTTTACAGAGGATCTAATATCTTGAACATAGCTGGCTGGTCAGAATCTATCTTCGATGTTATTAACAGCAAGTTCTGCGGATATAAGAATATGATTGAGGAAATTAGGAAGATTAAGATTTAAATCTTATACTCATACTGTTTTCATAAGAAGAGATTTATCATAACAAGCCGGAGAATGAATGGTGTCATTCTTCGGCTATTTTGTTTACATTTGTTGAAAAAAAAGAATGAAAGAAAAAGAATTTGATTTTGTGATATATCCACTAAAGTTGATTATCACCATAGGGTTAGATTACAAAACACTGTGTGATCGTTTTGAGAATGCAGAACCGGATCATAAAGGAGAATGGGGAGATGAAGGCGATTTAGATTCAGAAGTCTCTTTTATGAATCTTGTTCGTGATAAGAGAGATGATAGAGCTTTTAAGTTATTATGGAATTTTCAAAGTGAGAATGATATGACTACACAAAACATATGTCATGAATCATTTCATGCAGCTATGTCGGTATGTCAACATTGTAATATGTCTTTTGGCTTTAAGGTGGGAGAAGATGAACATGCAGCTTACATAGCCGGATTTGTTGGTAATTGCGCAGATGAAATGTTTGGATTCTTAGAGGAAGAAAAAGATGGAAAAGAAGACTAAAAATTATGTAAGAGACAAACAACCAAAAACATTATGGAATAAAATTGGTCCGTTTGTAAAACTTAGAGAATATCTGGCATCTAATATAACACCTGATGTGTATGCTAATGAAAGAGGATTAAAAACCAAAATAATGGAATTTTTTGGTCAAGATGTTCCGAAAGCCAATGTAGATGATTTTAGTCAGAATCTTTGGTTTAGATTCTTAAACCAACCAAATAATCTGAAAGAAGAAAATGGGATTGTCAGAATACCAGACAATATCAAATCCATTATATCTGACAGGATAAATGGTGGATGGGAGAAAATGGCTAAAAAATATGGAAGGGAGCTTGATTCCTTAGATAATAAGATAATTGATGGAAAAGTTGCAGGCAAGGACGTATCTGATTTGGAGGAGTTAAGGGATGTAACAAGTAGGAAACTTGGAATGGTAGAAGAGGGTATAGATCTCTTAAAAAAAGCCAGAACTGGAGAACATCAGGTATTTAACGAATACAATTTTATACCAGATGCTTACGGCGATTTAAATGATTTATCAGGCTTATCAAGTTTTACCATGTACCGTGATGATAGAGGTAGGATGGTTGTAAAAGATAAGTACGATTTTTATAGAGATGACCAACCTTTTGGTGTTGGGGTTGTTACTAAGACTCTTGATACAATAGGATATCCTTTTGAAATAAGGGATTATGTAGAAGATAAAATCCCATACGAAGAGAGTGATCCAAACAAGATCCTGTTTAGATCCATTATTGATTCAAAGAATGATTTGGATAAAAGGATGGAGATAAGATCCAAAAAACAAGGAGGGGATTCTTCTAAGCCGGAAATAGATTGGGATTTATTCAAATCCAAATATGAAAATATGAAGCGTGTGGGTAAGGGTAAGCATCGTACTATGGACGTAGATGGAATGAATATGATCTATGATGCTTTATATGATAAAGGTTTCAATCAACGCCAGATAGAAGCCGTACTTGGAAATATTATTGAAGAATCTGGTGGTAATCCCTATGCCGTATCTGATTATGGAGGGTTTAAGGGACTTTTCCAAGAATCCGATAAAAGATATCCACCCAAAGAGTTTGAGAAAGATAAAGAGCGATTTAAGGGGGATAAGCGTGGATATATCAATTACATGATAGACAGATTTTATGATCATGTTCAAGATGCTGGGATGTATAGTATAAAAGATACTAAATATAATAAAGCCATTCATGCAGTAAGCGAATTTATGTCAGAAGATCCAGATACGGATTATTCGTATCCACTTGTGTATGCTTTTGAAGCTCCATCAGATAAAGAAGGAACTTATGAAAATAGAAAGAGCGTATCAAATTTGATAAGCCAATCTTATGTTTTGGATAATGTTGATAAAAAGGATAATGATAATACTATTGTTGATGCTATTCTTGGAATAAAAAATGATCTTGAGCTACAAGACTCTATTTCCACTACAAGAGGTGAAGCCTTTAAAGAAGCCAGGAAAAGAGGTTTTAAGGAATTTACGTGGAATGGAAAGAGATACAATACCAATATAAAAAAAGAAGGAGGAGCCGTAGATGAAGAAAACGGATCTAAATATAGGTACATTGCATCTAAGGATAATACATCAGTAGGATCAAGCGGAATAAATGAAAATGCCAATTATGGTACGATCCCTGTTGATGGTGTAGATATCAACGAAATTGTAGCAGGAGGCATTCCTGTAGTAGGTGATATAATGGACGTAAAGGATGCGTATGACTCTTTCATAGATAGAGATGCGCTTGGAATGGTTATGGCTGCTATGGGTCTTATCCCGTTTGTGGGAGGCATATCCAAAAAGGCAATGCAGACAAAAAGAGCTACTAAAAAACTATCTCAAAGAGACAAAGAGCTTTTAGGGTCGTTGCCGGAATATGCTAAACCGGCATCTCCTATAGGTGAGTCATGGGAAAATCATAAAAAGCGACTTTTCTCTGGAGCTTATGAAAGGCTTACTGGAGAAAAATTGAGGATGAAAAATGGTGAGCCTGATCCTGATATGCTTGATACCAATATATATGATTGGGACGATCCGAAGGTTTTTAGAGATGCAAAATATTTTTTAGGGGATGAGTACTCTGATGATGAAATAAGGGAGATAATAGATGGAATATATGGATATGGGGTATTAAATGGAAATATAATCAGGTCTAAAAACGTTGATGAGTTTATTGATTTATTTCTTGAAGGGAACCCTAATATATCCAACAAGGATGTAGAGAATTTCATAAAAAGTCATGAGGTAGAACATAAAATTCATTACCCGGATTCAGATGCGGATAAAAGCGGATTTGATTTGAATAAAATAGGTGATGATGAAGTAAAAGATTATTTCAAAGAGGATCATTTTACAGAAATGGCGGCCAGAGGAACTCAGATTAAAAATTATTTTGGTTTGACCGATGATGCTCAAGAGGTAACACCTGAAATGTTAGAATATGCAGCCAGAAATTACTTGAAGGATTATGGGAATGACAATGAGATGAGAGAATATTTTGAATCCATATCAGACTATAAAAAAGCTGCTAAGTGGATAACAGATCACGCTTCAGTAGGAATAGGAGCCTACTATGTAGGGAATAAGATTGCTGACCCTAAAAAAGAAAAGAAAAGAAACGGAGGGAAGCTTACTCCATACAAGGCTGGTTTTCGTTTTATTGATCATAAAAAAGAATACGGAGATCCGAAAGATGCATCACACAGGATTCCAAGTAGGAAATTCATGTATTTCTATGAAAACGATAAACCGAGTAAAAGTATTGTGTTTGCTGAAGAAGGTGGCGTAGTTGGCAAACAGCGTGAAGCATATGAATACTTTACTGAAAAGCGCGGCATGTCTAAAATACAGGCGCTCGCTATCATAGGTAATCTCATGGCTGAATCCGGTCTTAAAGATGACATATACGGAGACAACAGAACATCATACGGCATACAGCAATGGCATAATGAACGCATGGATAAGTTATTCAAGCATGCCAAAAAGAAAGGTCATTCTACACCCACATTCAAAGACCAACTTGAGTTCTTAGCTGACGAATACGAAGGGAAAACCGGATATTCTAATTTCTTATACACAAGAAAAGGAAAAGAAGGACCAGGGTATTACAACTATAGCCGGCAGGATTTTATGAACGCCGATAACCTTAAAGATGCTGTAGTAGCTTGGAACCAAGGAGCAGGACGTCCTCATAAAAGTGTCATAAGAAATGATGACCGTTATAACTATGCTATGGAGGTTGCTAAAAATCTTGGTTTGGATATTGAAGAAAATTCCGTATCTTCGTATGGTCAAATGGGATTCGGAGATGATGGAGAAATAGCAGCATCGGTAACACTTCCAGAGGTAGAAGTGGCAGCCGCCCTCCCTAACCAGGAAGCCCCGTCCCAGGAGGGACAGTCCGAGGAAGAGAGATTCCGTACATGGACTGAAACGTATGGTAAGGACATCATAAATCATTTACTGACGTTAGACGGGAAAAAGGATGGTGATGACAGTGATTACAGCATGATGTATAGACAGCGTGAAAAAGAAAGCGAGGAAGATAAGAAAATGGCTTTGATTAATGCCGTACTTCCCAATATACAGCTTCGCATTAAAGGCGTCACCGAAAATTAGAACAAGCCTATTTTATTTCTCATATTAATAAAGCGAAGCCGGATTTGAGACTCGTTACACGGATACCGAAGGTTGAAGAACGATATCAAGATAATCCGGCTTTTTTGTGCGATTTCGTGAAGGATGGAACTATCATCGCCTTGGTTTAACAGAACAGACCTACGTACCTCCACTGTCCTGACGGGCATGGGAGCCCGTCTCGCCTACCAGCCTGCCTAATTCTCCACTGGCTACCTAATATAATTATTAACGTCACTCCATCACCTATCTCCCTTTAGTCGATAGGTTCAGTCGTTTTTAAATATTATAAGTTCTTTCGCATCATTATTGAAAATGGTCTTAATATTAAGGAAAACGGAGACTATTCATAGGCGTAGTTTTAATTCAAGATTTGTTGTCCCACCACTGACGGTCAGGCGGTTACGTTCAGAGTCGTTTTCCCGTCTCTTATCCAAACCGTCATAAAATAAAAAACCTTGTATCCTATTTCTCTCAAACCGGATACAAGGCAGTGCATTTTCTTCTTTTTATATAAAATCATATATTTGCACTAAACAACAAAAAAATATGGAGACAAAAATAACTGAAATAATGAATCCTCACAAGTTACACGACAAGCTCTTCAAGAAAGAGCAGGTCTCTCCGATAGAAGTTATATACAATAGCTTCAGCAACTTAGGGTACAATGTAGTACGCCGTCCAGCCGGTCAGTGTTTAGGCAATTTGAGATATTTTAATCTATTTTATGACAAACATACTCATCATTTCTATCAGAAAAACAGGAAGTTGAGATATTGTAGTAATTTTCTCATATCTGATTACTGGAAAGATAGAGTGCGATGTTTCATAGTTTGGAACTTTGGATTTGGAAGATTCTTTCCGTACAATGACTTTATTGAGGCTATGGTTTATGATTATCTTCGATATGGGAGAAAGTCAGTTCCTTATCTTAAAAGCGTGCAAGAGGCTGAAGAAAAGTGTGTAAGGTTCTATATCCGGTATCAGATAGATATGCTTCGTAAGGAAGGATATGCCGCTTATAGGGCTAAGTTCAAGGAAGAACGTCCTCAGTATTTCATCGGAGACGATAGGACGGTGTTTAGATGCCTTGACAGCTCTTTAAAAAGAGAAGAGAAGATTGCTGCATGCGTAGCCCACAAAAGGGCTTTAAAAGAAGGGATAATGGCTTCCTTCATCAATCACCTTAAGAAACATCCTACCACTTTATATTCGTGGTTTTCATCAGAGGTAGATAGCGAAGGAAAGAATAGGCTTTGTCTATCTGAAAAGGCTGTTTCGTATTTGAATAAGAGACTTGCTCGCAACGGATTAAAGGCTCTTTCTGCATCATATCTTTTTAGAACGTTTAGAAAAATGGTGAAGACCTTGTTCGGTTCCAATGTCAGGTCGTTCTTGAATAGCTGTCTGATGTCTGTTTCAACAGAAGAGGTTTTAACCAAATCTATGAAGAAAATAGTTTCCAAGACAGTGCTGTTTTTGTACAAGAGAGCGCTTAAGAACTATCGCCTGGCATGCGGTCTTAAGTACGACCCTGATTCGGGTGGTTTGTCTGCCGTACATGATTGATTTTTAAACGTATCCCATAACGTTGGATTTTCTCGTTCGTTTCTCTTATCTTTGTGAAAAAAGATAGTATGAGATTACGAATCATAAAAAATCGTCCGATATTCGCTCCTGGCGGTAGTGTTCAGGATAAGAGACAGGATATTAATGTATCCTCTACTCAGCCTATTCTTGATTATGGAACGCCTGTTAATAAATGGGGTGAATCTGATATTCAGAATATATATATGCCTTCTGATGTGACTTTAGAAACAGAGGAGGGGGAGATAAATCCATTTAGTAGTATGCCTACATCCGATCCGTTTTTTGAAAATCATGATGCAGGATATGCAGGATATCTCGCTGATAATAGGGGCATGGTTAAAAACGTAGAGAAATCAGTCGTTGATAATGCAATGAATTTAGGTGGTGTTGATGCTGATTCCTCTAAAGAAAAACGTTCCCAAGATGGTAATCCTCTTGATCCTATGACTACCCCATATTATTCACCCGATCTAACCGGTAGAGCTCAAATGTTCGGTACAAGTCTTGGCCGGATAAGAGCCGGTAATAAGGTAGGTGCTAATGTGGCTCAAGCTGCCTTGTCTGGTGTTAGTTTAGGATTAGGTCTTACCCGTAATATCATGGGAGCTTCATCTGCTGCGTATGCAGCCAGCAGAGACGAGCAGGCAGCGAGGGAAAAACTTGCCAAGGAGCGTCGTCAGCAATTCATCAAGTGGGAACGTGAAGGCGGTGGCGTTAATCTTGGAAATGGTCAGAGAATAGATACGTCTGATATGACAGGAGAATACATTTATCCTCTTCCTAAGTCTATGGAGGATAATGCTAATGTTGAGATAGAAAAAGGAGAATATGTTTCGACTCCGGATGATGTTGGTCCTATGGAGGCAAAAGGTAACAGGCATGAAGACGGCGGCACTCCCGTTGATTTGCCAGAAGCTCATATTATTTCAGATTACCGTACTATTGATGATGATTTTGCTTCTTACGTAAGGGAAAATTATGGCATTAGAGCTACGGAAAAAGATACGTATGCTACGCTTCTTGATAGGTACAAGAAAAAAATAGGATTGTCCGAAAAGTATGATGATCAGGAACGTGTTTTCAAGAGGCTGGAAAAGAATAAGGATGTTAAGGATAAAAATACTTCTGAGTTGAATAAGTCTATTCTTTCCAAGTACGTAAATGATAATCAAAAGGAAATAGACGAACTTGAGGTGCAATTCAGGTCTTTTGCTGATATTGTCTATAACAAACAAGAGGAATCCAAGCGCCAAGAAAAGATAGATGCTTTCTTTAGAGATGGCGGAAAGGTTGATTTAAATGCTGTGAGAAAACAGGCTAAGGCTCTTAACGTATCTGAATCTGATGCTAAAAATTGGATATATGATGAGTATGTAAAGAGAGTTAGAAAAATGGCTGAAGGCGGTCCTACCAAGGAACAGATAGAGTGGGGTAAGAAAGTACAGCAGCTTTTAATGAAGCAGTTTGGACGTACTCTCAATATGTCTATAGTAGATGTTGCGGACAGAGAGCAGATTCTTAATCCTGATTCTGGTGTAAATTCTAATCAAAATCTGCAACATAGAAGTAGTGCCGGTTATGGTAGGGTAAATAACAAGGCTATTTCTAATTTGCTTGATATTAACCGTTGGGCTAATAAATACAATACGGATGGTGATTTTAATACAGAAGGATTCCAGACCGGATACAATAGCCAACTAAACTATCTATGGGCTTTGGCAGAATCAGGTGCTATAGCCAATGCCGAAAAAGCCAAGAAATTTAGAGACGAATACGGATTTTGGGGAGAAGATGCTGGTAAGTACGACCAAGGAAGTAAATCGGCATATAACTCATTTGCTGTAGATGACAAATTTGGACAAACTACGGCAACCAGATCATTTTATGGATTGGATGTAGTTACTCCTGAACAAAAGAGATTGTTGAACGAAAAAGGGATAAAGAATTATGTTGACTTATTTGGTGATAAATCTGATGCAGCTAAGAAGATTCTGGGTGCCGATTATAATAAGTTTGCTGCTTTAAAAGATAGCGGTTTGATGTCAGAAACAGACTTTGTTTTAGAAGCCGTAAATCCGGCATCAAAATCTATAGAAGCTGAACCTGTAGGAACCGGCGTTAAATCTCCCAACCCAGGTTCTCCAGGCAGGATAGAAGTGAAGAAAGAAAATCCTGTTGTTAATACTACTGTAGAAACGGAAGCCGAGGAAGAAGATGATACAAACGGAAGAAAAGGTGTCAGTCCTGCTTTATCAGGCCCTATATTCCCTGAGATGTTGAGGATGCTTGATACTGGATTAGAGATAGAGGGATTGGAAAGGCATCAGGCTCCGAGAATAGATCCTGTTCTGCAATCTGCTGATCAGTATATCAACGAGCTCAACCGCGCGACATCGGCTCAGTTGGACGCAGTAGGTGACGTGCCCGACTCCCAGCGCTCTGCTATTCTGGCTAATATGAACGCCATAGCCGGAAGCAATATAGCCAAGTACATTAACGAAGTAAATTTCAATAACGCAAGGCAAATAAACGAAGCTGATAGATTCAATGAAATGGCTTATGTTCAGACAGACGATAAGAACATAGCGGAAAGGCAACGTTATGAATCTGGGTTATTGAAGGCTATGGCTATAAGGGATGAAAATCTTGCTCGTTATTATGACAGCATAAACAGTGAGATACAGAATAAGTTCAATGTTCGTACATCATTGAATACCATAGCTTCCATAGCTCCAAATATGAGAATGCTTCCAAGTGGTCAAATTATTTACGTTCAAGGTAATCAGGATGTGATGAATATGGGTGATTATTCTACACCTTACTTGAGAAGTTTAAATGAAGAAGATGATGAAATTAAAAGAAGAAGGAGGACCAAATAGTGGCTTCACAGTATAGTATTTTAAGGCAATATGCCCCGTATGTTAGTCCTTACAACATAGATCTTGTTAAGGACGTCATGATGTACAAACAGCAGAAGGTTGATGCTGCTCGTGAAAAGATCTATACCCAGGTAGATTATCTTATGGGTCAAGAGATAGATAAGCCTGAAGCCCGCGCTTATATGGAAGATAAGATGTCAGGTGTGATTGCTAACATCAATCAAAAATTCAAAGGCGTGGATCTTTCTTCTGATGGTGTTACGAGAGCTATACAAGGAGAGATCAGTTCAGTGTTGGATGATACGGTCATTAACGCGATTGCCGGCACAAAAGAAGGCAGGAGAATGCATAAAATGCTATCTGATTTACAAATAAATAATCCAGAACTTTATTCTGCTGCGAATGCTTATGCGGCTTTAAAGCCGTATAATGAATGGGTGAATGATGGAAAGGCTGGTTCCCGTCTTGCTCCTCTTCAATATACTCCTTATACTGATTATAATAAGGAATTAAAAGATAGGATAGATTTTATAAGCAAGCTTCATAAAGGAGCTAAAGTTCAGATTCCTATTCTTGACAAGGATGGTCATCCTACCGGGGCAGTACAAGAAGTAACTAAGGATATGCTTACTCCTGAACAGATAGCTTCTTTTACATTGTCAGGGTTATCAGATAAAGCAAGGCAGCAGATGCAGGTGGAGGCTATTTACATGGTAGACTCTAATCCCTCTTTATATTCGTATGATTCTGTTCTTGGTTTTATGAATAAGCAGATAAGTGATAAGCAGAGGTATGTTGATGCTCTTACTGCCGATCTTTCTGGTTTGGGTTCTGATCCTGCAAAGAAAGAAATGGTTGAAAATGAAATAAAGAGAGCCAAATCTGAAATAGCTTCCATGAAATCTGAATTTAGCAGAATGGATGAAAGGACTTACGATCCGTATCTTGGAGCGATGAAGGTTATTGAAAATAATTTTATTAATAATGCTGCTGCTTCATATGCTTATGATAATTCGTCTTTCATAATCAAAGCCGACGAGCTTTACTGGAAAACCAAAGAATATAATCAGAGGGAAAGATTAGCTAATTTGAATTTCGAAAAATGGAAGATAGAATTTGAATATGAAAGAAATAGGGATATTGCAGAGTTTGAATATGGTAAGAATAAGGATGAAGCCAGAATAGCAAAACTTATGTCCTCTGGTGCAGGAGCGGCAGGCGGCAGAGCTGGAAGCCGAGCCATGCAGGTGGGCGTTGGCACAAACTCTGGTGGAACTATTTCAGCTAATCCTATCGAAACTAAAAATATTAGCATATCAGAAGAAACTCATAAGAAGTTTAATAAGGCATATACAGATCTTGTAACATCCGGAAGTAGACTATCTACGGCCCTTGGTGCTGAAAACATGAAAAATATTCAAGCTGCCATATCAAGAAATATGACGGATGAAACATCAGGATACAAGTATCTTATGGATGAAGAAAAACTTCTTAAGTATATAAAGGACAATGGAGGTCTTTCTAATGATATGTTTGATAAGCTACCTATGGCAGAGAGAAAAGCTGCCACAGATGCTTATATGCAGCTTAATAGCGCTGTAGACAAGATGGATATAGAGAATGATAGAATTAAGAAGGAGAATAAGATTTATGATAATATTGTATCTGAAATAGCAAATGCGATCGCGCAGAAGGAAGGAGGTAAACCCGAAGAATATATAGCCTATGCTACAGCGTTATCCCTTAATGATATTTTAAGAAAAAATAGAGGTACAGTCGGCGATGTAGAATCTGGAGTAAGATATTATGAAAAAGGATTCTCGCCTGCTGATATAGCTACTATAAGAAAGAGGGTGAAAAATGATGGCATTGATTTATCTAAAGTATTTGAGAGGGATAGCAAAAGTGGCAGGTATTTCTTAAAAAAATACGATGATGTAAAAAATAGTTTCTCGGATGGTGAAGAAAAGGTGTTTTTTAATGTACTGTATTCTATTAGTGGAATGGAGGGCGTTGGAAACTATGCAGTAAGTGATATTAATATAGCTGATCAAATAACTAAGGTTCAAGATGATGGTATAAATGAGATACGTAAAGAATATCTCGAACTGTATTCACCTAACACAGTGACGTATTCAACCAAATTAACCTCCAAGGAGGCTGGTTATAGAGAGATGGGTGTTCTCAGGGATCTATTTACTAAAAAAATGGCAGAGCATCCTGTTGGTAAATCTAAATCATCATCGGCAACTATTGAATCATTTTCTTTGACAGAATCGGGAATAGCCGACAATGGAGAGAAGACTTACAGTTTGGTTGCTAATCATACTGGTGAAAGAGAGGAAATAGATATTGTTGAGGTATCTGAAACAGAGTTGATAAATAATGGCATAGATCCTGGTATTAATACTCCTTCCGTCGATATAGGTGGATATGAAAGTGGTATTATAAGACCTACATTTGGAAGTGATACCAATATGTGGTATCCGAAGATGCTTGAAAATTCAGATATATCACCCGCTTATGCTTCTGTATCTTCAATGATGAAAGTGTTATCAGATATGATAAATGAATCTGGTAATAATTTAGATGATATGCCAGAACAAAAGGTTTGGCTTCTTAATGCAGCTAAAGATATATTGGATAACAGTGGAAAGCTTGGTGTAAAGGTTGAAGGTTATGATCCTAAGACAAGTTACGGTTATGGATATGAGACAAGGCTTTATCTTATGGAGAATGGTAAACCTGAGTTAATAGATTCGTTTGATACTCCTAATGTATGGTTTGCGGATAATGTGTCTAAAGAACTTGCTGTTGCGCCTCAGAAAAAAATAGTTGATTTTGTTGTGGCAGCCATAACAGAGGAGATTAAGGATATGGTGGCGGCAAAAGAAGGAGGTAATTTACCTGCGTCTTTGAATAAAAACGGCAAGTTGATGAAGTTGTTGAATAGTGTAAATAGGGAATAATATATGGAAAATAAGGAACAGACATTGGTAGAGAAATCAGGTTTCTTACCATCTACTGGATTAAGAGGGTATAATGCCGTAGTTCCTACGCGATATGAAGAAGAATCTTCTCTTATTGAGGGAGCAAAAAGAGAGATGGAGAGGATGAAAGTAGGTTCATATACTCCCCCGGTATCAGCCATAAATCCTGATGATGATTCAGAAAAAGGGTCTGATATTAGCGGAATAGATACTTCTTTTGATGTAGACACATCTTTTTCTGGACTAAAATCGGCTCTGAATGGTGGAGATGATCCAAGAAAGAAGAAAGAGGAGTCTTATAATAAGTTAAATTCCATGATAAAATCTATTCAAGATAAATCAAGGAATACTTATTCTGGTAAACAAACGTCTTATGGTGAGGTTATAGCTGGTAATCAACAGTCATTTGCTGTTGATTTTGGTGTATTTGGTAAAGGAAGAACTATTAAGTTAGATGAAGCATATGACTTTTTATCCGATGGGAACATCGGTCTTGCAAAGTTTAAAAGTTATATGCCAGGAAGGGATAATGAAGATTATTACGGAAGAAGGCAAACTACTTGGAATAAGGCTGTTAATGGTATAGGGAAACTTGTCACAAAAACAGCATTATATGGTGTATCAGGAGTAGTAGGTATTATCCCGGCTGCGTATAATCTTATAAAGACTGGTACGTTATCTTCTGCATTTGACAATGATTTTACACGGGCCATAAATGATATAGATGAAAGGATAAACCACTCTCTTCCTCATTATTATACAAGAGAAGAGCGTGATATGGGATTTTTGCAGAGTCTTGGAACTGCAAATTTTATTTTTAATGATGTTATTGGAAATGGTCTATCGTTTACGACAGGAGCTATTCTGTCTGCCTACTTTACAGGTGGGATGGGCGTGTCAAGTCTTGGGGCTGTTGGCGCTAAAGTAGGGATGAGAGTGGCCGGAAAGATGGCGGCGTCTAAGATTGCGGCAAGTGCTGTAAAATCAGCTTTTGGAGCGTATAGGGCAGGAGCGATGTACGGCAGGGCCATAGGCAATATGGCCAAGGTAGGAGTAAATACGTTCGTGGGCGCCGGCTGGGAGTCTGCCGTGGAGGCTCAGTCCTTCATGAAAGACTCTGAAAGTAAATACAAGGAATATTTTAAAAATATGTATGGTCGGAATCCTAATCAGTCTGAGATGGCTGAATTTAAGAGTTCTATTTCCGATACGGCAAACAGCATATTTTTAGCTAATATGGGTATAGTTGGATTATCCAATTATCTTCTTCTGGGAAAATATCTTGGAGTAGACACTGGTTTTGCTTCTAAATACATACCTGGATTAAAGGGTGTATCAAACACATATAGGGGATCAAAGAGTTTTGTAGATCGCTATTTGTTTGGATTAGGGACTAAGAAGGTAGCGGGTGATGCTGGAAGATTACAGACGGTAAAAGCGAATTTATTCCAGAAATCCTTAGCTACTATTTGGAATGTATCTAAAAGACCCATATCTGAAGGTGTATGGGAGGAAGGCATGCAAGGTGTTGCTCAGCGCATGGGAGAAGATTTTATTAGATCAAGATATGATAAGACGTATCTTGATGCTACGTCTTCTATAGTTGATTCTTTTTCTAAGGCCATAGCTGAACAATTTACAACCAAAGAAGGATTGAAAGAGATTGGTATAGGATCCCTGATTGGTGGTTTGTTTGGAGCCAGAAATGGTGCTTTTGGTTTATATGAAAGGAGAAATAAAGAGCGTACTATTAATACTGATGTTGAGAAATTTAATAGTAATAATGCTTTTACTTCTCAATCTGTAAAAGACTCTATGCGAAATTTAGCCGAATTTAATGCTCAAATGAATGATCCTGAATCAGATTATTATTCTAAATTTGAATTATCTGACAGAATGGGAATGTTAGAGGATACGGCTAACAATTTCAGGTCAATGGTTAAAAGCCTTGACGAAAGTGAGTTGGCTTCTGAAATGAAAGTAGATGAAGAAACTGTTAAAAAATACAAGGAAGATATTATAAAAGATTTTGATAAGAAGTTAGCCAATTATAAAAAAGCTTCTTCTTTTGCTGAGGCTATTACTGCTGAGACTTCATCTGATCTTTATCGATCTAATGTTGCTAATGCTGTGTTTAAGGGGTTGGATGCAGAGGATATGGCAATGGAAGCATCAAATGATATTGCTGATTATGTAAATGACAATAATTTGTTTGATGATATAAATACGTTTTATTCATTATCAAGTCAAGCTTTTGATACAGCTAATCAGTTAAGGGAATTGCGTAATGAGATCAATGATCTGAATGCTGAAATAGAAAGGTTGGCTACAACTCCGAGAAGAGTAGAGGATGGTAATGATACCGAAGCAGAGGCTATAAAACAAAAAACTATTAAATACGATAATCTTAATAAGGAATATAGAAGGTTGTCAGAAGATCTTCTTAGTAGTTATAAAGAAGTATTTTATTCTTTTGATCCTGGAGTATTAGCTCTTGAGTTGTTTAAATCCGAAACAATAACTGCTGAAGATATATTGAAAGCTTATGACTCTGTAGCTTCTTTAAGTACTTATATTGAGAATAATAAAGGGAAGAAAGAAGCAGAGGATTTAAGAAATATGGTGGTGAAATACCAGCAAGCCATTACCCAATATAAGGTTTTACGGTCATTTATGAACTCCATACAGGATAAGAAATTCATGAGACATGATTTTTCTTTATTTTCTAAGTTCTTAAATGATATGGTATCTTCTAATACTAAATCTATAGAAAGTGATCGTTTTTACCAGACAGAGGGTAATAATATCAGTTTGGATGAAAAAATAGATGAGCTTCTGAATAATGGAGAAATAAATTCAGATGAAGCATTTACCATGAAAGTATTTGGTCATCTAAACGATGGTATAACTCAGAAGCCGAAAGAAGATATATTGTCTGATTTTGATTATGAGTCGGCAATGGAAGATCTTTTGTCTGCACCTATAGAGGTTAAAGAACGTATCGTAAATAAGATATATACAGGTAATCAAGATCTTTTATCTCCAAGGGAGAAGGAGATATATGAAAAGTATAAACAGGATATTGATGATTATATATCAAATCTTGGTGATAGTCCGGCTAAGATGATAAAAGATTTATCAGATAAAGTTAGGAGACTTACTGAACCTCGATCTGTGTATGAGGATAATAAAGCTATTATTGATATGGCTAAATCCAATTTAGAACCAGATCAAAGGAAGGAACTTGATGATGCTATTTCTTCGTATGTTGATATAATGAACAGACGGGATAAAGGGGAGAAGGTTGACGAAGATAAGCTTGCCGATTCGGTATTTACCATAGAAGATCTTGGCCAGGTTGGAAATATCACGGACCTCCTTCCTTATATCGAGCAAAACAGGATTATTGATAAAGGTCGTATCTCTGAATCTACGTTAAGTAATTTCGGGGAGGATGATGCTAATATAGATTCTCTTGTAAATGAATTAGACGAATCTGATAATACGCCGGGAGCCAATATAGATAGCGCCCAGAATCCAGATACGTTGATGGTAAGAAGAATCTCCAATGATGGCAATGAAAGGTATGAAATTGCGGGTCTTAGAGCCGATAAATTTATATCTTCTATAAAATCATTGGTTCCTATTCAAATAAGCTCTGAAACGAACGCTAATGGCACTAAAAGGTATTCTCTTAACATAGGTGGAGAAACGGCTACTATAATTGAATTGCCTTATCATGCGAGATGGTCTATAGACAAAGAATCGGCTCGTGTTCTTAACCGTTACACAGATGTGTCTATTCAGGACGTGGGTAATTCCTATTCTTTGGTTTATAAGCGTCTTGATTCAGATGAGTTGGTTCCGTACAGAACGGGTGTCGGATTCGGAGAGAATGAAGTAGATAAAATAGATCAGGAAGCATTATCTTCTTTGAAAAAAGGAGATAAGGTTAATCTCGAAATAGATGTAAATGATACCTATAATCAGTCTCTTTTTGCCGAATACAATGATGCTGTTCAGTCCGGCGATAAAAAAAGAATAGAATCTGCTGAGAATAAACTGGTGTCCAATATGGTTATCAAGGTCATGAGTGGGAACAGATTCGTTTCTGTTGTAAAAGCTGACACAGGGGGCATAGATGGTATAAGTAAAATAAGAAGAACGGCTTTTAACAAGTGGAAGAAAGATGCTGGTCGGTCGGCTACCATCAGCGTCGGCACGCATGTTGTTGCCCAGACTCTTCCCGGAAGACCGGTGTTTAACATGAAGGTAAACGGTCAAGGATATGGCCAGGTAGAAAATCTCCCCATTACCGAAAAAGGTGCTGAAAAAGTATCTGATGTCGGATATGTATTAAATGGCAAAGTCGTGCTTAAGAACGGATCTAAATACACAGGCTTCCCATTTGCTTATTCTATATTAAATGACAAGGGTAATAATTACAAAAATGTAAGAGTTCCGGTAGTCGTCATCAAAGGTAAAAACGGTCTTAATTATCTTTTCCCAGTTAGCCTACGTTCTGTAGAATCAGAGGAAGGGCAGAAATGGATGTCTTTTATAGATATGCTGCTTGAATCTGGTGATTCTGAATTGCTACAGATGGGTCAAGATGACATACAAGATCTTAATGCGTATCTAACCAAGTTAGGTCTTGATCCGGCTTCGTATCAAGTATCGTATTTGAATCCTATTTCAGGGCTTAGAAAAGCTCGTGAGGCTATAGAAAAATTATCTACGGTTGCTGATGTTGTTAAGTGGGTAGAAGATGAAAGCAGGAATGTGAAAGACATTGTGACGTCTGAAGTAGAATCTGGAATAGATTTCGAAGGTGAGATGTTTGTCGCTCCTAAGATCAGGATTCAGTTTGGCAAATCATCTTCCAGACCTAAATCGCTTATAGAGGATGATCTTCCTTTCTCTGATGAGGGTAAGACCGTTACTTCTAAGGTAGAAGATGTGGAAGTTTATGAAGAGGAAATGCCAGAGGAAGGGGCTGCCCGGGAGACTCAGCCGGCGCCATTAGCTCAGCCGGCTCCTGCGGCACAAGCTACGCAGTCTTTACCTGGCAAGAAGCGTACCTCCAGGAAAAACTTCTCTCTTATGTTAAACGAAATAGAATCTCATATAGAAAAAGAAGGATTGCCGTCTTATGCTAATATTTTTGATTTTATAGCAAGGAAGATTGTAGGAGGTGATTTGAGGTTTCTTCGTGAGAGAGGTAATCCTAAAAGCCTTAAGGAAGAAATGGGATTAGAACCTAAAGGAACAGTAGGTGATAAAATATCCACTCCTTCCAGTAAAGGTGGTAAGACTTTAGAAGAATACATTTCTTGGCTTCGTTCTCAAACAGATCAGGTGGTGGTTGATTATGTTGGTCCAAGATCTGATGAACAAATTATATCAGAGTTGAAAAACTTTTTGAAATATATTAATTTTGTTCCAAGTAAGGCTTTAAATTATTCTCTTAGAGTCAATGGCATGGATACCCTAAAAGAATATGGCACAAAAGAGGAAGTAGAAAAAATGGAATCTGATATCAATAGTTTGGTTTCTAAAGTTTTGCCTACGGTGGATAATAAAACTGTAGAAGATGTTTCTACTGCAATAAAATCAAACAACTTGCCTGCCATATGGAGGCCCGTGGAAAGCCTTGATATGACAAACGAGGAAAAAATAGAGTTTTTGAATAACGTAGCAGATTTCCTTAGCGGCATACCAGAGTATGATGCTGTCGTGGAGTCTATAGAGTCAGAATCAGATAATATTTTAAATGATGGAAAAGAAGGAAGTGCAGAAGGCGGTGCAGTACGCACTGAGGAAGATGGCGATAAAAAGGGAGATGGAGAAGGCAAAGGACAATCCAGAACAAATGTCGAAGTTGAAGGAAATGTCGAATTACCTGGATCTACAAAAGGAGAAATAGAAAAAGACGAACCTCGTATATCCGAAGAACCGCTTACTCACATATCAAGGGTAACATCTCCTTATTTCCTGTACGGCGGTGATGAAGCATATACATCTGTTCCGGCTAAGGTAGAACCTATACCAGAGAAGATAATGGGTCGTAATGGCATTAAATTTGGTATGAGTGTAGTCGAGTTAACCAAATTAGGGTACAAAAAAGCTGGTGGAAACTGGATATATAAATTCTATATGAACTCAGGTGTGTATGATTTGTATAATATCAGTACCGGTGAAGCGTTTAGGGCAAAACCGGATCTTGGAGTTAAGATAAGTTCCAGTGCATTCATCCGCTCTTTATCTCAATCTGGTAGGAAAATACAAAATATGATGAGTAATATGAGCCAGGAAGAGATAGATAGGAATAAGAATCTCGTAGAAGGTTCTGATAATTCGGATTCGATAAATGAGTTAAATAAGGAGTGTTGAGTATGAGAAGGAGATTTTTTAATGCTGCGGATAATTTCGTGGGAGGATGTTATAATAAGTTATCCAATGAAGATATAAAAAGGCTTGGAGGAAAAAGACCTAGAAGGAATTTGGGATCCGTCATTGTATAAGTCGGTTTTATAATTAACTTTGCAAAAAAGTTAATTACAATGGGTGTCAAATGTCAGATAGAAAAAAAGGAAAATGAAATAAAACGGGTTAAGGCTCCTAACGGGGAGCCTTCCGTTCTTTACGAAAGTGCTTTAAAAGTATTAGGAAACAGCGAGCGGGCTCTTCAGGTATGGGCTAAGGCTTACACTCCTGGTTTTTTGTCGTATTATGGTTATTGGAATAACCCGGCTCCAGGGGAGATGTTTAATACCGATCCCAATGGTGAACCTCTTTTAGAAGACGTGCTGTCGTATATGAAGCGTCAGACTTATTTTGCTGATCCTTTAACGGCTCAGGACATTAAGGATGTAAGGGATTTCCTTTTGTCTACTCATTATTTTTTCAATGCGTCTTCATTGTCTAATGCTATTCTCTTCGATTTTTATGTAGATGGCAGTTTGATACTGAATGAGCAGAAATTAAGGAGATCCGGTTTGTATAATGAAACAGAGATAAGTCGTATTTTATCCGATCCTTCTGTTTTAAATGAGGTTTCGACTTCCATGAGAAAGTTAATAGATTCTTCTATTAACGAACATGATAGGGAAAAAGATAATTATTTTATGTCTATTGACTATCAGTATGGTCCTATTGTTTACAAGGAGGGAGTGTTTAACCAATTTGGTAAAAAGGTACCATATAATCCTTCTGAGCTTTATTATGCTATGCGTAAAACAGTAGCCGGCATAAAAAACTTTTCTGAATTTTCATCTGCTTTTGAATTGTTGAGAAATTCATATCCTGAACTGGTTGAGAAATTCGTTTCTGATAAAGAATTTGCCGAATCTATGTTTGATGAGTTCTCATCTACGAATAAGATTCCGGTAATAAACATAGAAGGGGATGATGTGGTGGAAGGCAAGAGAAGATCCTTATCTAAGCTACAAGATCTGTCTTATTACAATCCTGGCAAAATAGAGTTCCTAAGAGCTCGTATATCAGCTTATTTACATAGGGCTAATGCCGACACCGAATCTGATTTAAGAAGCATGATATGGGATATAGAAGAGGCTTGTACGTGGTTTGGCATAGATATAATAGGGACATCGGAAACTTATGATGGCACAGAAGAATCTTTGAATAAGATAGATAATTTGATGCTGGATCTTGATATTTATGTGGCCAGGCATAATGATGTAAATTATGCTCCAACGCTGGCATCTTCTATCGACGATGTTCTTGGTGATAGTACAGACTATTATTTTGGATTATTGCCGGAGTATATGGATAATTTGAATATCGTTTATTCTGAATCCGATATAGACCCAGTAGAGGCATTTGAGAAACATTCATTGCTTAAGGTAGGAGATAATCTATATCAAAGGATCAGCAAAGATGATCTTAACGAGATGTATCAAATATCAACAGTATTAGCCAAGCACAACCTAACTCATTTTTCTACTAAAATATATCCTGAATCTTGTTTTAAGAACGGCGTTTTGGATAAAGAGAAAGTACGGAACGTAGATAATAATACGCTCATGGATTCCATTAAAAAATACGTCAGATCGTTCATGGATTCTCAGAACACGGAGGACATGATAATGACCAGGATGGCGTTTGGTCACCCGGCGGTACTTGACGTTCCTTACGTGGATGTGGATCGGGAGTATAGTCGATACATGAACAAAAAACAAGATAGCGAAAACCCATTATCCTTATTCGATTTATACCAATCTTACCTTGACAACAAACTCCATAAAACAAAATTATATGATAATGCCTATAAGTATCTTGACTTCAAACCTGGTCCATCTTTGGGCCTTATTTCTGATGATCCTGATATTTTGAAATCAATAGAATTATCTTTATCTGGAAAAGACAGGTTGATGTTGTTTGATTATAGCATGACCAGTACCGACCCTTCTTTATCAGAATTGTTTTATTTGGAGAAGTATGACCCTTCGTATGCCGGGAATGATTTTGAACACTATTTTTACACCAGGCACCCGTATTTGTTAAAAGAAAAATCGGGCCCTAATATCGTAGAGCAAGATGGTGTTATAACAGCCGAAGGTATTTATGATAATTTTATAAGAGTAGGTAATAAGATATGGTCTAAAGTAAGCGAAAGTAGTTCCGGCTCTATCTACCAAAATCTGACAGGAACCGAATCGGAGGTGAAATACGATTCTACTCAGAAGGTTAAGACGGTAGAAACCGATTACGCTCCATACCAAAACAGATCTGGCCTGACGCAAGATATGATCGTAAGCAAGTCTGAATTGGATGATCTTAACAAATTAGAATGCAGGTAATTTTTGTACATATATATAGTTTTTTCATAGTTATAATTTGGGAAGTGAGGCTTGTGAAAGTCTCACTTTTCTCATATATGTACGTATATCAATAACATACAAGAAAAGTTAGATTTTCATTGTTTATGAATTATTTTTATTAAGTTTGCAATATTAGTTTCAGGAAGGGATTATGGAAATAAGGAAAAAGTAAGAACCGAACGTAACTAATAACAGTAGGAAATGAGAATCAGTACCATCAAACGTAACAACAGCATTCATCTTATGTATAAAAACATTATGAATGATTTAGGTCAATTAAGAACTGTAGTTTCAAAATCCTATATTTATAATCTGATACAAAATCAAACCGGATTAAGTATCAGAACTATATCCCATGTCTTGAATCACACAAAAGAACAGGATACAGATTCTTTGTGAAAAGCATACATTTTCATACATTTGTGTGTTCTTTAGTTTTTAGATTTAAGTTTTTCATGGTATTAGTTTAGAGATCAGGGCTCGCAGTGATGCGTGCCCTGGTTTGATTTACAGCGCTTTACCCAAAATTGGAAAGCGTAAGTTATTGATTGTCAAGTTTTCCCCTTAAATGGGGAAATCAACAACAAGGTTGTGAAATAGGAAATCAAATCAGCTCTTGCTGCTGCAATCTGAGTTCGTTGATCAATCAAAGCACTTGCCAGACTCAGGGAATGATTACTCAGCAAGGTTTTGATAACCAGCTTCGCACGTTAGAACAAACCAATATCTTGCAGAACGGTCTCAACCAAGGTCTGGCTAACAATCGTGAGCAAGCTACAAGCCAATTCAATATCTTGTCTGCGAAACTTGACGCCCAAACCGTTATGATCAACGACAAATTCTGTCAGTTGGAAATGAGGGAGATGCAGAACACTATTGCTCAACTTCGTGAAGAAAAAGCGGCTTTGACAGCTTCGGCATTATCTCAGCAACAAACCCAGAATATCGTTGGTCAATTACGCCCGACGGCCGTCCCGGCCTACCCCTCTTGTTCTCCTTACCAGGCTTATACTTGGGGACAGGTATTCGGAGGAGGTTGCTGTAATAACGGATGCGGATGTAACAACGGATGTTGCAATAACAACGCTGCTGTCTGATTTTATTAAGAGAGGAGGCTAATATGGCTTGTGTTTCTAAAATAGGATCGTTGTATGAGATGGTTACGAAGAATGTTATTGTTAGTACGACAAATACAGTCTTCGGTATTAACCCACGGGCTTGGATCGCCCTTCCGTGTGAGGGTCTTATCCTTCTTAAGATAAGGCAAGTAGTCCCCACAGCCGGAAGTGCTCTACCGGTACAGATTGCGGTCCCGGCAAACAGCACAGTTTCAACAGTAGGAGCCGACACCTGTTGCCCGGTTACGGGAGTGAATGTCGTGAACCCTATTAACGTAGCTGTCACGGGTGCTGCTATGGTAAATGGCACAGAACGCCTTCTGTACTTCAATAAAGTTCGTGGCGTGTTAAGATTAATGGATTGTTGTGTTCCGACAACAACAGCCCAGGCGTCTGAAGTTAAAGCAGGTAAATGATTTCAGTAGGGTGATGAAGATCATAAAAAAATGGCGGAATTGAACTATTTAAACAAATAATAAAGTCGGGTACG
>OLOL01000528.1_pt1 | contig 39660 bp, 44 predicted proteins | sample 1673081 | NCBI WGS metagenome assembly OLOL01 (sample SAMEA3136753, study PRJEB25190) | human gut metagenome
ATGCCCGTTCGCGTGGTCTGCGTCGACGCATGCCACCGGTGCTGCGTCGACGGGCTATTGATGCGCTCCTGCAGGGGCTGTGTTTCCACTATGACCCGCTGGCCAACCGCGTGCAGTGCTCCATCACCACGCTGGCCATTGAGTGCGGACTGGCGACGGAGTCTGAGGCCGGGAAACTCTCCATCACCCGTGCCACCCGTGCCCTGAAGTTCCTGTCTGAGCTGGGGCTGATAACCTACCAGACGGAATACGACCCGACAATTGGCTGTAACATCCCGACCGACATCACGTTCACGCCGGCACTGTTTTCCTCACTCGATATATCAGAAGAGGCGGTGGCTTCCGCACGCCGCAGCCGCGTGGAATGGGAAAACAAGCTGCGCAAAAAGCAGGGGCTGGATGCGCTGGGTATGGATGAACTGATAGCGAGAGCCTGGCGTTTTGTGCGCGAGCGTTTCCGTAGTTATCAGGCAGAGCTTAAGTCCCACGGCATGAAACGTGCCCGTGCGCGCCGCGATGCAGGCAGGACCCGTCAGGACATTGTCACCCTGGTGAAACGGCAGCTGACACGTGAAATCGCGGAAGGGCGTTTCCGCGGAAGCCTGGAGGCCGTGAAGCGCGAAATCGACCGTCGCGTGAAGGAACGCATGATAATGTCGCGGAACAACAACTACACACGGCTGGCCACAGCCTCCCCCTGAGTTTTACCTCATCTGAATAATCCGGCCTGCGCCGGAGGCTTCCGCACGTCTGAAGGTCGGCGACGCACAAAAAAGCAGCTCAGCACATAAAAAACAGCCTCATCATCTGCTTTCCGGCTCGCAATGCTCCCCCGGTTTTTCACGCAAAACACGTCTCACAGACGGAGAATTCCGCTTATCCACATTTAACTGCAAGGGAATTCTCCATAAGGTTACAATCGTTCATGTCATAAAGTGCCAGCCGCAGGCGTTACAGGCTGCAATGTTTCTTTTAAACCCCAGTACTGTATTTCCTTTAAACTACTTAATTACTTCCATTTAAAAAGAAAACCTATTCACTGCCTGTCCTGTAGACAGACAGATATGCACCTCCCACCGCAAGCGGCGGGCCCCGACCGGAGCCACTTTAGTTACAACACTCAAATACAAGCACCGGAAAAAACCCGGTCCCGCGCAGAACTGAAACCACAAAGCCCTTCCCTCATAACTGAAAAGCGCCGCCGCCCCCGCCCGAAGGGCGGGAACAACATCGCTTTTAATCATGAATGTTGTAACTACAATCCATCATCGCTGTCAGTCTTCTGGCTGGATGTTCTCAGTACACGCTCGTAAGCGGCCCTGACGGCCCGCTAACGCGGAGATACGCCCCGACTTCGGGTAAACCCTCGTCGGGACCACTCCGACCGCGCACATAAGCTCTGTCATGGCTGACAGCGGGTATAGCTTTGCAGGGTGGGGATGGGTAAGGTGAAATCTATTAATCAGTACCGGCTTACGCCGGGCTTCGGCGGTTTTACTCCGGTATCATATGAAACAACAGAGTGCCGCCTTCCATGCCGCTGATGCGGCATAAGCATATGTTGGTGGCTGTGTCTGAAAGGTTATATACTCTGCATAAAACCTGACAACACGCAGATTGCCAGGCAAATGAGCATTATTTTTCCGGTTATTGCCTGCCTGTGAAACAATATCACCGGGGCGAATATCGATACTCTGACTCGTTATACTCATGCGTGCGGTATCAAAAAATCTGCAATTACCCTTTTTGAATGAAGGGGGGAGTCAACTATGAATAGCACCACACATTACGAAAACGCCAATTTCCTGCGCGAGCTGGCCGAAAGCCTGCCTCGTATTTTGCCAGAAGGCAGTACAGACAAGTCTGCACTATTGCAACGCCTCGCTAATGAAGAACTGGCACGGGCGGAATACGACGAACAGGTACGAGCGAAAATTGCCGCTGCTCGCGCCGATAAGCGACCGGGAATAAGTTCCGCGCAACTGCGCCAGCAACTACAGGGACGTTATCAGGAACTGCGCAATGAGTTATGAAATAGAATGGCGACCAGGTGCGATTGAGGATATAACGGCGTTGTTTGAATATCTGGCCGAGAATGCATCTCTTTGGGATGCAAGGAACTTGACAGAGCGTCTGATCACTGCAACCGATCGCCTGGCAGATTACCCCAGGCTGTATGAAACGGATGAACGCTATGGTGAAGGGGTTCGCCGTATTAGCTTACTTGGACAGCATGTACTTTATGAAGTGAATGATGAGGCCAGTCGTGTCAATATCTTGGCGGTTGTCGGCCAGCGTCAGAATCCCCGATTCATTATTTGAGCGCCCGGCTTGGTGCTCAGCTTACCGGACTTGCCAGGAATTACGGTTTGGGAGCCGCTTGGAGAAAGGAAATTTTCTCACGCTAAGAGAATTGAGTTGAACGAGTGGTTACATCCAGGCCAGCTAACTCACTGAACGTAAAGGCTGTACGAAATGTTCCGACCGTCCGATAACCATTTGGCTTACTTCCGTACATTTCCTTGCGTAGATGTACAGAATTGTACGATTTCGGACACCAAAACCGCTGTTGTCCCGCCATTCTGGCGATTTCTGAAAGTTATTTGACTAAAAAATAGTCTTAACGTGGTTTATTTTCCGAATTCCAAGCGGACCCCTAAGAGAAAAGCAATAACTTAAAGGCGATAGCTGATCAGGGGGTTCGCGCCCATTTCCTCTAAAAGTCTCACCTTGCTTAGGTAATTAATTGAATTTATTTATAAAACGTTGCAATTTTAGCATCATTTTTTATTGTTCTTTTTAACCTGAAGTACGTCGATCGAGAGATACCTGTTTTTTCTGTCACACTGCCCAGAGATTCTCCCTGTGATATAAGCTCCAACGCTGTAGGCGTTCGTGGATGCTTCTTCCTGCCAAATTTTACGCCTGCGGCAAGTGCCGCTATTCTTCCGTCGTTTGTCCGCTCCAGAATACGCTCACGTTCCGCTTCAGCTACAGCAGCAAGGATTTGGATAACCATTTTGCCCATTGTCCCTTCTGTACTGAGACCGTTCTCCAGGAACCGGATGGCGATCCCCTTTTTGTAACAGCTATCAACCACACGAATCATGTCAGCAGTGTTACGCCCCAGTCGGTCCATTTTTGTACAGATGATTACGTCGTCTTTCTCTGCACGGGCCAACAACCGCTGTAGTCCTTCCCGTTCATCAGTTGCGCCAGTCATCATATCCGTAAAAATACGATCTTCCCGTACCCCGGCATTTTTTAGCTCCGAGATTTGATGTGTTAGCTTCTGATGACTGGTTGATACCCGTGCATACCCCAATAACGCCATTTTTAGTCTCACTTATCGTTTTTGACACTGCATGGTATCATAATGTACAAAATACGATTTTTGAAACCTGCTTTTATGCTGTTTTAGACAGGTATCAGATATCTTAATATTTGATACTAGCCATATTTAACAAATATTTAGCATTTTGGTAAATGTATGCAGAAGTACAAGAAAAGAATTAGTATATTAACAAAAAGTGAAATAAATGAATTATATCAAGTCCCCTCTTTTAATCCTGTTGAAAGGGATGAGTTTTTTTCGCTGGATATCAGCCTTAAAAGAGAAATTGATAAAATAATAAATATAGAAAGCAGGGTGTATCTGATATTAATAACAGGGTATTTCAGATATAAACCTGTGATTCCTGAATTTACATTAAAAGACGTAAAAAGGGATGTGAAATATATTATCCAGACATATTATAAAAACGAAAGTACTAATCTCAATTTAAACATACCTAAAAGTACAAAGTACCGCCTTGTTAAACGAATGCTTTCTACTCTAGGATTTGAACAACTCACCCCATCTATAAAAAATGAGTTAAGTGAACGTCTGAATGATGTTGCTACTATATGTATGGAACCAAAATATATTTTTGATGAATTACTTGCTTTTTTAGGACAGCGGCGTATAGCTCTTCCTGGATACAGTACTGTCCAGAACCTCGTTTCAGATGCTTTAAACTTTGAAAGGAAAAGGACAATTAATATTTTGTCAAAGAGAATTTATCCTGCCACTGCACAAAAGATTACATCCATCATCCATGATGATGGAATATTAAACTCCATCAGGGGATATAATTATAGCACGAGAGACTTCTCAGCATCAGAAATAGAAAATGAATTAAGAACTCACAATGTGATAAGTAGTATTTACTATGAAATAAAAGATATAATTAATTCATTAGGTATATCCCAGGGAAACATGGAGTACTATGCAACTATCGTAAAACACAGTACAACATTCAGACTTAAGCGACACCCTAAATGGCAAGGAATACTTTATTTGTGCTGCTACTTGTACTTCAGATACAGAGAGATAAATGATAAAATAATCACAGCCTTCAGATATTTAGTAAAAAAACATAAAGACGCTTCAGTTTTGTTTGCAAAAGCTCGGGCAACAGAGGAAATAGATCTAATAAATAAAAAGCTTAAGTTTGCGAGTAAAATATTTAACTTCTTCGTTGATAGTAACATTGAAGACAGCATCCCTTTTGGATATGTTCGTGAAAAGGTTTTTTCACTTATATCGAAAGATGATATGCATCTTGTGAGTGAATTTTTTGACAAAAATAAAATCGATGTAATTGAATATCAATGGCAGTATATTGACAGCCATCACCTTAAGATCGCCAATTCAATCCGAAAGCTTTTTCTGGCTATAGATATAGTATATGGCAACGAGAAGTCTGTTATTGGCCAGCAAATTACTGCTGCCAAGGATGATCTCAGAGGAAAAGGAAAGCTGGATGCTAAGGATCTGAGGGTAATTCATCCATCCGAGAAAAATTACATTGTAAAAGAAGGAGAAATTAACACTCAACGATTCGAATTTCATATGTACAGCAGGGTATCTAACCATCTGGAAAACGGTGTCTTTTATGCTGCGGAGAGTGAACAAAACAAGAGACTGGAAGATGATCTCATAGAACGAAGTTACTGGCATAAGAATAAATCGATTTTGATAGAGAAAACAGGCCTTGAACGACTTATCACACCAATAACGCAGACTCTTAATGAGCTGGAGAATACCTTTAGCGATAAACTGGCTCGTATAACCATTGGAATAAACTCAGATGCTAATGAGTTTGTGAAAAAACAACCACACTCCAACAGATTACAGTGGAGTCTGGCCAGTAAAAAATGGAAGACCAGCATCGATAATCCGATTTACAATCAGATAAAAAATATCGGAATAGTTGACGTAATGAAGTATGTAAACAATGAGACGAATTTTTTGTCTGTGTTTAATGCCATATCATCCAGGAAAAATAATCTTGAAGCTGACTATAATGACCTTCTTGCCTGTATATTTGGTAATGGCGCAAATTATGGTGTTCACAGAATGGCATCTGCATCAGACCGTAGTATTGGAATACTACGTGATGTGAATGACAAATTCATTCGTCCAGAAACAACAGGAATGGCCAACACAGTAATATCTGATGCAATTGCAAATCTTTCTGTATATAAATACTGGACGATAAATGAAGATTCTCCATTTGGAAGTGTTGATGGGCAGAAGCACACTTGCAGAATAAATACATTTAAAGCCCGTTATTCTGCCAAGTATTTCAGAAAGGGGAAAGGGGTTTCTGCGATGACACTGGTATCTAATCATGTGCCATTATCAACTGTGGTAATTTCTCCAAATGAATATGAAGGTCATTTTGCATTTGACTTGTTATATAACAACACCAGTGAAATACAACCAAAGTCATTAGCGACTGACAATCATGGTATAAACAACGTTAATTTTGCGATTCTTGACATTTTTGGCTATCAGTTTTCACCACGTTATGCAAAATTCAAGAAAATATTTAATGAATTATTTGATGTTATACTGGAGAGTGATAAACTCATTATAAAACTTAAAAAACAATTTAACTTTAAGCTCATTGAACATGAATGGGAAAACATCCAACATATTATTTGTTCTTTAAGCAGAAAAACAACCATTCAAAGTACGGTTGTTAAGAAGTTATCTAATACAAAGCGTAGCAACAAGACATTAGCAGCACTTCGGGAGTATGACCGAGTTATAAAATGCATATATGTCCTGGATTATGCTGACAATAAAACCTTAAGGCAATTTGTGCAACAAGCACTGAACAGAGGTGAAGCTTATCATCAACTAAGAAGAGCAATAGCATCAGTAAATGGAAATCAATTTCGCGGTGGTAATGACTACCAAATAGATCAATGGAACGACTGTGCGAGGTTAATAGCTAATTGTGTAATCTATTATAATTCAGCAATATTATCCAGGCTGGTCGAGAAATTTGAAAAAGAAAATAATAAAAAAGCGATAGATGTTCTGGCTAACTTATCCCCAGTAGCATGGAGACACATTCTCCTTGGAGGGAATTATTCTTTTGAAGATCAAGTTGCGATCACAAATTTGGACAGTCTTTTGGAGGGAGTAGACCCACTAAGTGATATCGGAGATATTGAGTCCGAATATGACGGTTAACAACATGATAAATAATGGTTTTTATGCTAAGAGTGAGACTTTTGGAGGAAATGGGCGCAGAACCCCGATCACGATGAATCAATCAGTTACTTATCCGCATCGATTAAAAAATGCTCCTAACGTACAATAATTTCCGTTTCCCAAACCGACCCCTACTTGATTAGGGGTAGTCTTCGCCGCTTGTTGCTGTCAGATATTAATGCTAATGTATGCATACATTAGCATTAATGAGGGATGATATGTGAGAGACAAAACCAGGGAGGCCATGCGGCTTTTTTTAGGCGGCAGGTGTTACACGGCTGAAAAACTTGAAAAGGATTATCTGGCTGAAGTTGCTAATTACAGTGACGACCGCTGGGAAGCACCGCAACGTGCCGCACGTCTGGCAGCTGCTGTAAAGCGTTACAAGACATCAGAAATGCTGCGTTTTATTTTTGCTACCATTGCATACGATCCCGATCCAGATTTAACCCCGCTGACCGTGAGACGTTTGTGCAAGGCATTGTTTGGTAGAAGCGGAAGCCAGTGGCTGGTCGTTGAAGTTTTTGGTGAGAAGGGGCGTCAGCACCGCAGCGCGGACAGTAACCCGGATATGGTGGAAAAAATGGCAGCCAGATATCGTCATGCCGCCGGTCAGCACTGGTCCGCAACGCTGGCTGAAATTGAACGGGTAAAGCGCATCTACCAGGCAAGAATCAAGGCATCCTGAGACCGGATGCCTGGTATTTGTCTGGGCCATTAATGCTAATGTATGCATACATTAGCATTAATGGCCACATCCTGGATGAGGTTCTACGCTGGAACTGGAGTCTGAAGTCTAATGGAACGAAAACGTACGTTAGTGAAGTAACTGTCTGATATATCAAAACATAATGGAGACCCTCAAACCCCAACTACAGCCGAACGACAGGCACAAAAAAACCCGACTGGTAATCGGGCTTTTTTGCATTTTCCAGTCTTGAGTTGGTGGCTCTGACCGGAGAAGGTTACTCTACACCTAACGTTTACATTTTATTCACTATGGTGCTGTAAAGCAACTAAATGTGGTTAAGGAACCACATTTAGTTGTGTAACGGGTGTTTTGTGTAGCGTATAATCAGTCAGTTAGTCATGTAGTTGGCTTGCAATCCTGCTCTTCCCGTATCTGCGGGTATGAACGATTTTAAAGTCCTGGCTGGATAAACAGGTGGTGCTGTATTCGGTGCTCTGGCAGGAGGAGGTCACTCTACACCTAACAATGCGAGAGAGCCGTTGTGACAGGCAATGTATGAGTAAGCAACGGTGATTTCCTCCAGTTTTACTGGAGAAACGGATGATTAATCTGTTAATCATCGTTCTCAGGGCTGTGGTCGCCGTTGCAAACGCGCTGATTGCAATTCTGGAACTGATTCGCCAGTTCATCGACTGATGACAGCGGAAACGTAACTAAGGGCAGGAAGTGCACCGCTTCCTGCCCTTTAACAAAGGAGGATTTATGGATTTTATGAGCATTTTAGGGCGCTGTTTACTTCTTCCTCTTCCGGTTGCCATATTCATTGGGTGCTTACTTTCTCAGGACGATGACCGATTTTTTGGCATGTTTATGAGTGTAGTAAGTGCTGGGTTGTCGTGGTATATCACTAAGCCAAAACCACAAAAGGCTGAGGTCGCGTAAGCGGCCTTTTATTTCGGTATTTATTAGTTACAACATTCACTTTTCTTTTTTAAAGCAACACCTTAGCATAGCCCCACCCATCATAAATAATGTCAGCCAGTTTATTGAGAGCGCCCTGCCCTACTCACTGGAGAATTGCCGGGATTTACGTTTTATTGCGCTACTGATTGTGCCACGGCTGCACCCTAGCACCTTCTGTACCTGTGTCCAGGAGCTACCGCTTTCTATCAACCTGATAATTGCATCATGTCTGGCCTGATTAGGTTTACGCTCTTTATATTTGCCGTCTTTCCTTGCTTTCTCTATCCCCTGTTTCTGGCGTTCCCGCCGTTGTTCATAATCCCTTCTGGCAACAGCAGCCAGCATATCCAGCAGCATATCGTTAATGGCTGAAAACAATCGGTTGTCAAACTCACTCACACTCAAAAAGAACCAGAAAACGTACCCATAACCAGAAAGTGACAATGTCATACATGTGCTTTACAGCATAAAGATAATGTAAAGATAAATGCAGCTTTACCACGTAACGCAAAAATAAAGACGCAAATACCTTTACAAAGTAAAGGTCTTATAAAGACACCATTATCTTTATTTGTGCTTTACTCGGTAAAGCTTATGTAATATAAAGACACGGTAAAGACAAAACCATCTTTACAAAAATCACACATTGTAAAGACAATAGAGCCTTTACACATTCTTTACATCATAAAGAGAGGAATTCTGAAATGGGTAAAATCTTGCTTGTCGTATCAGATAAGGGTGGTGTAGGCAAAAGCACCTACGTGGCTAATACAGGCTCAATGCTGGTCAACAAAGGTAAGTCGGTAATCATCCTGAAGACAGATAAAAACCACGATCTGTTGAGCTGGAACGAAAAGCGGACAGATAACGGCTTACTCACTATCCCGGTTCACGCAGCTTATGGGAACGTCAGCAACGAAATTAAGCGCCTTAGTAAGCTGTGTGAAGTGCTCATTGTCGATTGCCCCGGCCACGACAGCCAGGAGTTCCGTAGCGCCCTGACAGTATCAGATATCGTGGTAACACTAGTTAAGCCGTCCTCTGATTTCGAAAGCGAAACACTGACCAGTGTTACAGAGAAAATCCGCACCGCTCAGAAAGCTAACGCAGCCCTGGAACCGTGGGTGCTGTTCACAAGAATCAACTCAGCTAAACCCCGCCACAGAAAAGCGGCCATTGATCTGGATAAATTACTGCGCTCGGACAACATCTGGATTCAACCTCTGAAAACCCGGATATCCGAGTTGGATGTGTATGAAAGCGCCTGTAATGAAGGGGCAGGGGTACATGATGTTAGCCGGGCATCAAGCCTTTCAACAGCGAAAGCACAGATTGAACTCGTGGCTCAGGAAATTGGGATTTTGCAGTAATATCAATATGTTAAATTATTATCTTTACATTGTAAAGATAATGTAAAGGCGGTATGATATTTACTATCAATACATACCGTACTAGGGGAAATTTCATGGCTTTAAAACTAAACCGTCCTAACATCGATGAATCTCAGCAACCAGCAACAAACGCAGAAACCGCGCGTTTTATCTCCGGCGCTACCAGAGCGCCTGTAGTGGGTAAACCAAAGTTGATGAATTTCAGACTGCCAGCGTACTTTGAGGATATCCTGGAAGCGGAGGCGCAGAGAACAGGCCAGAGCAAGACAACCGTTCTAAAGGCAGCGCTGGCCGCATTCGATAACCTGGACGAGAACCTGAAAAATCATTGGCTACTTGAGTCTGCAAAGTTAGGTTAACAAGTAATTCGCTTATTTAGGTTTAAAAAATGAGAAAGAGAGATGATTATTATGACGGGTTAATTGCTGGAGGTACTGTGGCAATTGCTGTTGCAACCCTTCTGACACTGTTAATTACTGTATTTGTCAACAATAAGGAAAATTCCGAGTTTCATGAATGGATAAACTCACACTGTGAAAAAGAAAATGTTGAAAACACTTCATTTAAGTGTGATGACGGGGATGGGAATATATATATCGTAAAAAAGGAAGCGTAATTAAGGGCGGGGAGGGACCATTCCTGTTAACGCCCTACAGTCGTGACGAATCAGCCAGAAGTGCTGGATATGTGTCTGCTGTTTGCCAGACGATTTTTTCAAGTAATACGCCTGCAATCCCGATTAGCGCAACTACAACGCCCGTTCTGATAACTGTTTTCGCTTTCATTTTAACTTAACTGATCAAGACGCTGTTAACTCCATGGTCGTACCTGCTGCTGGGGACAGTACATGTCAGTACTTACCAAACAGGCTTCAAAAAAGCAACAGATTCGCTATATCGGAAGTTTCGACGGTTTCGGCTCTCCTCCCTGTATGACGACTGCGTGTGCAGTGCTGGCTTGGTTGTTCAAAAGTTCAACGAAAACAGTATGAAAAAAGAACATCAAAAAAAAATATTTATCTGGAAATTGGTGCTAACACGATCTGTTATTTTGTTTTTTTATCAATCGGTAGATCTACGATCTATTTGTGTGGTTATTTTCAGTGTAAAATTCTATAGAAATGGCTTAATATAGATCTAAGATCTACATATTCGCATATTTACAGATAAAAGCTTTTGCGTAATATGTTATTACGCTATTAAAAGTTGTTTTGATTCTGCGCAAAAAAACAGGGCTACGGATACTTCATGACTGATCGGGGATCCCCGAGGCGGAGGTGTGCATGACGACTAGGAAAAGCGGCTTCAACTGGTATGTTCTAGAGTTTTGTTCTGCACGTACAGCACGAGTGTTTTCTCATCTGGAAAGGTTAGGGGTAACATTCTGGTGTCCCCTGACTTGTTCCCATTATCGTAGATCAGATAAAAATTGTTTCAGACGGAAAGAAGTGCCGCTGTTTCCTGGATATGTGTTCATAAAGATCGATTTCAATAAGACCCATAGCACAACTGTTACGTCAGTTCCTTGGGTAAAGTCATTTGTGTCATTTGGTGGTGAGCCTGTTCCTGTTTGCGAGGAAATCATTCTGGGATTGAGAAGAAGAGAGACTAATTATTGGGGGGAATATTCTCCTATACGCGGAATACCTCATGAATTGGCTGAAATCTTGTTAGAAAATAATCCGATGAAAAGAAGTTTTTTATTTTTTAAATATTTAAGCAATACGCAGAATAGGTAGTTGAAAATCTTGGTTTATTATCTTTTGTGTATTCGTGGAGAACTATAATAAAATAATAAATTAAAAGAGGATAAAATGATATATACAAAGAAACAATGTGTTTGGCTTGGTTTTCTATTAATTGGTGTGGCGTTTTTGGGTTTTATGGCTGATGATTTTACAGATAATATCTATACATTTATTTGGATTATGGACTCTTTTTTTGGTGTCTTTATGTTATTTATGGGGGTGTTTATATCTGATGATGAGTCATGAATCAATAAATCATAGGTTATTTGAAATGTTATGTTTTAATATGCACCAAGTGATTTTTCAGGAGAGTATATGAGTACATCTAACGAAAACTTATCAAATAAAAAATCGCCGATATATCAGATAAAACAGATATATATTAAAGAAGATACAAAAGCGCAGTTAATGGAATTTATTAAAGGAATAAATGATGAGTGTCAATTACTTGTAAAGCCAACATATATTGTTCATTGTCTTTTAAACTGTGCATTACAGAGCGAAGGAATCAGGAAAGAAGTTATTAATTATGTTGCTAATGCACGAGAAAAAATGCGCTGATGAGTATACTGACTACCGGGGCATTTCTCGCTCTGGCTGCACAGTGTGCCCCAAACGTTCATCCAGATACATCTCTTGATGTGGTTCGTGTTGAGTCGGGGTTACATCAATATGCTATAGCGGAAATTATACCTAAAAATGAAAGGGTTGCAGAGGGTAAAAGCTTTATAAGTCATTACCCGGAGAGTAAAGATGAAGCAGTGAAAATAATCAGGAGGATTGAGGAACGGAAACGAAATTATTCTGTTGGATTAATGCAGATTAACAGTTCAAATTTCAAAAAACTTAGAGTGACAGCTACTGAATTGTTGGAGCCGTGCTCTAATCTGAAAGCGTATCAATACATTATTACCGATTGTTATTTGCGAGGAGGTAGCCTTACTAACGCGTTAAGTTGTTATTATTCTGGGGATTTTATTACAGGCCACAAGGTTGAATCAGAATTAAATAATACAAGTTATATTCGAAGGATAGGATTATTAGATAATAATTATGTTGTTCCTGGAACGAGGGAAAAGATTAATGACATAAAAGATAAAACTCATGATGATATTATTTTTGAATCATGGGATATTCTCAGGGAATATCCAAAACAATTAAATGAATATGAATCAAAAAAAGAGGTTTTAATTAATGAAAGAAATAATGAAAAAGATGATAGGACTGTTTAGTATACCATCTCGTTATATTGCGTTATTATTTGTTTTTATTCCTGTATATGCTCATGCAGCATGGTATGATCCAATAGTTAAATTTGTTAAGGAGTTTCAGACAGGAATTATTATTGTCGGGGGAGCTGTTGCTGTTGGTTCTCTTGTCTACGTGGGAGTCTGTTGGATTATTTCTCGTATGTCCGGGAATATGGAAACAACGGCAATGGATTATGTGAAACATATTGGTGTTATTGGTGCTGTTGGTGGCGCTGTTGCCGCAGCTACCTGGGCGTACCAGTTGTGGGGAGGAACAATTAGCTGATGGGAGAGACAAACGAAATTCTCGAGTTTGACACTAATAACGCGATGAACAGGGTGGCTATGTTTGCAGGGATCCCTGTTTTTGCATTGCTTTTTTTGGTTGTTATTGGCTGTATTTTGACATTTTCTTCTGTATGGATGTGGGGATGGTGGGGATTTATTGTCACCATCCCTTTTATTCTGGCAATCGTAGGATTGCGTATTATTTGTGAACGTGATGACAAAGCGTTTCGTCGTTTTCGTTTTCAATTACGCCGCTGGAAAATGAATCGTAAATATGGTCGTCACTTACTGTTGACTTCCAGAAATCCCCGATGGAGAGATAAATATGCAAGACGCGTTATTCAAAAACGCATTCTCACCGGAAAGTAATGCTAAGGTGCCCTGGTTGGGGCACCATGTTGCACCTGAAATTTGTACTCTGGGCACGTCTCATATTCTCAGTTTGATCCGTTTTTCTGGTGTTCCTCATGATACGCGAGATCAGGCTATGCTAAATAAAGAGTTTATGTATCTTGCCAGATGTTTTAAAGCTTTGGGAAAACAGGAAGGGAATAACCTGAAATTGCAGACGTACACTTTTAAGCGTCGTATACATCTCACACATCAGTATAATCTTGAATTACCTGTTCTTCAGGATTTGGTTGATTGCTGGGTAAAACCATTTCGTAATGGGACATTCCGGCAAGTTGGATATTCTATGGCCCTTATCCTTAAGTTTCGGGATCTGGACGATGGTATTAACCGAATGCGGGAATTGTTATCTTTATGTAGAGAGATGCTGGGGGATTTTGGTGTTTCTGTTATGGAGCTGGAGGAGCGGGACGGAAAACTGTATTCGCAGATTGGCCGCTTTTACTCGTTTATTCTGAACGGTGAAGAGAAAGATATTCCTGTTACTGACACCCGCCTGGGAGACTCGATTATTGACAGTGAAACAGGATTTGGCGCTTACGATTATGTGGAAAACCGCCCGTCGTATGGAAAGCGCCGGTTTGCTTCTACTTATGATCTAAGGGATTATCCAGAAAGCAAATCCTACCCAGGAATGTGGGATGAAGTGCTGGATGAACAGTATGACTTTTGTATGGTTCAATCTTTTCTTTTTGAAGATCGTAACCGAATGAAACGTCGCCTGAAAACTCAGATGTCGGATTTATCGTCTACGGAAGGACAATCCAGTGAAACTGAAGAACTTGCTGATAGTGTTCAGGAAGTTACCCAGGGGAAAAAAGTTTTTGGTGAATATTATGCGAGCCTGATTGTATTTGGAGATACACCTGAAGAAGCTGTTGATAACGGAGCAAGAATGCAATCGTTGTTAATGGCGCGCGATACCGGCTTTGTTCGTTCCCGAAGTACAAATTATGTAACCTGGCTGACGCTATTTCCTGGTTATGCGGATGTGATTTATTCGATGCCAAAATCTACAGAAAACTTGGCCTGTGGATTTTCCCTACACGCGACTCCGTGTGGGAAAGCCGATGGGAATCCTCCTGGAGACGGAACAGCGTTGATGCCAGTGATGACGGAAAACGGGGGAATGTATTTTCTGAATGCACACGCCAGTCCTTTAGGGAAGAACTGTAGAGGTGAGAAGTATCCAGGGCATAAAACGACAATTGCTATGACTGGGGCAGGTAAAACAACGGTTGAGAGCCTTGAATTAGTGTTTTTTAGTCGCTGGAATCCTATGATATTTTCTCTGGATTACAATAATTCGCTGGAGAACGTACTCCGTGCTCTTGGAACCCGTTATTTTAATATAAAACCTGGTGAATTTACCTGGATACAACCGTTTCAAATGGAAGATTCGGTTGAACTACGTCAATATCTGTTTGATGTTCTTGTTCAGTGTGCCGGAGGTGCTGACAGCACTGAAGAATCTAAAATACAGATGTCGATTGATGCTGTTCTGAAGCATAAAAATGTAGAAAGTCGTAGTTTTTCACTGTTATTACAGTCTATACCTGATACCGGTCCTGGAGGACTCAGGGAACGATTATCAAAGTGGTGTCGTGATGATGGGAATGGAAGACGTGGACAGTATTACTGGATCTTGGACAGTCCCAGAAATGATTTCGACCCTACGTTGTTTCGCCGTCTTGGATTTGATTGTACAAAAATTCTTAACATGGAGTTTGCTACACGTCATCCTCAGGCAATGGAAGTATTATTAAATACTTTCTTTTTCCTGAAGAGAAGAATGCATGAGAATGAACCAGGCAGCTTACTAATAAACAGTATAGCGGAATTTTGGGCACCTCTAATGTTTGAGAGTACAGCTAATTCCATTATGGAAATTTTACATGCAGGGCGGACCCGTGGTGAGATGGTTATGATGGATACTCAGGTTCCTGAATATGTTCTGAATAACGAGCGTGGTCCTTCAGTTATTCAGCAGACAATTACGCAGGAATGGATGGCAAATGAAAAAGCTACCTCAGACAGTTACAGTAAATTTTCTGTAACTTCTAAAGAGTTCAGTAAAATAGAGGAGTTTTCGGCTTATTCACGTAAGGTTCTGGTAAAACAGGGAGGTGCATCTGTCGTTCTGAAGGTGGATATGCAGGATAAGCTGAAATATTGGTTGCCTTTATTGTCATCTGACTATGCCAATATACCTGTAGCTAAACGAGTTAGGGAAGCGTTAGGTACAGATGATCCGGCTGTATGGGTGGCCCCATTTCTGGATGAGATGGTGGCTATTGGAGTAAGGAAAGAGCTTGCGGAAAAGTATCCTGAACAAGATGTCAATGATCCTCAAGTATGGGAGCCTGCATTTATTGAAGTGATGAAGCAACTGGAACGTCCAGTTTCTATGAAGTTGACAACCATCAATAATATAAACTCAAAGTCTTGATTTTATGATATCAGGAATGCTTTGATGTTAACGAAAACGTTCATTCCTGATAAACACAGGAGTTCTATATGATACGTAAATCATGTATAGCCGCGTGTCTCTCTATAACGTTATGTTCTCTAAGTTATGCAGGTGGAGTGCCAACGGTAAGCATTGCAGAGTTAACGCAATTAGTTGTAAATGCACAGCAACAGGCGCAGGAAGCGTTGGCGCAGCTTAATAAAGCAAAGGAGGCAATTCGACAGGCAAAAGATCAGTACGATCATTATAAATCGATTCTTCAGGGAAACGATAAATTGGGGGCATTTCTGAATGATCCATATATAAATAAATTACTGCCAATGAAAGATTGGCAGGATATATATAATCAAACCCAAGATTTAACTGATTTAAGAAAGCGTTATGGTATTACCGGGTATGAACCTGATGTTCAAAAATTGTTTGATAAGTTACTTGCTCAAGTTGATGTATATGAAAAACAATATGATGCAACAGTCACACGAGTAAACCATGCTGAAGAGTTGAGAAATAAACTAAATTCAGTTCAGACTCCAAAGGATAGGGAGCAGTTAGCATTAAGATATCAACAGGAAATGTTAGAGCTTGAAAATCAGAGAATGCAACTGGAAAATACGCGCTATCTTATGGAGCAAAAAGAACGAATTGAAAATAAAAAGAATGAGGAGGATTTTTATAATTTTATGTGGGGTCGCTCATAATCATATTATATAACGGGAGGAATATATGAAAATTATTTTGAAATTGTGCTTTTTAATGTTGCTTTTGTCTGGATGTAATGATAAAGCAAAAGACTTTATAGGAGGGTGGACTCAGGAATCAAATGAAGAATATCCAGTATATATAACCATAAACTATGATAGCGGAATTTATCATGTGGATGTTAAAAAACTAGATACTTATCTGGTAGAAAAGAAAAAAGCTGATGCATTTGATGATTTCATGTGGGGGAAAAAAAGTAAGAATGAATCTGAAAATTTAACATTTGATGATTGTTATAAAGTGTTCAATTTTGAAGCTAAAGCAATAAGTAGTTCGGTATTAGAAGGTAAGGGTATATCTGTAAGGATGGATGGTGATAGATTAATTTTTGATGGAAAAAGATTTGTAAGAAAAAAATCATAATGTGACATAGCTAAAGGATTTTTATATGCAGGTAAATGTCGCGGAAACGCTGTTTAGAACAATTGATACCGCGACACAATCTCAGATGGCAAATATGAATACTGTCATGTCTGTTATGGGGATTGTGATAGGCGGTATATGGATGACATATATATTAATGAAGTCATTATATTGGTATTTTGAGGGCTTAACAACAGTAATACAGGACGCATTTTTTACAATATTTAAAGCATTTGCAATCATGATGGCATCATTGACTATATCATGGTATACATCAACAGTTATTCCTCCAGTTTTAGAATTCCCTTTATGGTTGGCTAATACAATTGCAGGAGTTAACAATGATTCGTCAAATTTAGTTGATATGGTAATAAATTCATATATATCAGGACTGGAAAATCTGGTTGATAAAATGAAATTTGGATTTTCTGTATCATCAATAAAAAGTATGGTTACTGTCGGTGTTGCTGTTGTTTTATATTTACTAAGTGGATTGCCTTTTTTAGGGGTGGCTATAGCAACATTGCTGACGCTTAAAGTCGCAACAAATCTAATTCTTATCATTGGTCCAATGTTTATTGCATGTTTAGCTTTTCCTAAAGTAGCTCATTGGTTTTGGGGATGGGTGGGAGTTTTAGGAGGATTTGTTCTTACACAGGCCCTTTTTGCTATTACTCTTGGAATGGCTATTTCATTTATTAATAGCAATATGATTAATAATGGGGACTTTAATATATCAATGGTTGATATTATATGTATGTCTTTATATTTTAGTGCATTTACTTTACTGGCTACAGAAATTCCAAATTATGCTGCATCTATTATGGGAGGCGCTCCATCTGGTGGGGTAGGGAGTATGTCCAGGCTTTTAGGAAAAGCAACTGGTTTTGGTGCTGCAAGTCACATGAGTAAGGCATTAGGAAGTAAATTAGTTGATCGTTTTCATGGTAGAGGGAAAGGTCGTATTTCCTAGTAATTTTTCTATCTCTGCTTATAATCCATTTTCTCGTCTTCTTTACAAAAACTTCATTTATAAAAAGGCTTATCATGAAAAATATATTCGCTATATGTGCGGCGCTTTGTGTTGTGCTGGGATGCATATCATGTAGTTCACCGCCAGAGTTGTCCCAACCATCTGGTGAATGGATTGATGTAAATCCAGAGTCTGTGCTGTTACCGGGAGAAAAAAATGTTATTTAAAAGTAATAAGATAAAAAAGGAAACTGAACAGGAACGTCTCTTGCATTATGGTGACGGCAAATTATCAGGTAAGAGTGATGAAATTGGGAGGGAAATAAGGGCTTACACAATGGCTGCCCGTTGGTTTGAAAAAAGGGTGGCTGAAGATTACAGAAAGAAAGCTAGAAATAGTCGTATTTTGGCTGGATTGTTTGGTGTTATAGCTATTGTTGCTGTAATTGCAGTTGCAAATTTAGCTCCACTTAAAACAGTAGAGCCTTTTGTTATCCGAGTAGATCGCAATAGTGGGTATATGGATGTTGTTCGTCCCGGATGGAGTAAGGAAGATACAAAAGATATTTCTGATGATAAGCATTTTATATCATTATATATTTTATCTAGAGAAACGTATAACTGGGCTAGTCAAAAATCTAATTTTGCAATAGTAAGGCAGTTGTCTTATTCCGATGTGTTTTCTGAATATCGTAATTTTCAGTTGTCAGGTAAAGGGTACGTCTCAACATTAAATCAGTCTCGTCAGATTTCTGTTGATATTGATTCAATAGTTCCTTTACCTGTCAGTACTGATAAAAAATTAGGTGAGAGGGATGACATCAAAACTTATCAGGTTCGTTTCAGACAATCACTGCTTGATGCAGAAGGGCGGCCTGTTCCAGAGACAGGACAGATACTGAAGTTGGATGAAAACGGGAAACCAATAGTTAAGCCCAAAGTGGTTTTCTGGACAGCAATAATATCTTTTGATTATTTAAATACGGCTGATACGGAAGGTGAAGCCTGGTTAAATCCTAAGGGCTTTGGTGTGCTTGCATATACAAAAACAGAGGAGATCAGGAATGAGGAAAATAATTAAATATATAGTTCCTGTATGTCTTATATTTTCAGTTACTGGTTTTGTTCATGCGGAAATAGCCGGAAAAGGTTCAGTCAGCGACAAAAGGATCCAGACGGCATTGTATAGTCCTGATAACGTTTTCAGAATTTACGCCATGAAGGACAGAACAACAATGATACAACTGGAACAAGGGGAGACAATAAATACTGATGCGGGTGCAATGAATCTGGGGAAACCAGGAACAGAGGGGGCACCTGAATGGTTACTCGGTGCTAATAAGGCCGGAAGTTTAATAATGATAAAACCAAGTCGATATGCGGAGGATCCCAGAACAAACTTAATTGTAAGTACGAATCGCCGGACATATTTATTTGAATTACATCTGACACAATCACCGGCTTTAGCAACATATCTGTTCAGGTTCAATTATCCAAAACCGCCAGAAGTTGGTAAAAATCCATTTGTTGGGAGGAATATAAACGAAAACCCGTGTGATGGTATTATTAATAAAAAATACCAAAAACGTGGTGATATGATTATTTCGCCTTATCAGGTATGGGATAATGGTACATTTACCTGTTTTCGTTTTCCGACAAATGCGCCACGTCCAGTTATTTATGAAGTTCTACCTGATGGTACAGAAACTATGGTTAATGCGCGTCCTGTAAACGATATTTTGGTTGTGCATGGTGTTAGTCGTGAGTTCAGAATTCGTCTTAACAGACTGGTTCTTGCTGTACGTTCTAACGTAGAAAATACAGGATGGTACAATTATAAGGGAACAACTACAGGTGAAGTCAGGGAGGTCAAATAATGACTGAAAATGTAGTGACACCACCAGAGAATGAAACGAAAAAGGAAACTAGCGCTGCTGATGAAAATAAGCCTCAAGGTCAAGGTGTGGGCGCATTTTCTTTAAAACCAGCTGGTCGTAAGAAGCCTGTTAACTGGAAAATAGTTGGTGTAATTATTGGCGGTATTGTTATTGTTCTTTTGTTTACAATTATATTTGCCGCAATAGTTATTAATAATCGTGCAGATCCAGAACCAGAAATAGACGAAACAGGGATTAAAGCGGAGGTCGTAACTCGCTCTATAGGGGTAATTGATGATCCAATGGGAGCGTTTATGGAGGCTCATTTACCACAAGACAGAGACAAAACGGAATCTGACAGTAGAACCGTCCAGTCGTCAGGAAAGCAGGAGAGTAACGGACCTGTTTCAGACAAAAAAAATACTCAAACTTCAGGGGGCCAGTCTACGGTCAACCCGGTTACACCGGTTACGGATATCAGAGTACCAGAAACGTTGTTTTCGCCTGTTGCACGATTTGATTCTTCCGGCATTAGCCAAGGAGTTGGTGGTAGTAGTGACGGTGTAACATCATCTTCTGGTTATGATGTTTCGGCAGAAGAGGCTCGTCTACGAGAGTTTGCCAATGCAGATCCGGCAGAGATAGTTAACCGTGCTTTACAGAGTCAGGCAGATACTGTGAATGGGGGAATATCTTCGGATATGAGATCTAACATCCTGGGGGATCTCTCATCATCCCGCCAGTATGCAACAGCTAAAGCTTATAAATCGCCTCCACGTAAGTATCTCCTGAAAAGGAGAACAAATTTTCAGTGCGTACTTTATACGGCGGTGAAAACGGATCACTCTGGATTCGTTGGTTGTCGGTTAACAAAACCCATTTTTTCAGCGGACGGTAGTGTTATTTTGGCTGAAGCAGGTGCTGAATTGAATGGGGAACAAAAAATTGAAGTAAAACAAGGGCAATCTACGGTGTTCACTTCATGGAGTGAGCTTGAAACTACTGCCGGGACAGAAGGGGGTATACGAGCAGATTTAAATGGATTAGGGACGGGGCCGATGGGAAGCAGTGGCACGGATGCATACATTGATAATCATTATGGGCAGAGGTTTGGTGGAGCCGTGATGCTATCGTTTATTCAGGACGCGATAGCAACAGCTGCAAACGCGGCACAAAAAAATAAATCAACGTATAGTTTTGATAACAGTGAGGATAATGCGGAAAGTATGGCTGAAAAAGCACTGGAAAATTCTATAAATATACCACCTACAGGATATGTATTACCTGGAACAGTTATTAATGTAATAGTTGCTCAGGATATTGATTTTTCGTCAGTCTATACAGTTAAATATTAATGATATATAGCCGCCTTAACGGGTGGCTATATATTAAAGTAATTGCTTGAAGGAGGTTGGATGGGATTTTTTAAATGGGTGTGTATTTATTTTTATCGTATCCCAATAAATTTACGGTGGTCAATCATAATGATCGTTGCTGCATTTATCATTTCATTAATGAGATAGAAAAGTAACTCATAAAAGTGTAAATAAAAAGGGCGTCTATTAATGAATACCGAATTTGACCTCGATAAGTCAGAACTTGTTTTGGGGTGGCTGGATCAGTCTGGTGTTACAGAACGTCTGTCCCGTCAGGGAGTGACGGAGGTAGCGATTAACAGACCTTTTGAGATCTGGACCGAGACATCAAAAGATGGCTGGCAAAGGGAAGATGCACCGTGGTTAACGCTGAATATGTGTGAACACCTGGCTGAAACACTGGCTGTTTATAATAACCGTATATTAGGTGTTAAGTCACCGATAAAAACAGTGGAACTACCAGGAGGCGAACGAGGACAAATTGTTATTCCTCCCGCCTGTGAGAAATCTACTGTGTCGATGACGTTTCGTAAACCGTCTCTTCAACGTTTCTCTCTCGAGAATTATGACTCCAGTGGACGTTTCGATAATGCCAATCGTGTAAGAGGAAGAAGTAAAGAGTTACTGGACTGGCAAAAGGAATTAAAACGTCTTAATGCTGCTCGTGAATATGTTGAATTTTTCCGTCTGGCTGTGAGACATAAACTAAATATTATTATTTTTGGTGGAACCGGTTCGGGAAAAACAACTTTTGCTAAAGCAATTGTTGATGTTTACCCGTCAAATCGTCGGTTACTGACTATTGAAGAATTGAATGAAATGAAGCTGCCTTATCATCTTAATCACGTACATTTATTGTATGGAGATTATGTGACACCAAAAGACCTGGTAGCGTGTTGTATGCGCATGAAGGGGGATCATATTCTTCTGGCAGAACTGACAGGCGATGAAACTTGGGATTTTATGGAAGTGCTGAATACCGGGCATCCAGGAACGGTTACGACAGCGCATGCTAATAGCAGTTTACATGGTTATGCTCGTATCTCTGGACTAATAAAGCAGTCTGCGGTTGGTGCCGGGCTGGATATCTCTTATATCGATCGACGTGTCAGAACGTCTTTCGATGTTGTGATGTATATGGAGAAAACAGAAATCTTGGATATTACGTATGAGCCAGAGGTGCAACTGGCATTACTGAATGGTGCCAGCATGGAAAGTGCTCTTTCTTTTGCATCGTGAGGTAGTGCTGTATGGAAAAACTCAAACTATTTATCGTGATAATAGCTCTTTGTTGTTTGTTTTTTGTTATTGGGCTTTACGCTGGAGGATGGATGTGGCTTGAATTATCAGGTGTTGACTCCTCTCCATCTTTGATGACCCTGATAAGTCAGGGAGGACTGCCAGCACTGAATGATCGGGCCAGAATGTTACTTCCCTGGGCGTGGTGTGTGACAGTTGCAATTACCTTTTTCCCGGCAGGTGTTTCTCTTTTGGCCATGACTCATGGAGCGGACGGCAACAGAAAGGACCTACATGGTAATGCTAGGTTTGCCGGAAAACGGGAATTGCGTCGTTTCTGGTATGAAGGGCCAGAGAAGGAGGACAGAAATTAATGGGAAAACAAAAAATACCAGACGGATGGGTGCTGGAAAATGGAAAGTTAATCCAAAAAAGAGTAACTCATTATCCACCAATTATTTTTGGTAAAGATCCGTACAGTAATAATTTACTTGTATCCTATGGACAGACCTATCTGATGTTGGCCGCTCCACCGGGAAGTGGTAAAGGGGTGGGGATTGTGATCCCTAATCTACTATTGTATCCGCATTCTGTTGTAGTGAATGACTGTAAATTTGAAAACTGGGATTTGACAGCGGGTTTCAGAAAAGCATGTGGTCAGAAAGTCGTGCGTTTTTCGCCAGAGCGACTGGAAACCCATCACTGGAATCCGTTAAAGGTAATAAATCAGGATCCGCTGTATCGCTTGGGAGATGTTCGAACACTAGCCTCATCTCTGTATGTACCTGATAACATGAAGAATGCCAGTTGGTTTTCTAAAGCCGCAGATGTGTTTACCGCGATAGTTTTATACCTGATCGAAACACCATCGTTGCCATTGAGTTTACCGCAATGTTACGAAATTGCATCGTTGGGAACTCGTATTGGAGAATGGGCGCAGCGTGTTATTCAGGCTCGTGTAGGAACGCCAGATGCACTGTCAGAAGAAACCGTCCGAGAGTTGGGGGTGATTATTTCCGAGTCGAAAGGCAGGGAATTTTCAACGTTGATGTCATTCGTCACGGGACGTCTAAGCTTGTACGGCGAAAAACTGGTGGCGCTGGCGCTGACGGAGAGTGATAACGAGGAAGAAAATATTGACTTCAGCAAGTTAAGGGAAGAACCAACCAGCATTTATTTTTGTGTTACCGAGGGAGCTTTACAGAAATTTGGTCCACTAATGAATTTGTTTTTTTCTCAGGCAATAAGGGAAAACAGTAAAATACTACCGGAGCAAGGGGGAAATCTGGAGGACGGTTCTCTCAGATTGAAATATCAGGTGCTTTTTCTGGAAGATGAATTTGCTGTGATGGGCCGTATCAAGGTTATGGAAACAGCCCCGGCACTAAGCAGGGGGGCAGGATTACGCTATATAATTGTTTTTCAGAATAAAAGTCAGGTTTGCTCTGATGACTGTTATGGACCCGCAGGGGGGAAAGCTGTAATGGATCCATTCCATATTGAGGTTGTATTTGCCCCCGGAGATATCAGTACAGCGGAGGAGTACAGTAAACGACTGGGAACGTACACAGAACGAGTTGCGTCCAGTAGCAGGAATATATCGGAAGGACAGCGTCGTTCTCGAGGACGTAATGTTACACTGCATGCTAGGCCTTTAATGTTGCCACAGGAGGTTAATGAACTTCCATATCCTGAAGAACTGGTGTTTATGCAGCCAACAAAATGGAATCCCGCCTTGAAAGGCCGGGTGAAAAAAATAATGTGGTACAAGGAACCTGAATTAACAGCAAGAGTGGATCCTGTTCGTTATCCCGTGCCTGATATACCAGCCGGGAATATATCGAAACTTAAAGGACTTGTTGTACCAATAAGTCAGTATATTACGGATGCAGTTAAGATATCTTCACCAGAAGGTGATTATTTAAATGAGGAGCAGAAAAAACGATTAAAAATCCCACAAGTGGAATCAGAAAGGGAATCTTATGAAGATAATGATTACTGAATTTTTAATAAAAAGGGGGTTAATATGAAATATTCTGTCATAGCGGTGATTATTCTTTTCCTGTTATCCAGTAAAAGTTATGCTGAAGAGGTAAGTATAGATTCGGGGGATCCCTGTACTGTCTTTATGTGTATGGCTGGAAAAGTTTATGGGGAAAATTCATCTGAATGTAAGGGACCAACAAAAAAATTCTTTAATATTATAAAAAAGAAGAAAGGGCGTATTCGGTGGAGTAAAACTTTTGATGCGAGAAAAGCATTTTTAATGAATTGCCCTGGGGCAGATCCTGCTCACGTCAGTAAAATTATGAGTAAGTTTGGAAGAAAACTTTTTTGAATAAAATAATCAAAGGCTTTAGAACTAAACTAGAGGCGTTTGAACTATTCTCCGCAGATGACATATGTTTATCCTAGATTTGCGGAGAGGAATAACTATTTCCACATCAACTATGGGAATGAAATATATGGATAAATCAGATGAAGAAAAAATAGGTTATATTCTGGATGAACATGAGCGGATATTCAGAAAACAGGCTTCTTTATATACGGTACTGGGTATACTCAATTTAATTATATGTCTTCTTTGTGTTGTTGCCACGTTCTGTGTTTCTGTTATATTGCCGGAATCACATCTGAAATACCAGTTATTTTCCTTTACTATCCTTTGTATGGTATGCAGTTTTATTATTTATTATTACACCCGCCATATGGTCCTGAACCGTCAGGAACTGCTTCGACTTATGCGTCTGACAGAGGGCGCACCAGATGTGAAACAGGAACTGCTTAACCGTCTGCTATCCGGGAAAATACTGACTTATTGGGATGAAAAAGATATCCGACGTCTAATTTTTTGAAGAGGTAATCATATGAGCGAAATCAGATTTGTAACTCTGTCATCTGACACTGACATTAACAAGATTATTCAGGAAGGTCTTACTCAAAAAGATGCTACAACTACAATTGTGTTGGGTTGCGCGAGTGAGGGTAAAGAAGCACCGCTCAGGCTCATAGAGACTTGTTTCAGGACTATACCAAAGCATATTTCAATTGAAGAAATCAATGAAATAAAATGAATGATGACGGTAGTCGTTGTTATTCTGGTATTATCGAATCTCATTATATTTAAGAGACAGCCATCTATTGATAGCGCATTAGTTATATAAATCAGGCATTCTGTGAGGGGTAGTATATGCAATATGCATTGTTTGATGGATTTGAACGAAAGTTTTTGCTGGATGCTCTTGAGTTCGGTGTTCTGAAGGACTGGAAAGAATATCCGGTAAAAGAGCTTCCTGATATTGATGAATCTGCTCACCCATTCTATGTCTGTTATGGTGGATATTTATTAAATCCTGGTGTTTCAGATTCTGATATTAGCAGAAAAATAAAGGACCAGACAGGATTCTGGCTGGCAGCTATTGATGATACTCACATGGATTGCCATTCAATAGCTTATTATGATATTCACACACTCCCTCTGATTTCGTGTGGACGTCAAAAGATAGTTCCTTTTGCCGCGTTAATAAAAGCTGACAGATGCATCATTTCGAAAATTGCATCATATTCTGGTTTTGCAGTAACGGCATTTTTAAGGATTAAAGAGTGGGATATTGCAACCAACATACTTAATCGCGAGGGGATTTTTGCTTTTAATGGCTGTGAACACAGGTTCAGACAACCTGTAGGTGAAGATAACTGGAAACAGGCAATATCAGAAGAATGTGCTATTCGCTATGCAAACAGATTAATTCAATGTGAAGGATAAGCAAATCATAAACTCCGCAGATTCCTGATTTTAATCTGGGATTTGCGGAGTTGAACAACCGGAGGGGGTTAGTATTTTGTGAAAATTACATTAACAATATTTATTTTTCTGCTTACTACCTTTCAGGCTGCAAATGCAGGTGGAATACCTGGTGCTTTAGCAGGAATACTTTCTACATTAAACCAGGAAATCCAGGGGAAAGTTATTCGTGTTCTCGATGGCGATACCATCGAAGTTTTACAGGACAAAAAGCCCGTCAGGATTCGCCTGGCAAACATCGATGCACCGGAGAAAAAACAGGCTTTCGGGCGCTGGTCAGCAAATCAGCTTAAAGCTCTGCTTGCAGCACAGCCTGTTACTGTGACGTACACGCAGACAGACCGCTACGGACGCATTATCGGTCGTGTGTTCACGACGAACGGCACGGATGCCAGCCGCTTTATGGTTCAGTCTGGCGCTGCATGGGTATATGAACGTTACAACACAGATAAATCATTACCGGCTTTGCAACGGGAAGCGCAGGAACAAAAGCGTGGTTTATGGGCTGATACAAATCCGGTTCCACCGTGGGAATGGCGGAAAAACAACTGATTTATTAAAGGTAACATATGGGGAAATTAACTTTGGTAGAGCAAGCTTTGCGGCTTCATAAAGAATATTATGGTGATGAATGTTTTGGCACTATTGTAAAAAATTATGATTATTATCCTAAAGTAGCAGAAATATTTATAAACAGGAAAAATAAAAATACATATTCAAATCTTGATATCGAACCTGTAGCTTCTTCTGGAGTTGTTCATACAGGAAGTAATCCAGTAATGGTTAAAGTGGGAAGGACTAAAAAACTCATGTTTAAAGACGGGTCAGGAGCATTCAGAATTCATTTGGGGAAAAATGAAGTCGTGCATATTGTCAGATATATTCATAATTCCAGTATTAGAATGGAATATGCTATAGGAACAACTAAAGGTTTGTTTATGCTCCATAATCTTTGTGAAGCGGGGCGCGTTAAACTAAATCGTTCGTTACCAAGAAAAGGTATCTGGAAAATAGGTGATTATCAGGGGATTTATTATTACGGTAAATCTAGAAAAGAAGAGATTGAAAATGCCTTACGTTTTTCAGGTCATCCTAAATTTTCTGAACTGGAGAACGACTTTAATCAGTTTTTTTCTGATATTGATTACTATACGCGTTATGGTCAGTCTGGAATGAGGAAGATTCTGTTTACAGGCCCACCAGGAACAGGTAAAACGACAATAGCCAAAGCTCTTGGGGCAAAGTATCAGGATAAGTATGTATTTGTATATGCTGATAACTATTTTAGAGAAGTTTGTTATGCCGCAGCGAACAAGAAAATACCTCTTATTATTATAGCTGAAGAGGCTGATGAGCTTTATAGAGCTGATGCTGGTACGCTAAGTTTTCTGGATGGGGCTGATACGCCGAGAAATCCTGCCGGGACATATGTAATATTCTCAACAAACTATCCCAGGAGAATTGATCCTCGTATCAGGAAACGTCCGGGAAGAATTGACAGAGTTATTTCTATTGGTGCTTTCAGGACTAAAGATGCTGCTAGTTGTGCAAAGATGTATTTACCAGAAGGTATAAACATCAATATTAAAGAGCTTGGCGAGGTACTTGACAGAACTACACCTGCTGAAATTAAAGAAATAATAAATATATCAATTGGAATAATTCGCGGAACTAAAAAAGAGTTATCAACAGAAATAATTAAAAATGCTCGTGCATTTTTAAAAGGATCTCTTGATCTAAGTATACAGGAAGCGGAGGAGGATATTGATGAAAGGGAAGATATATACAGACAGAACGGGGCACAACCAGATTATTTAAGTTATCTTGAGGATTAGTGGGGTATTAAATGGCTGCTAAAGGTATAAATAAAGTTACATTAATAGGTAATCTTGGACAAGATCCTGAGATTCGGTGTATGCAGAATGGAGTTACCGTTGCTAATTTAAGTATAGCAACAAGCGAAACGTGGAGAGATAAACAGTCTGGTGAAATAAAAGAGAATACAGAATGGCATCGAGTTGTTATTTATAACAAACTGGCAGAGATATCCAGAGATTTTTTATGTAAAGGAATGCAGATCTATATTGAGGGAACATTACGTTACAGAAAATGGACAGATAAAGATGGGGAGGAGCATTATACAACAGAGATTGTTGTTGATCAGAAGGGAACTATGCAAATGCTTGGTAATAATACTAAATCAAAAACAGGACAGTCTTGAAGATATTGAGTCCGTTTGAGGAATAACTTAAATGGAGAACAAATACAGGAAGTACCCAAAAAGTAGTAAGCAGGAGTATTTGTTTCAGCTCAGGAAGTGCTCAAAGCTTTCTACTCTTGATAAAATTATTCAGCGTAAGGCATATACAATGAATGATATTGATTTTGTAGAGTTTTTGACAGCCGCAGATCACCGGTTGGCTGAAATCGTAACTGGACAATTATTTGATAAAATTCCTAAAAATGTCTGGAAGCTGATTTATTAAATCATACATCCTGTCGTACTTTTCAAGCGGAGATATTCTTATGCGACTCTGGATAGCTGAAAAACCAGAGCTTGGGAAGCTTATTGCTCAGGTTCTGGGAAACCCACAGTATTTTGATGGGTATATAGTTTGCAACAATGATACGGTTTCTTGGGCTATTGGTCATTTGTTAAAGCTAATACCACCTGAATTGAAAACTCCTGAATATAAAAGCTGGTCTAAAAATACATTACCACTGCAATTACGACCGTTGCAATATATCGTTATCCCAAAAACAGAGAAACAATTTAATGTTTTGTCTGGATTAATTACTCGTGCAGATATGATTATTCATGCAGGGGATCCAGATGAGGAAGGGCAGTTACTTATTGAAGAGATACTTTCTTATTGTGGAAATAAAGCTCCCGTTAAACGGGTTCTGATTAATGATCTTAATAAAGATGCAGTGCGTCAGGCGATGCGTAATTTACAGGATAACAGAGCGTTTTACGGGCTTTATCAGAAAGCTCTTGCCCGTAGTGCAGGTGATTATCTTTTTGGTTTAAATATGACCAGAGCATACACTATTGCAGCCAGAGAAAAAGGGCATAATGAAATACTTTCAGTAGGACGGGTTCAGACACCAGTTCTTGGACTGGTCGTTCGGCGGTATGAAGAAAACAGGGATTATAAGAAATATGATTATTGGTGTGTTCAGGCCGAATTTATTGATACTGATACAATAATTTCACCGATGCTTGTTCCACCGGAAGATGCACCTGTGGACGATAAAGGTAGAATTATCAGCGAGCAATATTGTGATGAAGCAATTCGTAGTTGTAAGGGACAACAAGCGAGTGTTTCTCTTGCAGAGAGTGAAATTAAAAGCAGGAGACCACCATTACCATTTTCGCTTCTTGATCTTCAGGTGAAAATGAATCGTCAGTATGGATTCACTGCTGAAAAAGTGTTGGAGATAACGCAAAAATTAAGGGAGGAATACAGGGCTATCACTTATAACCGTTCGGATTGCCGTTATCTCTCAGAAGAACAGTTTTCTCAGTCTCCGGCGACATTAGCAATGCTTTCTTCTTTTTTTCCTGAACTGGGAAAAATTTTTTCTCATATAGATAGTGGGCGAAAAAGCAGGGCATTTAATGATAAGAAAATAAGTGCTCATACAGCAATTATTCCGACACCAACGCCTACCGGGCTGGATCAAATGAACGAAGATGAAATGAGGGTTTATAAGGCGATTGTGGCACAGTATCTTGTGCAGTTTATGCCTGATAAAACTTTTGATTCTGCGGTAGTTGAATTTAATATCAATGGATTTCTGTTCCGGCAACGAGCGATACGGCCTGTTTCCCCTGGCTGGAGTATATTACTAGCAGACAGAGACGAAGAAACCTTGCCGGACTGTAAGTTATTTGATGCCATAACCAGCCTTACAAAAGGTCAACAATTGGTTTGCAGTAGTGTGAATTCTCGAAAAGAGACATCCACACCGCCACCATTGTATACAGAAGCATCATTGCTTGAGGATCTACGGCGTGTGGCCCGTTATGTCGAAGATCCCAGGATTAGACAACTTTTACTGGACAGAGACGAAGGTAAAGAGGAGGAACGAGGGGGAATTGGAACACCGGCAACAAGGGGGCATATTCTTAACGTACTTCAGGTTCGCGGTTTTATTGCTGTCAAGAATAAAAAAGTGGTTCCTACAGAGTTAGGCTTATCGTTTATTCATGCTTTACCGGAGGTCATGACGCGACCAGATATGACGGCTCTATGGCATGAGCAGCAATCTATGATTGAGACAGGGGAAATCAGTATCGACGATTTTCTTGATGAACTTGAACAGTTTATTTTTCAACAGGTGTCTGATGTGGATATTTCTGGCCTGGCTGTAGCAGAGTATCAGTGTACGTGTGGTGGCCGTTATGTTCGTCGGAGAACCGACAAAGGTTTTTTTTGGGGATGCAGTAAGTATCCTGATTGTCGGAATACTGTTCCAGACAGAGGCGGCGTGCCTGATTTTTCGCGTAGCGAGTTTGAGAGAAAGGTCAGATGCCCGGTATGTGGTTCCGGGATGAAGATATCACCAAAAGCCTATAACTGTTCAAATGAACGATGTGGATTCCGATTGTGGGGTACTCAGTTTGGTAAAGAACTGACCTTAGCACAGGCTACAGATTTGTTGATGAAAGGCCATACGCGGGAAATTAAAGGTCTTAAGAAAAAAGATGGTGCTAAGTTTGATGCCGTGCTGAATCTTAACCGTGATGGAAGCGTTGTACCGACATTTAAAAAGAAAAAATAACTTGCAAATAGGTCGATTATGACCTACCTTTGCATCGAGAAGGGATAGTTCTCTGTCACCAAAGCCGCACAGCGGCAGGAGTTTGAAGATGGAAAAGTATGTTAAATCTGTTGCAATAGGGAAACCATGCGTACAGTGTACGAGTCGTTCGGCTCCGCTTGAGGCTTCTCTTAGAGAGAATCATATAGATATGAAAATGAGAAAAGGTGACAGGCAATATTATCTGAATAAAGAAGGTGATACGTTTCGTCTGGTGAAGCGGGTAAAAACTTTTTCTAAGTCTGCGACTTTAGGGAAAACAAAAGCAACGGTAAAAACAGTGGCAGACATTATTTTTCGTGAAGAAGAGTTTGGCTCTATTGATTTTACTCAAGACGGCTTAAGAGAGGGCGATAAAGAAATAATTTCTATTATGCTTAAGAACATAAAAAGAGATGAAAATGGAAATTGAAAATACACCAGAAAATATCAAGCGTCTGCGAAAGAAAATTGGATTAACGCAGAAAGAATGTGCAGAGATGTTCGGGATGACAGCCCGTTCATGGCGGCGCAAAGAAGAACCCACTGGAACGGTAAGCGGATCAAAACTTTCACCTGTAGAGTTTGAATACATTCTGTTACTGGCTGGGGAGCATCCTGAATACGTCCTTTCTAAACGGGATGCCTAGAAAAAAAGAAGAAAAATAACTTGCAAATAGGTCGTTTATGACCTATTATTAATACATCGAGAGGGGATGGCCCCAATCACCAGAGCCGCACAGCGGCAGGAGATTAAAAATGAAGAAAGTAAATGTTGTTGGATATACTGAATTAATTTTTGGTGCAATATCTGAAAAAACAGAAATAAAGAGTAAAAAACTTAAAAGAAGATGTAATGATCTGATAGAAAAGGAAACACCAAGCAGAATATTCAAATTTACAAACTTTTTAAATTGTGGAGTACAACATTTATTTGTACTCCACAGAATGAAAACAAATATCCCATATAAAACTAATGATGATATGAAGAAGTCTACCGGAGGGATAATTACAGGTAGTAAATTTATAGGACTAATCATTGTTGATCTGGAAGAAGAAAAATTTTTTGTGTATCAATATAGCCTGAATAACAGAATCAAAAGAAAATTCAGGGCATATATGAAAATAAAAAAAGACAGTCCTGTAAAAGCAATAACTCAATTTACAAAGGTAAATATATGGTATTGGGATGAAATGTTAAAGCAACTTATGAATAAATTATGACAGACAAGGCGGGGAAACCCGCCTTACTCTGTATTATTACTTGTGTTAGCATAGTTAAAAACAAGCATTAATAAATTAAACGAGATATATTTATGATTAAAACCTTGTTCGATCCAGAAACCATGAGCAGGGAGGATATGCTTAGGGAAATTCAGCTACTGCGCGACTCACGTGATCTGGCGCTTGAACTGGTGTTCGGCTATCCAGAAACAAAGGGCGCAGAACAAATTGAATTGAATGATGATGAAATAACCCTTCTAAAAGCGAAACTACCGGAACACCATTTTCAATGGTTAGCAGGAGATGGAGATGAGGCGCTAACAGTTGGGCGATTAGGTTATTTTGCAGATCTGGCCGACGATTTTAGCGTTCTGGCCGGAGAGATAGATCCAGACCTGGAAGAACCAGAGGAAGAAGTGATATCCCGTGGGCCTTGTGGTGTCGTATTTTGTTTGATTGAGTCTGACTGATCTTGTGTGTGAGGTGTAGTAAATGCCGCGTCTGCGGCATGGGAGGCGACAAAAACAAGTTAAATATAAATTGGATGTAAAGTGTCGCCGTGACGCGGCTACGCCGCTCGGATGTAAATAAATCACAGGAACACCTCCCCACCCTGCCAGACGTGTTTGTGTCTGGCGCAGAATGCGCCAGACAACCATATATCAGGCAACACGTTACTTAATGGTCGTAGACAAGCAATTGTAACAGTAACAGGCTTGAATTTTATGGAGATGATGAAATGGGAGATTGGCATACTAAGCCAAGAACAGGAGCTTCTCAATTTGCTGAGTATGAAGAGGAAATAAGATTATTAAAGGAAAAACAATATACGAACAAACAAATATATGAGGCAATATCCCAGAAAGGGATAACAATAGGACAGCAAATGTTTAATATATATATGAGGCGTATGTTTAATGGCGAAACATATATAAAAACAGATGTATTAAAAAATAAAAAAGAAAAAACAAATTTGAATAATAATATACACAAGGGTAATACGGCGTGGAATAATGTTAATATAAGGAGTGTGCGATTAATAAAAGATCTTGAGTCTCACGGTTTTACACCTGAAATAGTTCGAGAGTGGAAAGAACCAAATGAGATGTCTGTAAGACAACACTTGACAGTATTAATTAGTAAAAAGGGAATAATAAAATGATTCTAAAAATTGTTGTATTGAATAACTCTGGTAATGTTGGCAAGTCTACTTTGTGTAGATCTTTATTATCGCCAAGAATTGCAGGTTCAAAAATTATTAATATTGAAAGTATTAATACAGATGGTTCTACAAGTGAAAAACATAGAGCATCTGACTTTATTGAAATTATGAAAATAATTGATTCGTTACCGTGTGTAATTGTTGATGTCGGCTCATCTAATATTGAAGTTTTCATGAATAAACTGAAATCTTATGATGGTGCTCATGAGGATTTTGATTATTTTATTATACCTGTTACTCCGCAAAATAAACAACAGCAAGATACGCTAGTTACTATAAACCATTTATATGATTTAAATGTGCCTCCAGAAAAAATAAAAATTGTTTTTAATCAGGTTGATTCATCACGGAACTTTGATAAACAGTTCGCTGTGATACTGGAGAGTGAAGCATTTAAAGAACTAGGTATAGTAAATTATTCAATGATTCCTGATACGGAGTTATTTAGATATCTTTCTGATATGGGGAAAGATATAAACACTGTTCTAAATGATGACAGGGATTTTAGAACATTAATGAGGGAAACTGATGATCCAGATATACTTGAGTTATTGTCAACGGAAAGAGCTATAAAGCGTCTTGCTACAGGGATAAATAAAGAGCTGGATATTGCATTTAATCATCTCGAAATTATATAAGGTGTAAATATGTCTGGAAATGCAACAAATGAAATTATTTTGGCAAAAATAAACGATATTCTTGTCGACTTTAATGAGTTAAACAGGCAAATAAATAACTTTCCTGAAAAGTTTTCAGGGAAAATAGATGCAATTAATTTTGCCATAAAACAGACACCTGATGCGCTTGAGGAATCATTAAAAAAATTGTTTTCTGCGGCAGAAGAGTTAGAAAAAACAGTGCAGGAAAGTACAGATGAATGTCGGGTATCAATGAGAGCGTATGCTATAAATGAGTTAGATAATCTGAAAGTAAAGATATCAGAAGCTATAAATGAATCAATCAAAAATTCTATTGATATGCCGTTAGATCAGGCGAAAGAACGGATTATCCAGATAAATAAGATGCTACAAAAAAGTACCGGGGTAGAAATGAGTACAAGAGTAGCATTTGGTATTGGTGGATTGCTGGGGCTTTCATTTCTTTCTTTAGCAATGTGTATATCAGCAGGATATTTGTATTTTCAGGAGCGGAGCAAAGCAGAGCGTTATTATAATGCCTTCCGTGAACAACAGATAGTGATAGAACGTTTGCCAGAAGAAACGCAGCGCCAGTTCCGGGATGAATTGGGGCGTTATCTTGCCCGTAATCAGAAGTAAAGTAGGCCCTAGTTAGGTGTACCTTAGGTTAATTATACCTTAGTTATACCTTAGTTATATGTTAATTATATCTTAGTTAGCTACACCTTGAGTTAGTTATACGTTAATTATACCTTAGTTATACCTTAATTATGCGTCAGTTACAGAGGCGTTTTGAGGGTAAATTCTGGAGGCACGTGACCGACTGTATACAAAATGCTGGCGCATTTTGATACGTCGACGTGCCAAAGGGGACGCCCCTTTGAAACCCCGTCAGGGGACGGACGACCTGGCGGTGGCATTGTTAATTATTTACAGGAGGTATCCTGTGGTCACTAAAAAAAAGGACAAAATTAACAGGGATGTCGTTATATCCTTAAGATTGACAGAGAAAGAATTTGGCGATTTTGTTGATGATATAAAAAAATCTCAACTCAGTCGTTCTGCATTTTTCAGAAAACTGATTCTTGAAAAATCATCATCTGTCGTAATTAATGTTAATAATACGGCTCCTTTAGTATATCACTTTAATAAAGCTGGTAATAATCTTAACCAGCTTGCTTATAAGGTTAACTCGGCTTTTTTGATGGGGCGTATTTCTGAATCCTTATATGTAAAAGTATTAAATTGTCTTGTTGATATTAGGGAGTTATTAATGACAGGAGTTAATAATAATGCTCGTTAGGTTTTCTGGTCATAATAATGGAGCAAAAGAATATCTTGAAGAGGGTAAAAAAAATGGGCGAGAATTGACTCGTGATGAGCTGGATACCAGAATTACTTTATATGGTGATTTGGAATTAACCCAAAAAATTTATCAGTCTATACCTGATAATGATCAGGAGCGTTATGTTTCAATTACACATTCGTATTTTGAGGATGATATTTCTGTTGATGTGATGAAAGATATTTTTTATGAGTATAAAAACTTTCTTATGTGCGCGTATAGGGATGATGAATTTAATATATATGCAGAGGCACATATTCCAAAAATAAAATACTCGGAAGATAAGAAGACCGGTGAATTGATAGAAAGAAAACCACATGTTCATATTATTATTCCAGAGGTTAATCTTCTTTCTGGTAATTTAATAAACCCCAGGGGAGATTACAGGGTAAATGAAAAATATTTTGAGGCTGTTCAGGAATACATAAACCAAAAATATAATCTGATTTCTCCCCGAGAGCGTGTCAGAGCCAATCCAAAGAATGTGTCTGATATTTTGTCTCGTTATAAGGGGGATGATTTCAGAAGTAAGAACAGAGAATTTAAAGAACAACTGGTCAGGGATATTGTTGAAGAAAATATTTTATCAAGAAAAGATTTTTATACACATGTATCTTCATTTGGTGATATCCGAATTCGTAATCAGGGTAAAGAAAATGAATATATCGCCGTTAAATTACCGGGTGATAAAAAGTTTACCAACCTGAAGGAGACAATATTTAATGATGACTTTATTGTGAGACGAGAACTGAAGAAACCTCCACTGGAAAAATCTGTCATTCAGCAGCTTTTGCATGAATGGCCACAGCGAGCTATGGAGCTTAAGTACATTGATAAGGCTAACAGTGATTTCCGAAAAAAATATTATTCATCCTCGCAGGAGGAGAAAATAAAAATTCTTGCACAACAAGAAACAGCATTTTATCAGAAGTACGGAGAAAGATATGACGTATTCCCTGCCGAATGGAAAACAAATCATAAGTCCGGTATTAATGAAGCTCAGACCAGAGGAACTACCTTCTCTCCCAATGGCTTGCAAAGTATGTCCGGTGGCGAAATGGCAACTGGTTGGCAAACTGGAAACACCGGGAGTTCGTTGTTTCTGTCCACTGATGCACTTGTTTTCATGGGACAGTCGCAATCCAGCGGAAGAGATTCTGGACTGCGATGCGATGTACATTCAGGAGGAAGAGGACGATCTGGTAATCAACGAGGAAGCGGACAACCCGCTATTACCGGGACGAATGCCACCGTTCACTCCAGACGGTCAACAAGAACTCAGTACGGAAATCGATATGCCGGAGGATTACTGGCCGGGGATGTGAGTATTCCTGTGTATGCGCGTAATAAACCCGGAGGGGCAACAATACAGGATGTAATTCGCCGTAGTGAAATTCTTTTACGACCACCTCCAGGAAAATCAAATATCAGTGTGAACAGGTTTAATGGTGATATACCCCAAATGGGGAAAAACGCAGCTTATGTAGCCGCTCATTTTGTTCGTCAATATGAACAAAATAAGATATTACCTAATCAACGTCAGGCATTGTGGGACATTCGGCAGCTCTATCAGTCAACCCGGAGTTTTATCTGGCAGGATGAACGATTAACTAGGAAAGAACGCTCACAGTATCTGTCAGTACTCGCTTTTGAGCATGTAAAAGCGCGTCAGAAAATCATTAATAGTAGTCAGCAGGAGAATACTATGGCAAGTGAGGATATCCGCAAACTTATTAAGAAAAAACCACGCCTGTCAAATAACGAAATTACAGGGAAAGACGAGCGGAAGATACCACCGGCAGGAAAACGTTTTTCAAGAATAGTTCATACACTGAAAAACCGAATTGAAGGTGAAGATAAAGAGAATTCATATGCAAAGTCTGTTAGTGCAGCGGATTTATATACCAGAAAATCGAAACTCAGTAAGAATGTGCATTATCTTGATAAAAACAGTAACAGGACATTATTCGTTGATACAGGAAATGCCATTGCTATAAGAAAAGATGGTATGTCTCCGGCGGCGCTGGGGATTGCTCTTGAACTGGCCAAAGAACGTTTTGGCAGTACACTGACTATCAAGGGGAATGAAGAATTTCGTAACCAGGTTATTGATATTGTCGCCAGAAATCACCCAGATCTTCATTTTTCTGACAAAGCGATGAATCGGCAACTTGAAGAACGACGGGCAGAAATTGCCGCTGAACGTGATGGGATGACAATAGAAGGCGTTTCTAAAACGAGTACGAGTAAGGAACAAGAGAAAGAGCATGAACAGGCAGCAGATACTAAAAATCAAACAAATGTGAAGGAGTCCTCAGAGCCACACGAATCACCTGAAAGCAGGACAGTAGTTAAGCTGGAGGGTAAATTAATAGATCACGGCAAAGCGCCTCTTGATAACAAGAAGGGTGCTGAACAAAGTTATTTTGTTACGGTCAGGGGCAGGGACGGTAAAGAAACCACACACTGGGATAGTGATTTGCAAAACGTAATGAAGGGGAAACGCCGGGGAACAGAGATATCTCTTGAGTTGAAAGAATCTAATCCGGTTCAGGTCAGTACACGCGATCATCTCGGCAATTTGTCTATCAGGGAAGCGGTCCGGCAGACTTGGACATTAAACAAGATGTCGGTGGGACAGGAGCAGAAAAGGGAACAGTCGCTGGAGAAAATACAGCAAAATCAAAGCCCCATACCAGCCAGAACGCAGACAGCTGTTGACCTTATTCTTGCTAATCCAGTATTACGGCAGATGGCTATGACTGCGGAACAAAAGGAAAGAGAATTTACTGCATTGCAGGCAGATAAAGAATCCGTCAGAGAACAGACTGATCAGGAAATAAGAAATCGTCTCGGTAGTGGAGATCAAAGCAGGGAACCGTTAGCCGTCATTTTGTCAGATGATGAACTACGTGGAATGGCGTTATCGATGGAGCAAAAAATGCGGGAAATGGCTACTCCAGTAGATAAATTGGATGCAGTTAAAGCAGAAATTAACAGTGAAATTGCAGCGAGGGTTGCGTGGAACAGCAGTATTCCTGTGCCTGTATCAGAAGTTAGCGCCACTGTGGCACAAAAAGAAATCCATCGGGAAGCAGAGTCGAGAGGTAATAAAGATAAAGTACATGAAGGTGTGCTACTTGATCATGGCCGGGCAGCATACAAATTTAAGCCTGATATAAGCAAACCAGAAGATGAACGTGATGATAGCTATTTTGTGAAACTGAAGATGGATAACGGGAAAACACGAACACTATGGGGAGTTGGTCTGGAGAGTGCTGTAGCAGGTTATAGTAAAGGTGAGCGTTTGCGACTGGAGGATAAAGGAACAGAGAAAGTTCAGTGGATTGAAAGGATGAAGGATGGAAGAGAGATTGAAAAAAATGGCGATCGCAGGGTTTGGGACTGTAGATCGCTGACTCGTGAATCTGAAGTCATGAAGGGATTCAGAGTATCAGGTATGCCGGAGCGTGATGATGGTCCTGATGTAGCGTAACTTATACACCGCGCCTTATATCCCCGCCCTTAAGGGCGGGGTTTTAAAACCAGCGGGTCGAGCAAGGCAAGTTCCGACCGTTAACGTAATCCCACATTCAAGAACTTACGGTTTCATTCTTTGTTCAGCAGTTGAAACCGTAAGTTTCTGTTCAAATGCCGTTTCGTGAGCTGCTCCCTTTTTGATCCGGGATTTGTGGAGGGTGTTAGTTAAGTAATCACATGATATATCGACACTTGTTCCGTTCGGAGCAGGATCTTTTCTGAATAGCATCAGATCTTTATAGCTGAACTGGCGATCTGTGCGCCAACATGGATCCGCCAGGGTATAATTAAGTCGCTGATTTCAATAAAGTGTAGTATCCTCTGCAAAATGATCCTTTTTTGATCTATGAGGAGGCTGTATGTCTGACGCTGTACGTTCGGCAACTTCCTCTGAAGCCAGACCTAAACGGGCATATAGAAAAGGTGCACCGTTAAGCGTTAATGAGCGAAAGAGGTTGTCTCTCAATCGAAAGCGGGATACACATAAAGCGCTTAATGTTTTCATCCGTAATGAATTGAAAGATATTCTTGAGCGCTTTTGCCAGGATAAGCATTTGACCTTGGGTGAAGGGATCGAGCTGCTAATCCAGCAGGAGAAGGAACGAGCTAAAAATGGTGAGTAGTCACCTTTATTTGATCCTTTTCTGGCAGAGTGATAGATTACGGACAGAAAATTCATGGCTGGCCACGCCGTAAGGTGGCAGGGAACTGGTTCTGATGTGGATTTACAGGA
>OLOL01000531.1_pt1 | contig 39589 bp, 33 predicted proteins | sample 1673081 | NCBI WGS metagenome assembly OLOL01 (sample SAMEA3136753, study PRJEB25190) | human gut metagenome
ACAAAAGCCTTCTAGGCTAAGAGCAAACCACCAGTTTTACTGGTGGTTATGATTTGTCCTAATTTAGCTTTTATCATTTGAAATTTCTGTAATATCTTCCAAGATTTAAAATCATATATTCTATTTATTTTACTTTTTAGAATTGTATTTTCATTATTTAGGTTGTTATTAATTTTTTTGTATATCTTTATTTTCTATATTTAAATTATATATTTGTGTATTTAAATTTTTAATAACTATAAACATCATAATTGTTAACTTTTGTAAATTAGTGCTACCATCACTATAAAATATATAATCATCGCGGCGAAATTTAGAAAATTTTATGTTTGCATAAAAAATAGAGGCGAAAATTATATTGATATGACAAAAAAATTTTAGTATAATAAAAAAAATTATATATTTTTAGGAGTGTGAAAAGAATGAAAAAGATAGCAATAATAATAGCAGGTGGCGTTGGAAAAAGAATGGGAGTTGAAATTCCAAAGCAATTTATAAATGTAAATGATAAGCCTGTTTTAATATATACTTTAGAAAGCTTCCAGCAACATCCAGAAATTGATGAAATCGAAGTTGTTTGTTTAGATGGTTGGCAAGATATCTTAAAAGCATATGCTAAACAGTATCGTATTACTAAACTAAAATATATTGTAACAGGAGGTTGTACCGGTCAAGAATCGATTAGAAACGGAGTATATAATCTTGAAAATAAATGTTCAAAGGATGATATAATAATAATTCATGATGGTGTTAGACCATTGATTGATCAAGAAATTCTTTCAGATGTAATTATAAAGTGTAAGGAATATGGAAATGCTGTTTCCTCAATGCCATATAATGAGCAGATTTTCATTATAGATGATGATATCTCTACGTCAAAATATATACCAAGAGAAACATTAAGAAGAGTCGTTACTCCTCAAGCATATAAGTTTGGAAAATTAGATTGGGCATATCATGAAGCATTTGAAAGAAAAATCGGAATTTTAGGGTCGTCATATACAAATACAATGATGGTTGAGCTTGGAGAAAAATTATATTTTGCTGCTGGATCAGACAGAAATATTAAATTAACAACCCAAGAAAATCTCGAAATGTTTAGAGCATATTTAAAATTAAATGAGAATAATAAATTGGAGGAATGTTAGATGAATAAATTATATTTGAATGAATTATATTTAAAAAATCTTGACAGAGCATGTAATTGTGACTTTATAGAGTTTGAAAAGTTGAAAAACAAATCTATATTGATATCTGGTGCATCAGGATTAATAGGCAGTTTTTTGATTGATGTCATTATGAAATTAAATATCGAAAAAAATTTAAACTGCAAAATATTTGCAATAGGTCGTAATAAAAAAAAGGCATTAAATAGATTTGATATATATAACAGTAACAGTTGTTTTAAATTTTATGCTATAAATATTATAAATCAAATAAATATAAGTGATATTCAAAATATTGACTATGTAATGCATTTAGCAAGCAATACTCATCCAGAAGCATATGCCTCAGATCCAATAGGTACTATAATGACAAATATAATGGGCCTAAAGAATATGCTGGAAGTTTCTGTCAGTAACAATGCGAGGTTCTTATTTGCATCATCATGTGAAATATACGGGGAAAATAAAGGGGATGTAGAGAAATTTGGTGAGAACTATTTAGGGTATATAAATTGTAATACATTAAGAGCAGGTTATCCTGAAAGTAAAAGATGTGGAGAGGCACTATGTCAAGCATATATTGAACAAAAAAATCAATATATAGTTATTGCAAGATTGACCAGAACTTTTGGACCTACAATGTTGATGAATGATAGCAAAGCATTATCACAATTTATAAAAAAGGCAATAAATAAAGAAAACATTGTATTAAAAAGTGATGGTAATCAATATTATTCATATTTATATGTTGCAGATACTGTTACTGGAATATTAAAAATTATGTTAGACGGATTGAATGGAGAAGCATATAATGTATCTGATGAAAGCTGTGATATTAAATTGAAAGACCTAGCACAAAAAATTTCATTAAAAGTTGGTACAAAGGTTGAATATGATTTACCAAATGAATTAGAAAAAAAAGGATATAGCAAAGCAACAAAAGCGAGACTTGATAATGATAAATTATTAAAGTTGGGTTGGAAACCATGTTATTGCATAGATAATGCACTAAATAATACAATAGAAATTTTGAAAAATATTGTAACTAAGTAATAAAATGTTTTTTATATGAAATAGAAATATACATTATGAAGTATAAATATATAATCTATGTAAGAATTATTTATAATAATTGATTTTTTCATCTAGAAAAATTATTAGATATATGTAAAATACAGCATTTGTTGTTTAATGGACAATTATTATAAAGTGAATGACGAATAGAAAGGTTAATGATACCAAAATAACATCTCTTTATTGAGATGCTATTTTGGTATTTTAAATTTCAATTTAATTTTTTGAAATATTTGCAATATTTTCCAAGATTTTGAATTATATATATGATTTATTTCTGATTTCAAAATTGCATTTTCATTATTTAAAGTGTCATTTTGTTCTTGTATATCATTATTTTTATTTCTCAAATCAGTTATTTTACTATTTAAGTTTTCAATATTGCATTCCATCTCTTTTAAATTATTTTTTAGTTGATCTGATTCAGAAACATATGGCTTATGTTTTAAAGTATAATTGTTTGAATCAAATAGAAAGTCAAAAAGAGATTGACATATGTTTTTATTTTCGGAAAGCATCAATTTTTTAAAATTATTACGTTCCATAGAAAAATAGTCTGTTTGAGTTAGTAATTTTTGAATATCTTCCATAAATTCATTTAGCGTATTTGGCATTGGACCAGGAAACCATATGTCAGCTGAGTTTAGAATGATTCCTCTTTTATCAAGATATTCATCTTTATCCCTTTGTAGGAATAAAACAGGTCTATTTAATAAAAGATATTCAACATAAATTGATGAATAATCTGATATTAGCAAATCCGCAGCATTTAAAATTTCATGAAGTGTAATAAGTTGATTTGTCATCACTGAATCATTTAATATCAATACATTTGAATCATGTATATCTTTTATAGTATCTTCTTCTACAGGATGTTTTTTTATAACTAGTAAATAATTATTTTTCTTTAAATAATCAAGAAGATCTTTTTCATTGTAATTATTTAAGTTTAATAAATTAGAAGAAAATATATTTTGAGAATCACTTCTATTATTTCCATTTCTAAATGTAGGAAGATAGAAAAGAATTTTATTATAGCTGTATATATTATGAGTTGTTAATTTTTGCAAATTAGCTTTGCCATTGCTATTTAGAATATATTCATCTCTACAAAATCCTGTAGGAAGTATTCTTTGAGCATTAATATTAAATATTGACGAAAATATTAATTGAGCAAATTCTGAAGGCACAACTATAAAGTCAGTTTTATTTTTTGATTTATAAAAGTATTCAATATCTTGTGGTGCTAAGTTATGTGCATCTAATAAATATCCGCTTTTTTTTGGTCCAAAGCCATGCCACTGATTAATATATATTTGATTTTGTTTTTTTTCCGAAAAAAGGAAACCGTTAGTATCAAATATTATATCTATATTTTCTATTAATTTTTGATATTCTGGACTATTAAATAATACGCAATTTATATTTTGGCTCTTTAAAATTGGAAGTAATTCTGCAGTATTGTATATTACCCAATAAAGATTAAATTTATCACAATAATTTGATAAAAGAAATTCAAAAAAAGCTTTAGGATTTCCAGAAAAATCGGGGTAACTTGAAAATAATATATTAACCTTATTATGCATAAAAATCAAAACCTCCTTTAATTTTTTATAGTATATCACATTAATATAAATTTATCTATAGGAAAACAAAGTTTGTTTTATTATATAAGAATAATTAAATTTACAAGTATTATTAAAACTTTAGTATATAATTTAAATAACTAATCTTGACACAGATAAATAGTATGTTAAAATATTGACAATATCTTAATTTAGATATATATTTTACTTAAATTTGGAAAGGGTGAAAAAATGAAGGAATCAGAACAAGATAGAATAATTGTAGATCATGTATATAAGAGCTTCAATATATATATGGATAAAGCAAATAGTTTAAAAGAAAAATTATTATTTTGGCATAGAAATAGAAAAGAAAAAAGAGAAGTATTAAATGACATAAATTTAAAAATAAAAAATGGCGAAGCGGTTGCACTTATTGGGGTAAATGGAAGCGGAAAGTCTACATTATTAAAATTAATGACAAAAATTATTTATCCAAATAAAGGTAAAATAACAACAAATGGTAAATTAACATCACTATTGGAGCTTGGGGCAGGATTTCACCCAGATTTTTCTGGAAGAGAAAATATATATTTTAACGCTTCTATTTTTGGCTTGACAAAAAAAGAAATTGATGAAAGATTAGATAATATAATAGAATTTTCAGAACTTAAGGATTTTATCGATAATCCTGTAAGGACATACTCATCTGGTATGTATATGAGATTGGCATTTTCAATTGCAATTAATGTAGATGCAGAAATATTATTAATTGATGAAATTTTGGCAGTAGGAGATCAACATTTTCAGGAAAAATGTATAAGCAAATTAAAAGAATTAAAATCAGAAGGAAAAACGATGGTTTTTGTAACTCATAGTATGAATACTGTGAAAGAGTTCTGCGATAGAGCAATATGGTTATACAAAGGTAAGATTAAAATGGATGGTAAGCCAGATGATGTAATAGATGAATATTTGAAAGAAACACTGTAAAAAGCTTAATAGAATGAAAGGAAAAAAATTATGAAGATTTTTAAAGATTTATATAATTATCGCGAATTATTAAAAACCAATATAACAAAGGATGTGGGGGGAAAATATAAGAATTCTTTTTTAGGCGTATTATGGTCATTTGTTAACCCATTATTGCAGATTGCTGTATACGCATTTGTTTTTCAAATAATATTGAAAAGTAATATAGAAAATTATGCTGTATATTTATGTTGTGGTTTAGTTCCATGGCAATATTTTTCGTCAGTTGTTTTAAGAGGTGCAGCAGTAATTATTGACAATGGAAACGTTATAAAAAAAGTGTATTTTCCAAGAGAGATTTTGCCAATATCTGTTGTAACTAGTGAAGGAGTTAACTTCTTAATATCTACAATAATTATATTAGGTTTCGTTATATTTGGAGGAATTGGATTATCAATAAATATATTATGGTATTTTTTAATTGTAGCTATTCAATATATTGTTTCAATAGGAGTAGCATTTTTGGTTTCTAGTTTAACAGTATACTTTAGGGATTTATTACATATTTTAGGGATTATTATGCAATTATTATTCTATGCAACGCCAATAGTATATGCCATAGATTCTGTTCCGTCAAAATTTCAATGGTTAGTGAAATTGAATCCAATGTCATATTTAATAACTGGATATAGAGATATTTTCTACAATAAAACAATGCCAAATTTTCACGGGTTGTTAATTGCCTTTACAATGGGAATAATATTAATTACTGTTGGATATTTAGTGTTTAAAAAATTAGAAAAGAGATTTGCTGAGGAATTGTAATAAAGGAGGAAAAAAATGAAAAAAGTAATTCATTATTGCTGGTTTGGAGGAAAACCATTACCTAAAATGGCCAAAAAATGTATTAGAAGTTGGAAAAAATATCTACCGGAATATGAAATAAAACAATGGGATGAATCAAATTTTGATATAAATATTTGTCCATTTGTAAAAGAAGCTTATGAAAAGAAAAAATGGGCTTTTGTAAGTGATTATGCAAGAATATATGCTTTATATAAGGAAGGGGGAATTTATTTTGACACTGATATGGAAGTCAAAAAGAATATAGATTTTCTTTTAGATAAAGAAATATTCATGGGGAAAGAGGATAGCGGATATTTTGCTACAGCTGTTATAGGTGTAAAAGAAAAAGAAAATAGACATATAAAAGAAATAATAGATTTTTATAATAAATTTGAGCATTTTGATGAAAATAGAGTATATGAATATGCAAATCCAATAATAATAACTAATATATTTAAAAAATATGATATGAAGCTTACAAAAGAGAAGATTGAGATATATGACAATTGTATATATATATATCCGAGAGATTATTTTTGTCCATTAAGTTACAATTATCAAAATAACGAATTTACAGATAATACATGCATGATTCATTATTTTAATGGAACATGGACTCCAAAAAATGAGCAATTCATAATAAAACTTCATAGAAAATTCGGAAAAAAATGGGGAAACAGAATATATAATTTCTTGCACATCTTCTCTAACATAAAGAATAAATGGATATATAAATTTAAATACAGAAAAGATAAAATATTGATGTGGGTTTCAATTCATCTTCACATTGATAAGAGAATAGAGAAGTTAAAAAATGAATTGGAAAAAAATCAGAATGAATATTATGTAGCAATACACCATCCGGAATGGATAGGAGTTACAAATTCTACGAAAGATAACTTTAAGTGCACTGTTCCATTAAGAGAAATTCATACAGAGAAAGAAGCACAAAAAATAGCAGAAGTATTAGTAAAAAGTAACAAAAAAATGATAATATTTAATGCTTTTGCATTTGGTTGGGAAAATATTGCAAAAAGTATAAAAAAAATAGATAATAGTATAATTATAAAAGTTTTATGGCATGGAAGTCATGCTTTATTGTCAGAGTATTATGACGAGAGAGTTTTTAAAATATTAATGGAATTATATAAAGATAATATAATAGATGAAATAGGATTCGTAAAAAAGAGCTTATATGAATTTTATAAAAGGAAAGGTTATAATGTTAGTTTTATAATGAATACAGTCAACATAAATAACCCTGAACAATATAAAAACAATTCGAGAAGAGATGATAAAAAAATAAGAATTGGATTATATTCTTCAGGAGATAGGTGGGTTAAAAATTCATATAATCAAATTAGTGCTATAAGCCTAGTTGATAATGCAGTAATGGATGCTGTACCATTAAGTGACAATGTCGCTAATTTTGCAAAAATATTTAATATTGAATATACAGGGGAACGAAAGTCAATAAAAAGAGAAGAAATGTTAAAAAGGATTGCTAATAATGATGTGAATGTTTATGTCACATTTACTGAATGTGCACCTCTAATTCCATTAGAAAGTTTGGAGCTTGGTGTACCATGTATAACAGGAGATAATCATCACTATTTTGAGGGAACAAAATTAGAAAAATATTTGGTTGTTTCTAAAGAAGATAACATAATAGAAATTTATAATCAAATTATGAAAGCATTACAAAATAAAGAGGAAATATTAAAAGAATATAAATTATGGAAGAAAGATTATGACTTATTAGCAAAAAAAAGTGTGGAAAACTTTTTAAAGATAAAATAATAGTGCTATGATATGAACTTTAAGTATTATAGCTTCGAAAGTAATGAGGAAGGGAGAAAAGTATTTTATACTTTATTAATAAAATGAGAAAAAATAAAAACAAAATTATAAGTAAAATGGATATACTTATATTTACTGAAATATTTATTTTATGGGGAGTTGCATTGTTGGCATTCTTTCCAGGATTACTTACTTCAGATAATGTTGATCAAATTAGTCAAGCTTGTAATGGATTATATAAATCATCACATCCGATTATACATTCTTTTATTATAGGAAATTTAAATAAACTAGGTGGAATATGGATTCCAGCACTATTTCAAATAATTACATTTGGCTTAATTTGGACATATATTTGTAAAATGTTAAGAAATTACAATAATTCAAAATGTAACAAATTATTTCAAATAATATTTACAGGAGTAATATGTGTTATTCCATTGAATTTTTTATATACAATAACATTATGGAAAGATATTCTTTATTCATATTCAATATTATTATCATTAATATTAATATTTATAGGTATTAAAGAAAAATATAGATTTTCTAATTTTCAAATAATTTTGATAGCACTTTCAGCTGTGTCAATTAGTAAGTTTAGATATAATGGGGTACCTATTGGAATATTTGTATTTGTTTTTTTGTTGAGCATGAGTTTTATAAGAAACAGAAAAATAAAAGATGTTTTAAAATTTATTGCATCGTTCTTTATAATATGGATAATATTTTGCATTCCAGAATGGACTGTTAAGCAGTATCCAAAGAGCCCAAGTGGAACAGTTCTTGATTCGACCAAAATATATTGTTTTGCTAAATTATTAAATGAAGGAATTGAAGTTGAAGATAATGAAAAAGAATTTTTAAATCAAATTTTGGATATTAATGAGTGGAAAAAAAATTACGATCCTTATAGTGGAAATGCTATATTATTTAATTCAAAATTTGATCCTCATTTTTTAGCTGATGACAATAATGAAAAACAGTTTAATAATATATTTATGAAATATGCAAAGCAAAATAAAAAATCTGTGATAAAACATTTTGTAGATATAAATTCAATATGGTGGTCTGTAAATGAATTGGGAAGCATGCATAGTGTTATTTTAAATAATGGAAGTGTATCGGAAATGTCGGATGGAGTATATGATAATAAGCCGATACTTAAAAAAATGAACATTTATTTAACAGATGTTACAATAAAAACATTGGAAAATAAATGTTTATATAAAATAATTTATAGACCAGCAACTGCTTTATATGTATCTATTATTTTGGCATTAGTAATATGTTTAAGTAGACGAAAGATAGGATATATGATTTTATTATTTCCAATGCTAATTAATATTGGAACATATGTAATATTAATTTCATCGCAAGATCAAAGATATTTCTATCCATGTTTTATGACAGAGTATTTCATGATTCTTGTTACTGCTACGACTTTTATAAAAAATAAAAAAGCGCATAGTAGAAAATACAATAAGATAAAAAATGATAATAAAGTATTAGTTATTGTTCCAGCCTATAATGAGGAAAAATCAATAAAAAAAGTTGTTAATGACATATATGAGCAAAATATAGAAAATTGTGATGTTATTGTTATTAATGATGGTTCAAGAGATAACACATATTATGAAGCAAAAAAAACGAAGGCAATTGTAATTGATTCTCCAAATAATTTAGGAATAGGAGGAGCTGTACAAACGGGATATTTATATGCAAAATTGAACAATTATGATATTGCAATACAAATAGATGGTGATGGTCAACATAATCCCAAATACATTAAGGACTTAATTGCGCAGATAGAATCAGGATATGATATAGTAATTGGTTCTAGATTTATAAAAAGGACAGGTTATGATCAAACATTTTTCAGAATGTTAGGAATAAATATTATTTCAGGAATAATTAAATTTATGACGAATCAAAAAATATATGATACAACTTCGGGATTTAGGGCTGTAAATAGAAATATAATAGAAGAGTTTTCCGAGAGTTATCCGTATGATTACCCTGAGCCATGTACAAATATGAGTATGATACAAAAGGGATATAAAGTAAAAGAAGTTCCAGTAAAAATGAATAATAGAACAACAGGAATTTCATCAATATCAAAAATAAAAAGCATTGGATATATGTTAAAAGTAACATTATTTTTAATAATAAAGGGAATAGTTGATTAAGGAGGAAATTAAATGATTTATTATCTGGCAATTGTTTTTGCCGTAATTTTTATAATATTTGTATTAAATTTGGTAAAAAAAGGAAAATTAGATGAGAAATATTCAATATTATGGATTCTTACAGGTATTGTGACATTAATAGTATCTTTTTTTCCAAATTTAATTACAAAAATTGCTAATGGATTTGATGTGTATTATCCGCCATCTTTAATGTTTTTATTTGCAATAATTGTTCTTGTTATATATACAATACATATAACGATTGTTATTACAAAGCAAAATAAAATGATAGTGAAATTGACACAAGAATTAGGAATATTAAAAGAAAAAGAAAAAAATGATTAGGAGAGATAGTAGTGAAAGAATTTAAAAATCATACTTTTGTAATATGCGCATATAAACAATCTCAATATCTTGAAGAGTGCATTGAATCAATAAAAAATCAAAATGTAAAAAGCAATGTAATAATGACAACTTCAACGCCAAATGAATTTATTGAAAAAATTGCACAAAAAAATGAAATACCATTATATATAAATAATGGTGAAAAAGGTATTGGACAAGATTGGAATTTTGGTGTTAGTAAAACAAAAACTGATTATGTGACAATTGCACATCAAGACGATATATATAATGCTAATTATTTAGAAGAAATTGTAAATTATTTAAAAGAAAAAAAAGATTTTGTTATTGCTTTTGGCGATTATAGAGAGATAAAAAATAAAAAAATAATACCACTAACGAAAAATCTAAAAATAAAAAAATTATTGCAAAAACCACTGATTAAACATGGTGATAAATTATGGGCAAAAAAATTTGCATTGAAATTTGGTACTTCAATATGCTGTCCGTGTGTAACGATAAATACTAAGATTGTAGGAAAGAAACCATATAAAACTGACCTTAAGTGTGATTTAGATTGGGATACGTGGTATGAATTCTCAAAGATCAATGGAAATTTTTTATATATAAATAAAGAAATTATGTGCCATAGAATACATGAAGAGTCTGAAACTTCAAATTTAATACAAAATAATATTAGATTAGAAGAAGATTATGAAATGTTTAAAAAATTTTGGCCAAAAGGAATAGCAAAGTTCATTATGCATTTCTATAAAAAGGCAATAAAAACGAATAGTTAAATAAAAAAATAGGGAGATTTAATTGGAACAGAAAACAAATTTTAAAGCAAATTTTATTTGGAATATAATAGGAACGACAACTAATGCACTAAATTCATTATTCTTTATGATTGCAATAACAAGAATAAATGGTTTAGAAGATGCAGGTATTTTTACAATAGCATTTTCGACTGCCTGTATTTTATATATGATAGGAATATATGCTGGAAGAATTTATCAAGTCACAGAAAATAACGATAAAATTAGTGATACCGATTACATTGTAAACCGTTTGATATCATCAGGTGCAGTAATTATTATTGTTATCTTATTTGTAATTTTAAAGGGATATAATCTATATAAATCTACAATATTTGTTGCATTGAGCACATACAAAGCATTAGAAGCAATTTCAGAAGTGTTTTATGGAATATTGCAAAAAAATGACTTATTAAATATTGTGGGAAAATCTTCTTTTATCAAAGCTATTACTAGTTTAATTGCTTTTGTCATTGTAGATCTAATTACAAAAAATGTATTATTATCATCCATATCGATATCAATTATATATATTTTAGTAATATTCTTATATGATATTAAAAAAACAAAAAATGTAATTGATCATAAAAAATTTAATTGTAAAAGAGCTATATCAATATTTAAATCAGGTTTCTTTACATTTGCAATTTCTTTTTTAGGATTATATATGACGAATGCACCTAAATATGCAATAGATAAATTTTTGACAGAAGATATACAAGCAATTTTTGGGATAATAATTATGCCGGCAACAGTAATGGGGTTGGTGGCACAGTTTTTGATTCATCCATATTTAAATCAAATATTTGAATTATATAAGAATGGTAATTTGATAAAATTAAAAAAATTATTATATAGAATAATTGCTTCTATACTTATTATAGGTATTATATGTTCTATTGCGGGATATACACTTGGAACACAGGTGTTAGGTATAATATATAGTTTAAATTTGGGTATATATAAAATACAATTATTTATAATTTTAATAGGTGCAACATTTTATACACTTGCAGGAATTATATCACCAGTATTAATAACAATGAGATGCACAAAAATACAGTTTGTAGTATATGTAATAATGGCACTTATAGAGCTAATATTATGTAATGTTTTAGTTATGAAAATAGGTTTTAACGGTGCTATTTGGGCTTATTTTATTACAATGTTTTTATATTGTATTACGTTCTTTATTGTTGCAATGAAGGTAATAAATAGTAAGAAATTATTATTAGAAGGAGGTAATTAAAAAGTATGAATATAGTATATACATTAAATGATAAATTTGTACCACAAGTAGCTGCTGGTATATGTTCTGTATGTGAAAACAATTTAAATGCCAGCAATATAAATTTTTATTTGATTTCTAATGAAATATCAGACGAAAATAAAGCATTATTAGAAGAATTTGTGAAATCATATAAAAGAAAAATAAGTATAATAGAACTAGGAGATATAAAAAAATATTTTGATTTTGAATTTGATACTACAGGATGGAATTCTATAGTTCTTGCACGACTAGTTGTAGACAAATTGTTACCTAAGGATATAAAAAGAATTTTATATTTAGATGGAGATACAATAGTAAGAGGAAGTTTAGAGGAACTTTGGAACCAAGAACTTGGCGAAAATATATTGGCAGCAAGCATAGAACCAACAGTTGACAAAATAAGAAAGAAAAATTTAGGCTTGGAAAAAAATCCATACTTTAATGCAGGAGTACTGCTAATTGATTTGGAAAAATGGAGAAATATAAATGCGGGGAAAATTATATTAGATTATTATAAAGCAAATAATGGTAGATTGTTTGCTAATGATCAAGATGCAATAAATGGAGCTTTGGTAGGGAAAATATATACTTTATTACCTAAATATAATTTCTATAATATATTTTATCAATACCCATATAAATTTTTAAAGAGAATGATGGAGCCTGTTAAATATATATCAGAAAACGATTTTAACGAATGTGTAAAGAATCCAATAATTATTCATTATTTAGGGGAAGAAAGACCTTGGAGAGCAGGAAATCATCATAAGTATAAAAACGACTACATAAAGTACTTAAGTAAAACACCATGGAAAGAAACTGACAATGAAAAAGGTTGGAATTTATATTTTATATGTTGGTATATATTTAATTTTATAACCAAACCATTTCCGACATTAAGATATAAAATAATAAATTCGTTGATTCCTTTTTTTATGAAAATAAGATCAAAAAAAAATAAGTAAAGAAAATAAATTTAGATAATTGCATTATGGTAATCATGTTTCCAATATATTAGTTGACAAATAATGTAAATGAAGAATGCTGGAACAATATTGGAAATAAAAGAATTCAAATAAAATCAAAATGAAAAAATACAAGCTAATGCCTTGTACTTTCTTTATTTTAATGATATTATTATCCCATAAAATAATGAAAGAAGGTAACACTATGAAAATATTAATAACAGGAGCAAATGGAATGCTTGCAAAATCAGTAAAATCAAAATTAGCAAATAATGATTTAATATGCACAGATGTTGCAGACTTAGATATAACAAACAAAGAAGCGGTAATGAAATTTGTAAAAAATACAAAACCAGAGTATATAATAAATTGTGCAGCTTTTACTGCAGTAGATAAAGCTGAAACTGCTGGACCTATAGTAGAAAAAATAAATGCAGAAGGACCTAAAAACTTGGCAGTTGCAGCAAATGAATATGGTGCAAAATTAATACATATAAGCACTGATTATGTATTTGGAGGAAATTTAGAAATATCAAAAGCACATAGTGAAGATGACCCCAAAGCACCTGTAACAGAATATGGAAGAACAAAACTATTAGGAGAACAAGCAATTGAAAATAATTGCAAAGAATATTATATATTTAGAACAGCTTGGTTATATGGTGATGGTAATAATTTTGTAAGAACAATGCTTAAATTAGGAACTACAAAAGATGAAATAAGTGTTGTTTCAGATCAACATGGAAGTCCAACATATGCTGAAGATTTGGCAGAAATAATTAAACAAGCTATTGATAAAAAAATTCCATATGGAGTATATCATACAACAAATGAAGGATTTACAACATGGTATGATTTTACAAAGAAAATATTTGAAAAAGCTGGAATTAATTGTAAAGTAAACCCTGTAACTACAGAAGAATACATAAAAATGATGAATGTAGTTCAAGCAAAACGCCCAGAAAATTCACAATTATCTAAAGCAAAATTGAATTCTGTAGGAATAGAAATTCCAACTTGGGAAGATGCATTAGATAGATATTTAAAGATAGAGCTAAACAAATAGAAAGACTAGAAAGGATGAATAATAATGAAAAATAGAAAAGGAATAATTTTAGCTGGTGGTAGCGGAACAAGACTGTATCCATTAACAATAGCAATATCAAAGCAAATAATGCCTGTATATGATAAACCAATGATATATTATCCATTATCTGTCTTAATGGAAGCTGGAATAAAAGATGTGTTAATAATATCAACACCAAGAGATATTGTAATATTTGAAAGTCTTTTAGGAGATGGCTCTCAATGGGGAATGAGCTTTGAGTATAAAGTTCAAGAAAAACCAAATGGATTAGCAGAAGCATTTATAATAGGAGCGGACTTTATTGGCGAAGATAATGTTGCAATGATATTAGGTGATAATATGTTTTATGGAGAGCATCTTTCAGAAAAATTAAAAGAAGCTACTCAAAGAGAAGATGAATCAACAATTTTTGGATATTATGTAAAAGACCCAAGAGCATATGGTGTGGTAGAAATTGATGAAAATGGAAAAGCTATATCAATTGAAGAAAAACCTCAAAATCCAAAATCAAATTATGCTGTACCAGGATTATATTTCTATACAAATGATGTTATACAAATTGCAAAAAGTGTAAAACCATCAGCAAGAGGAGAGCTTGAAATTACATCTGTTAATGAAGAATATATGAAACTAGGTAAGCTAAAAGTTGAAAAATTGGGAAGAGGAATGACTTGGTTTGATACAGGTACACATGATGCTTTACTTGAAACAGCAAGCTTTGTTCAAACAATAGAAAAAAGACAGGGGATACAAATTATTTGTCCAGAAGAAATTGCATATAAAAATGGATGGATTACAGCAGAAAAACTATCAAAATTAGCAGACAAATACATGAAAACAGATTATGGCAGATATTTAAAGGATTTAGCAGAAAATAGATTTGGTGAAGAATAATTAAATAAAAGGAGTTTTTTAAAATGGGAAAATTTAAGAGAACAGATACATCAATTGAAGGTGTATGTATAATTGAACCAACAGTATTTGGAGATAATCGTGGATACTTTATGGAAACATATAGCAAGAAAGATTTTGAAGAAATTGGATTAAATTATGATTTTGTACAAGATAACCAATCAAAGTCAAAAAAAGGAGTTTTAAGAGGATTACATTTTCAAAAAGAAAATACACAAGCTAAACTTGTACGATGTATAAAAGGTGAAGTATTTGATGTAGCAGTTGATTTAAGACCAGGAAGCAAAACATATGGAAAATGGGAAGGTGTTATATTAACAGAAGAAAATAAAAAAATGTTTATGATACCAAAAGGATTTGCTCATGGATTCTTAGTATTATCAGATGAAGCAGAATTTGCATACAAATGTGATGATATATATAATCATGAAGCAGAAGGTGGACTTAAATTTGATGATCCAGATGTAAATGTAGTATGGCCTATGGGAAATCTTAAAAAAGAAGATTTAATTACATCAGAAAAAGATGCTTTATGGCCATCATTAAAAGAATTAAAACAAACAGATTTATTTAAAAATTTATAATTATTAAGGAGAATAACAATGAAAAATATATTAGTAACAGGTGCTGCAGGATTTATAGGAAGTAACTTTGCAGAATTTATGGTAAACAAACATCCAGATTACAATATTATAGTATTTGATAAATTAACTTATGCTGGAAATATGGATAATTTAAAAAAAGTACAAGATAAAATTACATTTGTAAAAGGTGATATTTGTGATTTAGATAAAGTTTTGGAAACTTTTGAAAAATATAATATCGATGCTGTTGTACATTTTGCAGCTGAATCACATGTTGATAATAGTATAAGAACGCCATTTGTATTTACTCAAACTAATGTGTTAGGAACACACACATTATTAGAAGCAGCTAAAAGAGTATGGGGAGAAGGTAGCAAAAATAAATTTGTACATATATCAACAGATGAAGTATATGGAACTTTGGGAGAAGAAGGATATTTTACAGAAACATCTCCAATAAAACCAAATAGTCCATATTCAGCATCAAAAGCAAGCTCTGATTTAATAGCATTTGCATATCACGAAACATTTAAAATGAATGTAAGTGTTACAAATTGCTCAAATAACTATGGTCCATATCAACACAACGAAAAACTAATTCCTCATATGATAAAATTAGCTTTAAAAGATGAAAAACTACCAGTATATGGAGAAGGTTTAAACATAAGAGATTGGCTATATGTAGAAGACCACTGCGAAGCAATAGACCTAGTATTACATAACGGAAAAGCAGGAGAAAGATACAATATAGGTGGTCATAATGAAAAAAGAAATATTGAAATCGTTAAATTAATACTAAAACACTTAAACAAACCAGAATCATTAATAGAGCATGTTGAAGATCGAAAAGGACACGATTACAGATATGCAATAGATCCAACAAAAATAAAAAACGAACTAGGATGGGAACCAAAAACAAAATTTGAAGATGGAATTATAAAAACAATAGACTGGTATTTAGAAAATCCTGAATGGTTAAAATAATTAATATAAAAACTAGCTAAGAAAAGCATAAAAATTTCTTAGATAGTTTATTTTTTTTGTAAAATTTTACTACAAAATATAAAAAATGTTATAATTTGTAAAAAAATAAAACTTTTTCATCAACAAAAAAGTCTAATAAAAAAAGAAAGGAGTAAAAAATGAGTCAAATAACAAACGAGCAAGAAAAGTTAATAGACGAATTCAAGTCTGGAAACAAAGACGTTTTTCCATTAATAATTGATAATATTAAAAATTCTTTATATAAAACAATATATGCAATTTTGGAGAACAGAGAAAATACAATTGAAGTATTGGATGAAGTAATATATATAGCATATACCAAAATGCAAAAATTAAAACATAATGAGTTTTTTAATACGTGGATAACAAGAATAGCAATAAATGAGTGTAGAGATTTTATAAAAAAGAATTCTAAAATAACATATATATCAGAGTATGATGAATCTGCAAGCATAAAAAATATAGATGATATGCAAATAGAAAAATTAAATATTAATCAAGCATTAAACAAATTAACTGAGGAAGTTAGATTAATCTTATTGATGAAATTATACTTAGAATACACATTTGACGATATTTCAAATACAGTATCAAAGCCAGTAAGTACAGTAAAGACCATATATTATAATGGAATGCAAAAGTTAAGAAAATTATTAAGCGAATAGGAGGTGATTTTATAATATGAAGAATGAATTTGATGATAAGTATATAGCAAACGAAGTAAAAAAATATATTGATAATATTCAAGTTCCAGAAGAGTTAGGGGGAATGATTATGAAAAAAGTAAATAATGAAAATGAGAGTAGCAACAAGATAAAGAGTGGTAAAAAAGTAAAAAAGATAGTGGCAATTGCTGCATCTTTGGTAATTGTTTTTGGAGTAGGAACATTTGCAGCAATAAAATGTAATTTATTTAGTAAAGAAAGCCAAACAATAAACAATATAGAACAATCACAAATGGCAACAGGAAAAGAAGAAAAAATAGATAACAATGTTGTAAATATAGATAATATTGTAGGAGAATGGAAACCATATAAAGCAGTAGATAAAAATAATAAAGAAGTAAGTTTAAAAGTAGTTTATGGTTCATCATATAAAGCAGAAACAGATGCATTAAAAATAAAAGGAGATGGAACATACACATATTATATAGGAGCATCAATGGGAGATGGAAGCGAAGAAGGAACATATACTATAATAAATAATGAATCATTTAAATTAGTAAGCAAAACAGGAGAAGCAATTATAATTAATTTAGTAAATGAAAATAATGACTTAAAATTAGTAGACAATGGTAGTGAGAGAGTTGGAGAATATACTGTATATTTTACTTTGAAAAAATAAGATAAAATGGTGGGACGGCTTTCTTTGACACACCAACAAATGGTTGTCAAAGAAAGCCGTCCATTTCTACGAATATTATTCCACTATAGTGAACGATAATCAACACAAAATAAAAAGAAAAATAACTGCAACTTTTTGTAAAGATTTGCAGTTCCTTTTATAGTACTTAATTTAAGATGGGATATTTTTGAAAAAATACATTGAAAAAATTTACGTTTTTGTTATAATGAATTCATAATAAATATTTTTTTACAAAAGCTAAAAGGAGGAAGATTTATGAAAAAAGTAGTTATATGCTTAATAGTTATTTTAATAATTGCTATATTAGGAGTTGGAGGATGGTTTCTTTTTGATAATCTTCAAAAAGAAAAAAGTAGAACAAATGAATTAGAAAGTAAAGTAGTTGCAATGGAATCAAAAAATGAAAATAATAATTCAAATGAAACAAAAAATGAAGAAAACGAAAATAAAAGTAATTTAAATGAATCAAAAAATGAAAAAACAAAAGAAAATAGTACTCAAACATATGATAGTTTAAAGGGAACATATGAATCTCAAAAAATTAATATGAATGAGGGAACTAATTCAGAACCGGTTTACATGAATTATACAATAGTGTTAAGTAAGGAAGGAACTTTTTCTGCATATTATAAATGTGGGGATACAGATGCTCATTATGTAGGATACTATACAATTAACGAAAATCAAATTATCATGAATAGTGTTGTTTTAGTTGGAAATGATCCATCAGCAAGTTTATGTAATGAAGTTTTAAAATTTAACTTAAATAGTGATGGAAGTTTTAGTGATAGTGAAAATAACAAATTTACTAAAACATCAAGTATACCTAGAGAAGACACAAATATTGCAAAGGTTATTGATTCATATATGGCCGGATGTTCAACATCTGGTAAAGATGGTCAAGGCCCATGGTTCTACGGTTTAAATAAATAAAAAATACTGTAAAAAAATATTTAAAATCAAAAATCATTAAAAATTATGATTTTTGATTTTTTTTATACTAAAGGTTAGTAAAAAATTAATATGAAATGAATCTGAATTATAAAAAAATATAATAATTTGAGATTATTTCTTTCATAAAATAACTATACGAATTTATGTTAGAAGTATTATGAGCTTCATAGTATTAATAAAATTACCTCTCCACAATACGAAAAAAATCGAATTTTGTCTTACGATTTTCCTTGCAAAATAAATGAATTCAGTATAAAATACATACAAGTTAAAAGCTTAATGCAAAATATTTTTTTATTTAATTCAGAGCAAATTTAAAGCTCATAAATTTTATTCAAAAATTTAAATTCTAAAATATCTCCAAAAGCATAAGCAATGCAATAGTTTAAGCAAACTTGAGCTACAAATATTAAATAAGAAATTAAAATAAGATATAAAAAAATTATATTCTCACTACAATTTTCATAAAATTTTTATAAATTCATAGAATATTTTAACAAATTTCTAATAATTTTATATTTCAAAATGATTTAAATCAAAAAATTCACAAAAAAAGCAAATGCAATACTACAGTTTAAATTTTCCACAAGTCTAAATCAAATTCCAAACAACATAAGTAAAAAACACCTAAACTATTGCACAAAATTTAACTAATATGTTAAAATAAAAGAAAGGAAAAATTATGACAGAAAAATTGGCAAATGGTTCAAGACCCAAATACTTACCAACAAACGATGTAATATTCAAATGTTTGTTAGGAAATCCAGGGAACGAAAGAATAACAAAAAGTTTTTTAGAGCACATAACAGGAGAAGAAATTGAAGAAATATCAACAAACTTCAAATTAGAATTATTGAAAGAAAAACCAAAAGATAAACAAATGGTAGCAGATTTAATTGCGAAAGATAAATATCTTCAAAAGTACATAGTAGAAATGCAAAGAAAAGCATATGATTATTTACCAGATATATTTATAGCATATCTATCAAAAACGTATGTAGCAGATATTAAGGTAAAAGAAGATTATAAAGAGCTAAAAAGAACAGTATTAGTAGTATTAATGGAAGAAGATTTTCCAAATTTACAAAACATACAAGAATATCACACAGTGTGGCATTATAGGGAAGAAAATCACAGAGAAAAAATATTAACAAAGAATACAGAAGTACATATACTAGAGCTAGAAAAATACAAAAGACACAAAAAGCAAACGGGAGAAATAGACCCGTGGCTAGAGTTTTTTATAAATCCATATGGGAAGGAGGTACAAGATATGGCAAGAACAAGAGCAGAATTAGAAGAGGCAGTAAAACAACTACGATTATTAAATGCAGATGAAGAAGTACAACAATTAGCAGATGCCGAAGATTGGGCAAGATATGACTACAATAGTGCAATGTCCGAAATGAAACAAAAAGGACTAGAAGCTGGATTAGCAGAAGGAAAAGCAAAGGGATTAGCAGAAGGAAAAGCAAAGGGAAAAGCAGAAGGATTAGCAGAAGGAAAAGCAGAAGGAGAGAAAAAAGCAAACTTGAAAATTGCTCAAAAAATGCTAGAGAAGAAAATGGATATAAATTTAATAGCTGAATTAACTGGATTAACAAAAGAGGAGATTAAAAGTCTATTGTAAAAGAAAAAAGTAAAAATTTATCTAAAATTACCAACAAAAAGATGGTTCTCTTTGACACACCTACAATGGTCATCAATCGGAACTATTCTTTTTTACAAATACCATTCCACTATAGTGAACGACAACCAACACAAAATAAAAAGAAAAGTAAATGCATTTTTTTGTAAAAATTTGCATTTTATTTTTACCTTCATTGTCTTAAAAAAACTACACGAGTTTATGTTAGGAGTATTTTAATTATGTATATAAGTTTAATAATAAAAGAAATATTAATTTACTTCCTGTTCACTATAGTGAACAAAAAGCCAAGAAATAATAAAATTATCTCTCCACAAATATAACAAAAAACAATACCAAAATACTTGCCATTAAATAAAAATTGCTATATAATGCAAAAAAACAAGGAGGTATGAATTATGGCAATTTTATTACCAGGCGGAGCTGGTTACATTGGTAGCCACACAGCAGTCGAATTATTAAACGCAGGAAAGGAAATCATTATTATAGATAACTTTTCAAATAGTAAACCAGAAGTACTAGACAAAATAAAACAAATAACAGGAAAAGATTTTAAGTTTTACGAAATGGATTACTCAAATAAAGAAGAGCTAAACAAAGTATTTACAGAAAACAAAATAGATGCAGTTTTAAATTTTGCAGGATACAAAGCAGTTGGAGAATCAGTAAAAAAACCAATAGAATATTACATGAACAACATTTCAGGAGCTCTAGTTTTATTAGATGTAATGAGAGCACACAATTGTAAAAAATTTATATTTAGCTCATCAGCAACAGTATATGGAGATCCAGCAACAGTACCAATAACAGAAGAATTTCCAACAGGAGGAACAACAAATCCATATGGAACAACAAAACTATTTATAGAGCAAATTTTAAAAGATATATACAATTCAGATAACTCTTGGGATATTTGCATACTAAGATACTTCAATCCAGTAGGAGCACACGAAAGTGGATTAATAGGTGAAGAGCCACAAGGAATTCCAAATAACTTAATGCCATATGTAGCAAGAGTTGCAGCCGGAATTTTACCAGAGCTATCAGTATTCGGAAACGACTACGATACTCCAGATGGAACAGGTGTAAGAGACTACATACATGTAGTAGACTTAGCAAAAGGACATGTAAAAGCACTTGAAAAACTTGACAAAGAGCACGAAGGTTTATTTATATATAATTTAGGAACAGGAACAGGCTATAGTGTTTTAGATATGGTAAAAGCATTTGAAAAAGCAACAGGTAAAGAAGTAAAATATAAAATAGCACCTCGTAGACCAGGTGATATAGCAAAATGCTATGCAGACCCAGCAAAAGCCAAAATAGAGCTAGGATGGGTTGCTGAAAAAAATCTAGATGATATGTGCAAAGATTCATGGCACTATATTGAAATGAGTCAAAACTAAAAAATTATATTAAGTCAAAAAAATAACTTTTAGATGATATTTCTTAAAGTTATTTTTTTGTTATAAAGTAAAATATATTGGTGTTGTAATAATGAACAACCAATAGTGAAATTTTAGTGAAAAAATTGAATAATTATTCTAAATATGCTATTATATAAAATATAAAGCAAAAGGAGAAAAATTATGAAAAAAATATCAATAATAATACCTGCATATAATGAAGAAGAATCATTACCTTTATTATATGATAGATTAAATAAAGTAATATCAAATTTAGAAAGCTACGAATTTGAAATGTTGTTTATAAATGACGGAAGTAAAGATAATACGTTAAAAATAATAAAAGAGCTAAGAGAAAAAGATGCACGAGTAAGTTATGTAGATTTTTCAAGAAATTTTGGAAAAGAAGTAGCAATGATAGCAGGTTTAGACTATGCAAAAGGTGATTGTGTAATATTTATAGATGCAGATTTACAAGATCCACCAGAGCTAATTCCAGAATTAATAAAATACTGGGAAGAGGGATATGATGATGTGTATGCTAGAAGAAAATCAAGAAAAGGAGAGACATTCTTAAAAAAATTCACATCAAAAATGTATTATAAAGTATTACAAAACCTAACAAGGGTGGAAATTCAAAAAGATACAGGCGATTTTAGGTTATTAGATAGAAGATGTGTAAATGCATTAAAACAACTACGAGAAACACAAAGATGTTCAAAAAGCATGTTTAGTTGGATTGGATATAACAAGAAAGAAGTATTATTTGACCGTGACCCACGTATCGCAGGTACAACAAAATGGAATTATAAAAAATTAATGGATTTGGCTATAGACGGAATAACATCATTTACAACATCACCATTAAGAATATCAACATATTTATCAATACCAACATTTTTAGCATTAATAGTTTATTTTATATATGTAATAATAAAATGCATAACACAAAGTGTTGCAATACAAGCTTTTCAAGCGATAATATTATTAGTATTATTCTTTGCTGGAATTCAAATAATGTTATTTGGAATAATGGGAGAATATTTAGGAAGAATATTTAATGAAACAAAAAATAGACCATTGTATTTTATAAAAGAGTATAATGGTGTTCGAGAAGAAAATAATAAAAAATAAAAGAAAAATCTTCATCATGAAGATTTTTCTTTTATTTTATTAAGCAGCAGGTTGAGTTACAACTGGTGTTTCTGCATCTGCTGGTAATATTGATAAAATATCTTCTTTAGTTACTGTAACTCCATAAAGTGATAATTTTGCAGGTAAAGTATCAGAAGCTTTTGTAACTATATCAGAAGCAATTTTTTGTAAATCAGCTTGTGGTAAACTAAATACATCTACAGAGTTATCAGCAGTTAGCTCTGGAATATCTGATTTTCCATATGTAATAGAACCTGTTGCTGATATTTTTGCAGAATATAAAGAAGTATATTTTCCAGATAGCTCTAATTTTATATCTTGAGTATCTTTATCAAGTCCTGTTATATCATAAGTATAGTCAAGTGAGGCGTATGATTGTAATGGACTAGAAACAGAGAAACTTGTTTTATATTCTGATTTAGAGTTAATATTTTCATAATCTATTTTTAACATTTCTTGTTTTGAGACTTCTTGTTTTGAGTTAGAAGTTTTTGCAGATATTGTTATAGTTCCTTTCCTTGAATCATCAGTTTTTTTGTAAGAATCTTCAATTATAAGTTCAGAAATTGAATCTGCAAGTTCATCTAATGATGTTGATAATGAAGAACTTGTTTTGGATTTATTAGATGATGTTGTAGATTTTGTTGTATTAAGTACATTTGAATATGTATCATCATCGTCATCGTCTTTGTTAGTTTGATTACTAGATAATTTATTAATATTTTTTATATCAATAGTGTATTTTGTTTTTCCATCAGATAGCTCTTCTGTAAATATTGTTGTTCCTTCTTTATCTTTTTTATCATCTAAAACTGATATTTCAAATTTTACAGGTTCACTTTTTTTGTCAGAATATATAGTAAATTGTAAACATTTGTCTGAGCTTGTAAAATCATCTTTAGATTTTTCTAAATCTTTAACTAAATCATCTAAAAATGAATTTATATTATCAACAGTTAAATCTGGAAACTCAGTATTTTTGTTTGCAGATTTAGCTTCTACTTCGTCATATGCTGAAATTAATGAAGTATTGTATTTCTTTAAGATATTATATTTATCAATAATTAATTTTTTTGTAGTATCGTCATTTTTTACTAAGTCTACTAATTTATTAATAAAATTGTATGCATCTTCACCAGATAATGTTAAAGAGTAGGCTGTAGTTTTTATATCGTCTCCTCCAACTGTAATTTTTTCGTTTTTCTTAGTAGAATAATTATCTTTACTTATAAGGTCTGATAATAAATTTCCATAAGTTTTGTTTAAAGAGTTAAAATCATCTTCTGAAAGATATAAAAGATCATATAGAAAATCAGTATAATTAGAATCTTTCATAGACTTTAAAGCATCAATAGAAGCTTTTGTTTCTTCATCTGCAGTAATATTATTCTTTTGGCAGAATTCATCATATTTTGATAAATCAAAATTTAATGTTTTATCATATAAGTCTTTACATCCTACACTTACAGTTTGGTCTTTTTGAACAAGTTGAAGTGTTAAAAATTCTTTATTGTCTTTATACAATCCAACATTGTTTGACATAGCTTTTGAATTTGCATCATAGCTACCATTGTATTTTATCTTTGATGAGTTGATTAATTTTTGTGTTGAAGAGTCAACAATTGAACTTGGTACAGATACGTTCATACTAATGTCAGCATTTGAAGTATATGATTTATCTGATATTTTTAATTTCTTTAACATAGCTTCATAATCTGAATATTTGTTATCCTTATCTGTTCCTAATAATTTTTTTGCTTGGCTTGAAAAGTTAGCACTTGCTGGTTTTATAAAATTAAAAACATCTGTAAAAAAATATAAACCAGTACAAGTAGCAATGGCTACAACCAAGACTGACACAATTATAATAATTGCTTTTTTCATAAAAAATCCTCCTTTATTTATTTTATGTTACAATTATTACATAAAAAACAATTTTTTACAATAAAAATAGAAAACAAAATACATTTTATTTATATAATTTTTATTGTAATTTAAAATTCAATATGATAAAATTTTGCCTAGGCGGTTAATTTTGAAAGGAGAAAGGATTGTAAATGAAACAAGAAAAGGAATTAATAAAAAATACTTTTATAATAGCAATTGGAAAGTTTAGTACTCAAATAGTATCTTTTTTATTAGTGTCATTATATACAGCTAAATTAACAACAGAGCAATATGGTAATTATGATTTAATAATAACAATAATAACATTTATAACACCATTTATAACATTAACATTAGAAGAATCTATGTTTAGATTTTTAATAGATGCTAAAAATAAAAAAGAAGAAAAAAGTATTATAACGCAAACTGTAATAACAATACTTACAACACTTGCAATAGCATGTGTAATTATATTTGCAGTAATAAAAATATTTTCAATTAATACAACAAAACTGTTTATACCGTATGTTATAGCAGTTGTACTTATGGCATTAATGAATGCTTTAGTAAGAGGTTTAGGAAGAATAAAATTATATTCTTTATCTAATTTTATTTTAAGTGTAATAACAATAGTTTTAAATATAGTATTTATATTAGGAACAAATTTAAAAGTAGATGGTTTACTATTATCAGTAATTATTGCTAATATGGTAATGGTTGTATTTTTATCAGCAAATGTTCATTTATTGAAATTTATTGATGTAAAATTAATAAATAAAAAATTAATGAAGGAAATGCTTGTATACTCAATACCATTAATTCCACACAGCTTATCATGGACAATAATAAATTTGTCAGACAGAGTAATAATAACATCAGCTTTAGGTCCAGCAAGTAATGGTATATATGCTGTATCAAATAAATTTCCAACAATAATAAATACAGTATATAATTATTTTGCAATAGCATGGAAAGAATCAGCAGCAAAGGCACTTCATGAAGATGATAGTAATAAATATTATAATAGAATATACACATCATTAAAAAATATAGTATATTCGGCAACAGTAGGAGTTATTGCAGTAGTTCCATTTATATTTGGAATTTTAATTAATGGGGGATATAAAGAAGCATATTTATATATTCCAATACTAGTATTTTCTGTATATTTTTCTAATATGGCAAGTTTTTATGGTGGGATATTTAGTGCATACAAAAGAACAAAAATAATCGGAACTACAACACTTGTATCAGCTATAATTAATCTTGTTGTAGATATAGTACTAATTAAATTTATAGGAATATATGCAGCAGCGTTATCAACATTGTTATCATCAATCTTTTTATACTGGTATAGAAAAAATAAAATGAGAGAGTTTGTAAAATTAAAACACTCAAAAGATTTAACAATGACTATATTAATTACATTAGTAGTATTTGTATCATATTATTCAAATAATGTAATATTCCAAGCGGTTGCATTATTATTGACTGTTATATATGCAATGTTAATGAATAAAGGGATAGTAAAAATGATTACTGGAAAATTTATTAAAAGATAAAATAAAAAATAGACAAAAGAGATAATTTTCTTTTGCCTATTTTTTATTCTGATAAATCTTCACTTATTGAATCTGGTTCATTAATTGATTCTACTAATGGTAATTTATGCTCTTTATATTGATGAAGTAATTTCATTGCAAATCTAGCTGTTGGTTGAGCAAGTAAAATTTCGCACCAAAAAGCAACACAAAAGTTTCGTGGCCAATGTGAAAAAAATGTTAAAAAAGGTTCAAAACTAATACCATTATCTATTAAAGAGCCTAATATTGTCATGATTGCTGACATACCAGTTACACAAAATAATATGTTAAATAATATGTGTGTATTAAATCCATCTGAAGGCATAGTAAATTTGTTAACTAATTTTTCGGCTATTTTACCAACAATAAGTGATTCTACTAGCATTGCAACAATCCAAATAACTGGCAACATTTTTACAATAACTAAAAATGCATCTTTAGTTAATCCACCAAATGCAGTTCCTATATTTAGCATAAGCATTACAATAACTGTTATTAAGCAAATAATACTACCATAAAGTAAACCTTCTTTTCCGTTTTGAGGTAATCTCGTTTCTTTCATATAAAACTCCTTTTCATTATTTTGCTAATGTAAATAGATACATATATAATATGTAAACTATTTTTTAGCTAAATTTTATTATAGCATATTTTTTTTTGAGCGTGTAAGAGTTTTTTTATAAAAAATTTAAAAAACAAATAATACTTGACATAACATAATAAAAACTGTATTATATTATAGTGATTTACGAGAAGTAAAATCATGAATTCATTTACTGTAACACTTTGGAGGAAGAAAGCATATGGAGAAGTTTTTGGTTTGGTTTAAAGGAGTTTTCTCTACATTAAACCAATTCATCAACAACAAGCTTTTAATTTTTGAACAGAATGACAGAATTAAAAGCATATTCGAATCAAACGCCGTAGATGAGGAAAACGTAAATACAGTCATTACAATGGTAATTGATGTTTTGATGATAATAATTTTTTGTTGGCTTGTTAAGAAAATTGTAAGTCTCTTATACAAGTACTTAAGGAGACACAAGCGGAGAAATCAACAAAGAAAATCACCAAAAAAATACGGCAACAATGCAAAAAGAACTCGTAGCATAAGAAGTTTTCGACAGAAGAGAAATACTAAAAGAAGGAGAGGTCTTATTTCTGAGTTATTTAGTAAGTTAAAATTGAACAGAAAAAAGAAGCGGAAAAAAGTTAAATATTCCTATTCGAATGAGTACATCGATGACAATGGCAAATTAAGCTATAATGGTTATGAGGATGACTATAGCTATGATTATCCAGAGAAAGTTAATGTACAACAACACGTAAATCATCATTCAAAAGCAAAAAATTCTGATGATGAAAACACGGTATATATTCCAAAAGTAGATTCTCATAATAATGGAAATGTTGGGAAGACGGTATATGGCAATCAAAATCCTAACAAACAGCAAGTATACAGAAATAGATATACCAATACTGAAACGGATATTTATAGAGCTATGCCAAAAACAGATGTAAGTGAATGCGCGGAAGATACATTTGATTTTAGTTCTGACGAACAGAACAGTGACGATGGAAAAACACGCATATTTAAAAGAAAGTAGAAATAAAAAGATACAGTAAGTGGATTAACAGCGATTGGTTTATTCAATCGCTGTTTTTTTATAAAAATTTTATACAAACAAATTCCAAATTAAATTAGTAAACATACATAAAACTATACCACAAACAGTTGGAATTACAAAACCAAGCACACACCATTTTAAACTTCCGGCTCTCTTTTTTTATACTAATTAAAGTGGTACTACAAGGAAAATGTAATAAACAAAATATCATAACATTTATTGCTGTAATAAAAGTCCATCCGTGTTGAATTAAAATATTACCAATTGAAAAAGTATCTTCTAAATTAACAAGAGCACTATCACCAAGATATGACATTAAAATAATTGGTAATACAATTTCATTAGCTGGTAATCCTAATATAAAAGCCGTTAAAATATATCCATCTAATCCCATAAGTTTTGCAAATGGGTCTAAAATATTTGCTACAAATGATAACAATGTTATATCACCAATATGTAAATTGGCTAATAACCAAATTATTAAACCTGCAGGTGCAGCTACAGCTAAAGCTCTACCTAAAACAAATATTGTTCTATCAAAAATTGAACGAACAATTACTTTTCCAATTTGTGGTTTTCTATAAGGTGGGAGCTCTAATACAAAAGATGTAGGTTTACCTTTTAATATTGTTTTTGATAAGAATTTTGAAACAATAATTGTCATAAAAATACCAAGTAAAACAATAAGAAGAACTGTTGCAGTTGCTACCAAAGATGAAAAAACACCACTAAATAATCCACCAACAAAAATTGTGGCAATTGTAATTAAAAATGGAAATCTACCATTGCAAGGAACAAAGCAATTAGTCAACATTGCAATAATTTTTTCTCTTTTTGAATCAATAATTCTACAACCAACAACACCAGCTGCATTACAACCAAATCCCATACACATTGTTAATGCTTGCTTTCCGCAAGTACAACATCGTTTAAAACATTTATCTAAATTAAAAGCAATTCTTGGCAAAAATCCTAAATCTTCTAATAGTGTGAAAATTGGAAAAAATATAGCCATCGGAGGAAGCATAACACTAATTACCCAAGTTGTAGTTTGATAAACACCATAAATTAGTGGATTAGTAATAAAACTTGGTATATTCAAATTATTAAACAAGATTATTAATTTATCCTGTAAAAAATTAAAAAAAGTAGAAAGTAATTGCGATGGATAATTAGCTCCAATAATTGTAATCCAAAAAATTATGCCTAAAAAAAGTAACATTATTGGAATACCAAATGTTTTTGAAGTAAGAATTTTATCAATTTTTCTATCATTATTTTTAGAATTACGAGTAGAAGATATTACCTTTTTTCCAACGCGTTCACATTGTTTTACAATAGAAGATACAATTATATTTTTTGTATTCTCATTAGATGATTTTAATGAATTTACGTTTATTGCATTAGATTTAAAAATTTTATCATTTATACTTTGAATTATAGTATAATCATAATCTATAATTTTTAAAGAAATCCATCTAGAAAGATATGTATATTTTTCAGGTAAAATATCTTTTAAACTATTACAAATTTCTAAAATATTTTTTTCAATATTATCAGGATAAGTAACTAAAATGGGTTGAAATTGTATTTTTTTCATACAAAAGTTAAAAACAGTACTTTTTAATTTATCTAAAGTATGCTTTTTATTTGCAATTGTCCCAACAACAGGAACTCCCAGCTCTTTTGATAATAAATTTAAATTAATATTAATACCCTTTTTTTCAGCCTCATCAAGTAAATTAACACAAACAATTACATTAGAAGTAATTTCCATAGTTTGATATACTAAGTTTAAGCTTTTTTCTAAACAAGTAGCATCAACAACAACTATTGTCGCATCTGGTTTTTGAAAGCAAATAAAATCCCTAGCAATTTCTTCTTCTTCAGAATTTGACATTAAGGAATATGTACCAGGAATATCAAAAATTAAAAAGTTTTTATTATTATATTCAAAATATCCAGAGGCATTTGAAACAGTTTTACCAGGCCAATTACCAGTATGTTGATGCATTCCAGTTAAACTATTAAATATAGTAGATTTGCCAACATTAGGATTACCCGCCAAACCAATAACAAAATCACAGTTATCAAATGTAGAAGTACTATTTATTAAATTATTGCCAGTAGAAGAGGAAGTTAAGCCCATAAAAATCACCCCAGTTTATCTTATTAAATTTTAAAAAAATTGTTACTAATAAAAAAATACAAAGAATATTTTGATAAAAAATAAATTTACAAATTTAAATAAATTAAGTATAAAGTGGGCAATATATTTATTGAAAAATAAAAAGATAATAAATTATAAAAAATGTTACAAAAAAGTTACAAAAGCATTACAATATTACAAAAATATTACAAATTTATACAAATATTGACTTTTTTGTTTTGTAGTGTTATTTTTATGATAAAACAAATGAAGGGAGAAAAATCTAATGAAAAAATTTAAATTAGTAAGTTTAATTATTTTAATGAGTATGGTATTTGGTACACTAATACCGCTAAAAGTAAGGGCTGTTGATACTAATAAAATAACAGCAAAAAATTTTAATGCGTTTTATTTACGTACAATTGTTGCCTATGCAGGAGCTGGTAGTTTAAGTGTTGAAGAATTTAATACTGCAGCTGAAAATCATTTTGTAAATATAGATGAATTATCAAAAACAGAGACTGTAATTAAATATTCAGGAGAAAAATTTCCAGAATTTAGTAACGATGTTATAGATACAACGGATATATATTTAGCGGATCAATATACTGCATTCTTTCTTGCAGGAGAGATGGATAGTAGTGTGCTTAAAGATTTAAATGATTGGGCTATAAAGAGAAAAGCAGATTTAGGAATATCAGAAGAAATCACAAAATTTAGTACTGAAATTGAAATAATTAGCAAAGATGGAATTAAATTAAGCTCTACAATATCAAAAGATGGTGGAACACCGTTATTGGGTGAAAAAAAGAATCTTAAAAATGAAAGTGATGTAAAAGAAGCATTAGCCAAATTGGGAATAAATATGGTTAGTGTACCAAAGCAAGTAGATATAACTGGAAATGGAAAGTTAGTTGAATTGGGTAGCAAAGTCGCTCCATATGATCAGTTTTATTATAATTTAGCAATAAATGATGCAACTGTATTATGGAAATTAAATGTTAATGATAAAAGTTTTTATATGGTATATGGATATGAAAAAACAAATAGCGGAAAATATAATTGCAATGTATATCTTGTAACAGACAAAACTCTAGATCCAGTACCAGACGACAATAAATTTGAAACTGAATTAAATTATGAAGCATTTATAGGAACAAAAGATGTTGGTGGAAAAACAGAAGATGGTACATTTATGCCATCATATGATGAGACTAATATAAAAGAAGATGCAGATGTAACTGCTACAATTAGTTCAAAAAACAAGGAAGAAATAGTAAAAGTAAATGATAAAGAAGTAACAGATACACCATCAAAAGATCAACCTTGGTATTATCCAAACCCAGAAGATAAAACAAAAGTAGCAAAACAATATCCATTTGACACATATGATAACTCAACAGATAATGGAATGGTATCAGAAAAAGTAACATTAACATCATCTGATGATAAAACAAGTGAACAAAATGTATCAATAAAATGGCCATTTAGAATTATAGATAAAACATATGATCCTGAAACACCAACAGACGATACAAAAGAGGTGACAGTAACAATAGAAACTAATTTACCAATGAATCCAGATAAGGTACCAGAGGGATGGACAATAGTGCCAGATACAGATAATCATAAAATTAGTAAAACATATAAAAAAGGTGATAAAGTAGACGAAGATGTTACTGTATATCAAAATAAAACTGGTAATTCAGACAAAACACATGTAAAATATACATGGCCAGGAGAACAAACAGATAAATCTGTAGCTAATAAAGCTTTCTCACAAACAGGTGAAAAAGTTAGTTTGGCATTGATAATAGCTGTAATAGCAATAGTTGCTGCAATAGTTATAAACAAGAAAAAGAATAATTTAACAAAATAACAAATAAAAAATTCACTTCAATATGAAGTGAATTTTTTTGTTAAGAAAACATTAACGTTTATTCTAAATAATATATTATTTTATATCTTTATGATATAATGCTGTAAAATATACAAAAAGGAGGGGTATATGAAAATATTACTTGTTGAACAGATACTATAAAACACTCATTAGAAGATGAATACGGAGTTAAGCAAGCTTTCGATGAAGCAGAAGCGGAATTATATGCAGATTAAAATAAATTAAAAGAATTATTAATAATTTTACTAGATAATAGCTTAAAATATACAGAGCCAAAAGATTCAATAAAGATAAAAACATACAAAAAAGAAAACAGATGTATAATAGAAGTAATAGATACAGGAATAGGCATAAGCAAACAAGATCAAGAACATATATTCGAAAGATTTTACAGAGCAGAAAAATCAAGAGCCCGCGAAAAAGGTGGAATGGGATTAGGCTTATCTATAGCATACAATATAGTAAAATTGCATAAAGGAACAATAAAAGTAGATAATAAAAATATAGAAAAAAGGAACACGAATGATAGTGAAATTACCAATAAAATAGAAGAATATTCTTGCAAATGAATACATCATACAGTATAATGAAAAAACTTCAAGAGAAATATATGAATATATTGTAAGTGAATATATAGATTTATTTGAAAATTTAAAAAAGAAACTAAATGAAGAAATATTATAAAAGCATTAGCATAATGCTTTTATTTTGCTCTAAATGTGAATTTTTAGTGAAAAAATTGTAAGGCAATTGACAATTTAAAAAAAAGATAATAATATATAACGTAAGGCAACTTACAAAAATGAAAAGAGGGGATTTTATGAAAAGTCATGAGACTTTATATAAAATAAGGTCTTTAGAAAAAATGATAATAAGACTGTTTATTGATGAAAAGGAATTTATTCCAGAGCAATGTAATTTAAAAAAACAAAAAATATTTCCTACGCCGACACAAATGCAAATAATAGCATATATATTGAAACATAAAAATGAAGATATATATCAAAGAGATTTAGAAAATGTTTTAAAATTACGAAGAGCAACAGTATCTGGTGTTTTAAAAACTATGGAAAAAAATGGTTTTATAATACGTATTACAGATAAAGAAGATACGAGAATTAAAAAAATAATTTTAAATAAAAATGCAGAAGAAATATTTGAAAAAGGTGAAAAAAAATTAGATGAATTGGAAAAAATAGTAATAAAAGATATTTCAAAAACAGATTTAAAAATTTTTTCTAATGTAATTGATAAAATGAAAGAGAATATAGAAAATATGTCTGAAGGAACAGAAAGTGTTTGTAAAAAAATATAAATATAATGTTTGTATTTTACATATTTAATATATAGGAAGGATGAAATTATGATAAAACTATTAAAAAATTTAACAAAAAAAGAATGGTTTTTAGCTCTAATTAGTTTAATATTAATTATAGTTCAAGTATGGTTAGAGCTAAAAATGCCAGATTATATGTCAGAAATTACTGTATTAGTTCAAACTGAAGGAAGTCAAATGAGTGATATTATAAAAAATGGTGCATATATGCTAGGTTGTGCATTTGGAAGTTTAGTATCTGCAGTAATTGTTGGATATTTAGTTGCTACAGTTGCGGCTAATTTTTCAAAATCAGTAAGAAAAAAATTATTTGATAAGGTTGAAGACTTAGCCATGAGCGAAGTAAAGGGATTTTCTACAAGCAGTTTAATTACAAGAACAACAAATGATATAACACAAGTTCAAATGTTAGTTGCAATGGGATTGCAATTAATGATAAAAGCACCTATTACAGCAATATGGGCAATTACAAAAATATTAAATAAAAGTTGGCAATGGAGTATGACAACTGGAATTGCGGTTTTAATTTTATTAACAGTAATTTCAATATTAACAATAATTGTAATGCCTAGATTTAAAATTGTTCAAAAATTGACAGATAAAATAAATGGAGTAACAAGAGAAAACTTAACAGGAATTAGAGTTGTAAGAGCCTTTAATGCAGAAAATTATCAAGAAAATAAATTTGAAGATGTTAATACAAAATTAACAAACCAACAAATGTACAATCAAAAGAAATTTGCTATAATGCAACCAGTAATGTATTTAGTAATGTATTTTTTAACTTTAGCTATTTACTTTATAGGAGCATATTTAATAAGAGATGCTTCAATGGTTAATAAACTAGGTCTATTTGGAGATATGGTTGTATTTAGTTCATATGCAATGCAAGTAATAATGTCATTCCTAATGTTGGCTATGATATTTATGATGTCACCTCGTGCGCAAGTATCTGCAAACCGTATTAATGAGGTTTTAGATACAGACATAACAATAAAAGATGGAAATATAAATACAAATAAAACAAATGAAGTTGGAACTGTTGAATTTAAAAATGTTTCATTTAAATATCCAGATGCTGATGAATATTTATTAAAAAATATTTCATTTAAAGCAAACAAAGGAGAAACTGTAGCTTTTATAGGTTCAACAGGTAGTGGAAAATCAACATTAATTAACTTAGTACCTCGTTTTTATGATGCAACAGAGGGGGAAGTTTTAGTTGATGGAGTTAATGTAAAAGATTATACACAAGAATTTTTACACAATAAAATTGGTTATGTGCCACAAAAAGCTGTAATGTTTAATGGTACTGTTAATTCAAATATAGCATATGGTGATAATGGAAAAGGTGAAATATCTGAAGAAAAAATAAAAAAAGCAATAGAAGTAGCACAAGGAAAAGAATTTGTTGAAAAAATGAATGAAAAATATGATACTCATATAGCTCAAGGTGGAACAAATGTATCTGGTGGTCAAAAACAAAGATTAGCAATAGCAAGAGCAATAGCAAGAAATCCAGAAATTTATATATTTGATGACAGTTTTTCAGCATTAGATTATAAAACAGATTCTTTATTAAGAAAAGCATTAAAAGAATACACAAAAGATGTAACTAGTTTGATTGTAGCACAAAGAATTGGAACAATAATGAATGCAGACAAAATAATAGTATTAGAAGATGGTGTTTCTGTAGGAATGGGAACACATAAAGAGCTATTAAAAAACTGTGATGTATATAAAGAAATAGCACTATCACAATTATCAAAGGAGGAATTAGAAAATGCGGAATAGAAAATAATAATGAAAAAACTCCTAGAAGAATGCCAAGAGGACCAATGGGAGGTCCAGGAGCTGGTGCAGGTGAAAAAGCAAAAGATTTTAATAGTGCAATAAAAAGATTGTTTAGTGAATTGCATGGTTTTAAAGCAGTTATATTAGTTGCATTAATTTTAGCAATAGCTGGTTCAATTTTATCAATAAGTGCACCAAATATATTATCAGATTTAACAGATGAAATTTCCACAGGATTGGTAGTTAATAAGGACAATATGCAAGAACTTTCAAGCAAAATAACTGAAAATTTTAGTCAAGAAAAAATGGCAGATGTAATGCCTAAAATATTACAAATGAATTTATCAAAAGACTCTATTACACAAATAATGTCATCACAAGACATTAGTACAGAAGATAAACAAAAATTTCAAGATGTAATTAAACAATCAAACGAATCAGAAAAGCAAGATGAATTATTTAAAAGTATTGCTCAGTTACCAGAAAGCATTTTAAATATAATTCTACCAAATTCTACATATGAAGGAAAAGAAATTTCTTCTAAAGATAAAATAGAATTATTAACATTAATTTCACAAATGCAAGATGGTGAAAAAAATACAAATATAACAATACCTGAAAGTATGAAAGATATTTTATTTTCTGAATTTGAAATAGATGGCACAAAAATTTCTACAGATGATCAATATAAATATATAACAGAAATGAGTACTTTAACTGAAGGAACAAGTGCAAGCGAGTTATATGCTAAAATAGATAAAATGCCAGAATCTATACAAAAAGTTGTTAAACCATTTATGAATATAGATAAAATTAAAAAGATAACTTTAATATTAGTATGTATTTATTTAGCAAGTGCATTATGCACATATATTCAATCAATATCAATGACTATAGTAGCAAATAAATTTGCAAAAAGCTTACGAAGTAGAATTTCTACAAAAATAAATAAATTACCATTAAAATATTTTGACAGGCATCAAACTGGTGATATTTTATCAAGAGTTACAAATGATGTTGATACAATAGCTCAATCAATGAACCAATCACTTGCAACATTGGTAAGTAGCGTTACATTATTTTTAGGAACAATTATAATGATGTTTGTTACAAATTGGATATTAGCAATTACAGCAATTGTAGCAAGCTTAATAGGATTTATTGGAATGATTTTAATATTAAAAAAATCACAAAAATATTTTATTGCAAGACAAGAAAATTTAGGAAATTTAAATGGTCATATAGAAGAAGTATATTCTGGACTAAATGTTGTAAAAGCATATAATGGTAGAAAAAAGGCTGATGAAGAATTTGATAAATTAAATCAAAAGGTTTGTGACAGTAATAGAAAAAGTCAATTTTTCTCTGGATTAATGATGCCAATAATGAACTTTATAGGTAACTTTGGTTATGTAGCTGTATGTATAGTTGGAGCATTATTAGCAGCAGATGGAAGTATTTCATTTGGTGTAATAGTTGCATTTATAACATATGTAAGATTATTTACATCACCATTATCTCAAATTGCACAAGCAATGACATCATTACAATCAACAGCTGCAGCAAGTGAAAGAGTATTTGAGTTTGTTGATGAAGAAGAAATGACAAATCAAAGTAATATAACAAAAACTCTAGATAGAAAAGATGTAAAAGGAAAAATAGAATTTAAAAATGTTGTATTCCAATATGATAATAATGATAAGCCAACAATAAAAGATTTTACAGCAACAGCACTTCCGGGACAAAAGGTTGCAATAGTAGGTCCAACAGGAGCTGGAAAAACAACAATGGTAAATCTTCTTATGAAATTTTATAATATAAATTCTGGTGATATAAAAATAGATGGTGTGTCAACAAAGGATTTAACAAGAGAAAATATACATGATTTATTTACAATGGTATTACAAGATACTTGGTTATTTAATGGTACAATAAAAGAAAACATAATATATAACAGACAAAATGTTACAGACGAAATGGTAAAGGAAGTATGTAAAGAAGTTGGATTACATCACTTTATAAAAACATTACCAAATGGATATGATTCAAAAATATCAGATAATGATAGTGTATCAGCAGGACAAAGACAATTACTTACAATTGCAAGAGGAATGATACATGATGCACCATTCTTAATATTAGATGAAGCAACATCAAATGTAGATACAAGAACAGAAGAGCTTGTACAAAAAGCAATGGATAAGTTAACAGAAGGAAAAACATCTTTCATAATAGCACATAGATTATCAACAATAAAAAATGCCGATTTAATTCTAGTAATGAAAGATGGAAACATAATAGAGCAAGGAAACCATGAACAACTAATAGCACAAAAAGGATTTTATGCTGACTTATATAATTCACAATTTGAACTTTAATAAAAAGAGATTTGAGTTAATGTAATGTTAACTCAAATCTCTTTTTTCTAAATAATATTTTGATTTTAAGCTTCTTTTTTATTTAAAAATTTATATGCAAAAGCAGCTATTGTTGCGCCAACTAATGGAGCTAATATAAATACCCATACTTGTGACAAAGCTTCGCTGTTATCAATAAATATTTGTGAAAATACAGCTGGAGCTAAACTTCTTGCTGGATTTACTGAAGTTCCTGTAAATGGAATTCCTAAAATATGTACAAAAGCTAAAGTTAAACCAATAGTTATTCCGGCAACTGAAGATTTTTTCTCATCTGATGTTACACCTAATACAGTATAAACAAATACAAATGTAAGAATAATTTCTACAATTATAGCACCAATCATACTAATTTGAAGAGATGAAGCAGTATCAAATCCATTTGCTCCAAATCCAACTGTAGTAATATCATATGCTGTAAAAGACATTATTGCAAATAAAAGTCCAATTCCAGCAAAACCACCTAAAACCTGTGCTATAACATATCCAATAAAATCTTTTACTGATATTTTTCCATTTATTAACATTGCTAAAGAAACTGCTGGATTAACATGACATCCAGAAACATTACCAATTACATAAGCCATTGCTACTATAGATAAACCAAAAGCTAATGCTGTTACTAGTAATGATCCTCCAGTTATTGCTGCTGTTCCACAACCAAATAATACAAGAACTGCAGTACCAATAAATTCACATAAATATTTTCTCATATGTGTCCCTCCTTATAAAATTTATATGAAAATTATATTTCTAAAGAATACATATGTCAAGAGTTTAAACAAGCAAAAAAAAGTAAAAAATTTAAGGTAAGAAAGAGAACCGTCCACTTTTCTCACAGTTTAATTTCTTACAGCGAGTTCGGCTAATTTTAAGGCATCTTCAAGATTGTCAGCTACACATATAAATCCTGCATTATGGCAGAAGGTTGCTGTTGATACTCCAGTTACTTTTTGCAATTCTTCATTTCTTAAACCACACCATGTATCAGGAAATTTTTTTCTGTTTGCAAAACTTCCAAGCTCTTTTGGAATTGCTCTTATTGTATATCCTTTTCGATTTGATTTAAAAACAGCATATAATATATTTTGTGCCTTAGGATTAGTTGATTCTAATACAAATTCTTGATATGGCATAAATTTATCTAAAATCATTATTCCATTTTCGGATTTTTCAATTGCTTGCTCAACAAACTTTTTAGCATCACATTTGGCAATTGTTGATTCAATTTTATTATTAAAAATCTTTTTGGCAATTTGCAAGGCTTCTTTAAATTTTTCATCAGAATCAATATCTTCATTCCAGTTGGGATTAAAGCCTTCAATTACATCAGATAGTGTTACTAATTTTATATCAATATTTTCATATTTAATTTGCCCATTATCTCCTGCATCTATAAATTGAACAAAATTTTTGTCAAACATGTAAAAACAATCTTCAATATTGTTTGCATTTTTTTGCTCTAAAAATTTTCTACCAAAAGCTTTCCAAACCAAGCCGAAAGCTGCATATTTTATACCAGAATTTCTTTGACCATTTCCGCCAATTTGATGATGATCAAATTCTCCACCACCAATATCATATACAAATTTATTATCTAAATTAAGACCATCTACTTCAGGTAGCCTAATTAAATTAATTTCACCATAAATTTCCTCTAACAATATTGTAGCAAAAATTTCATCAGCATGAAATTTACCAGCATGTGTAACAAAATTTGCATTATCAAGATTTTTTACAATATTAATCATAATATTTATTCTCCTTCACAT
>OLOL01000545.1_pt1 | contig 38880 bp, 40 predicted proteins | sample 1673081 | NCBI WGS metagenome assembly OLOL01 (sample SAMEA3136753, study PRJEB25190) | human gut metagenome
ACACCGTGGGGCCGCAGGTGTACATCTCCACATGGCCGGGGGTGTGGGTCTTGAATTCCTCTTTCTTGTGGGTGGCGGAATTATACAGATACATGACGATCCTCCTATGATCTACATTATAATAGTATGCGCAGAAAGCAGAACGCCTCCCATGCCCGCAGGCATGAGAGGCGAATAAAGGCTTCGCGGTTCCACTCTCGTTTATCACTCAGGTGCGGCCCATGACGCAGGCCATGCGGAGGGCATCCACAGCCCCCGCGCTCCCGGACGCACTTTCTGTCCGCAGCGGGTGAGTGGGCTTACAGCCGGCGGCCCTCTCTCTCTTGCCCCGTGGGATGGACATACTCTTTCCGATCATCGCGCTATTCGGTTGGGTCTTATGGTAGCAGGATTTTCGTCCGGTGTCAAGTTATTTGATGACCTTGAACACGTCGGTGTTCTTGGCGAAGTACTCGATGCCGGAATAGACGGTGGTGACCAGGATCACGCCCTGGCACACATAGTTCAGCCACTGGGGGATGCCGAACAGGATCAGGCAGATGCACACCATGGTGCTGGCGGTCTTGATCTTGCCGGACCAACCGGCGGCGATGACGCGCCCCTTCTCCACAGCCACAAGGCGCATGCCGGATACGGCAAACTCCCGCAGCAGCACGATGGCCAGCACCCACGCGGCAAAGGTACCTTCCTCTACGAACCAGCACAGCGCCGCCATCACCAGGCACTTGTCCGCCAGCGGGTCCATGAACTTGCCGAAATCGGAGATCTGGTCGTAGTGACGGGCAATGTAGCCGTCCAGCAGGTCGGTGAGACAGGCGACGATGTAGATGCCCAGCGCCACATAGCGGCAGCCGGGGAAGCCCCAGTACAGCACCACCAGGAAAACGGGGATCATCAGCACCCGCAGGATCGTCAGTTTGTTCGCGGTCGTCATGGTATGTATCAGCCTTTCGTTGTATTCTTTCCGTATTGTAGCACGGGCGGCAGGAAATGAAAAGTGTTTTTTTACTCCGCGACCTCGCCGGTGAGCTCGCCGTCCATGGCTCCGGTGATGCGCACCGGCACGAACTCGCCCGCCTCCACCTCGTGGTCGGCGGTGAAGTAGATCCGGCCGTCGATGTCAGGGCTCTCGGCATAGCTGCGGCCCACGAACATCATGGACTGGCTGTCAAACCCGTCGCACAGCACCTCCGCCACTGTTCCCATGCGGCTGTCGTTGAAGTCGTCCATAATGCGGGACTGGACATCCACGATCAGGTCGGCGCGGCGCTCGGCCTCATCGGTGTCCACGCGGTTGAGCATCCTGGCGGCGGGGGTGCCCTCCTCGGGGGAGTAGGGGAACACGCCGGCCCGCTCGATCCGGACCTCCTGTAAAAATTCGCACAGCTCCTCGAAGGCGGCCTCGTCCTCGTAGGGCAGGCCGGTGATGAGACTGGTGCGCAGCACCAGACCGGGAATGCGGCCGCGCAGCTTCCGGAACAGAGCCAGCAGCTCCGCCTTGTCGCCGCGGCGGTTCATGGCTTTCAGCACCTTGTCGTTGCAGTGCTGGATGGGGATGTCCAGATAAGGAAGCACCTTGTCCTCGGCGGCGATGGTGTCGATCAGCTCATCGGTGAACTCGTCGGGGTACAGATAGTGCAGGCGGATCCAGCGGAAATCCATCTTGCACAGCTCCCGCAGCAGCGCCGCCAGCTTCCGCTCTCCGTACAGGTCGATGCCGTAACGGGTGATATCCTGAGCGATGACGATGCACTCCCTGACGCCGGCGTCCGACAGCTTCCGGGCCTCGGCCAGCACGTCCTCCATGCGGCGGCTGCGGTAGCGGCCCCGGAGGGACGGAATGACGCAGTAGGCGCAGCGGTTGTCGCAGCCCTCGGCAATACGCAGGTAGGCATAGTGCCCCGGGGTGGTGAGGACGCGATCGAACTCGTCGATCATGCCATGGATGTCGGCAAAGCGGCAGGGGCGGCCGCCGGCCATCAGCTCCGCCAGCGCCGGTACGATCTCGCCGTAGCTGCCGGTACCCATGATACCGTCCACCTCCGGCAGCTCCGTCAGGATCTCCTGCTGGTAGCGCTGGGTGAGACAGCCGGTGACCAGAATTTTCTGCACCTGACCCTCCGCCTTCAGCGCCGCCACGGAGAGGATCGTGTCAATGGCCTCCTCCTTGGCGCTGTCGATGAAGCCGCAGGTGTTGATGACCACCACATCGGCGCCGGCAGGCTCCTCCTGCAGGGTGTGGCCCGCGTCGCGGCACAGGGCCATCATCTGCTCGGTATTCACCAGATTCTTGGCACAGCCAAGGGAAATAAAGGAAACTTTCACGTCTTGCTACCTCATGTTTCATCGATCTCTTGCCCCAGCCCGTTGAGGATGGGGCGGATGTCCTGCCACGAAAAGCCGCGGCGCTGGAGGGCAGCAGCCAGGCGGCGGCTGTCCTCGGGTGTCAGCGGGCGACCCCGCAGCTTGGCGCAGAGGAATTTTTCAATGGCTTCCTGCGGCGGGGGCAGCTGCTTCAGCGCCTCGTCCCATAGCTCTTTGGGAACGCCGCGGCGGTGCAGCTCCTGCCGGACGCGGGCAGCGCCGCAGCCCATGGCGCCGTAGTGCCGGACGATGACCCCTGCGTAGGCGGTGTCATCCACCGCCCCCAGATCCTCCAGCCAGTCCGCCGTCTCGGCGGCATCATCCGGTGAAGCGCCCTTTTTCGTCAGGCGCTCCGTCAGTTCCTTTTTGGACAGCATGCGTCCGGAGGCCATGCTGGCGCCGCGGCGTCTGGTGTCGGAGCGGCGGGCCGCGGCCCGCAATTCCTCCAGCGTCTCCGGCGGCAGGTCAAGGCCCTGATATAAGCCAAATTGCAGAAGCTCCGCGCCGGTGATCCGAAGGAGCGTTCCATCCTCCAGATACACCAGCACGCGCTCCTGCTTGTGTTTGGAATTTTCCAGTCGTTCGATGCGCATCAGTCGGCGTCGTCGAAGTCGTCGGCGGACACATCCACCGCACGGCCCGCAGCTTTGGCGGCGGTGCGGGACTGGGCGCCCATCAGCTTGTGGAAGTTCTCCCGGACAGCTGCCTCCAGCTTGTCCGCCTCCTCCGGATGGTCGCGGAAGTACTGCTTGGCGGCGTCGCGGCCCTGTCCCAGACGGACCTCGCCCATGTTGAACCACGAGCCGCTCTTCTGCACCAAGTCCAGCTTCACCGCCAGATCCAGCAGGTCGCCCAGCTTGCTGATGCCCTCGCCGTACATGATGTCGAACTCCGCCTCGCGGAACGGGGGAGCCACCTTGTTCTTCACCACCTTGGCGCGGGTGCGGTTGCCGATGACCTCGCCGCCGGACTTCAGCGTCTCGATGCGGCGCACGTCGATACGGACGGAGGCGTAGAACTTCAGGGCGCGGCCGCCGGTGGTGACCTCGGGGTTGCCGTACATGACGCCCACCTTCTCACGGAGCTGGTTAATGAAGATAACGATGGAGTTGGTCTTGTTGATGACGCCGGTGAGCTTGCGCAGCGCCTGACTCATCAGGCGTGCGTGAAGGCCCACAAAGCTGTCGCCCATCTCGCCCTCGATCTCAGCACGGGGCACCAGCGCGGCCACGGAGTCCACCACCACTACGTCGATGGCGCCGGAGCGCACCAGCGCCTCTGTGATCTCCAGCGCCTGCTCGCCGGTGTCGGGCTGGGAGATGAGCATATCCTCCACGTTGACCCCCAGCGCTTTGGCATAGGTGGGGTCCAGCGCGTGCTCGGCGTCTACAAAGGCCACCTCGCCGCCCATCTTCTGAGCCTCCGCCAGCACATGGAGGGCCAGCGTGGTCTTACCGGAGGACTCCGGTCCGTAGATCTCCACGATACGGCCCCGGGGCAGGCCGCCGATGCCCAGCGCCAGATCCAGCGACAGAGATCCGGTGGGGATAGCCTCCACGTTCAGGGTGCTCTCCGCGCCGTAGCGCATGATGGAGCCCTTGCCGTACATCTTCTCGATCTGCTGCATGGCGGTTTCCAGCGCCTTTTTCTTATCGGACGCCGCCGCGGGCTGGACCGCAGGTTCTTTCTTCGCTGCCATTGTTCCGTCCTCCTCTGTTGGTTTATACCTATTTTATTGGAACTGCTGTCCCGAAAAACGGACAGTTCAGATCTCCGTATGCAGAATGCCCCAGACCACACGGGGGATGCCGTTGAGATCGGGGATCACCTCGATGTCGCCGAAGCCCACGGCACGCATAATGCGCAGCACGTCATCGGCCTGGCCGATACCCACCTCGAAGTACAGCCGTCCGCCGGGACGCAGGGCGCCGCGCCAGTTCTCGCAGATGGCGCGGTAGAAGTCCAGGCCGTCGGCGCCGCCCTTCAGCGCCAGATGGGGCTCATAGTCCCGCACCGAGGGGTCCAGCCCCGCGATGTCGCCGTCAGGGATATAGGGTGGGTTGGACACGATGCAGTCGAACTCCCCCAGACGCGGAGGCGCTTTTTCCAGCGCGTTGAGCTGCATGGACACCACCTGACCGGACAGACCGGTACGGCGGATGTTCTGGCGGCAGACGCGCAGCGCACCCTCGTCGATCTCCCCCAGCACCATATGACTGCCGGAGACGTGCTTGGCCACGGCAAGACCGACGCAGCCGGAACCGGCGCATAGATCCAGTACACGGGGCGACTCAACGCCCTGCAGGCCCTCGATGGCGGCGGCGGCCAGCACCTCCGTGTCCGGGCGGGGGATCAGCACCCGCTCCGAGATGTCCAGCGGCAGGCCGTAAAACTCCCACTCGCCGATGAGATAGGCCACCGGCTCGCCCTCCAGATGGCGCTGCACCAGCGCTCTGGCCTGCTGCTCCACGGCGTCGGGGACGTAGAGACGGCTGGCGCGGCTCAGTTCCTCCCTGCTCTTACCGGCGGCGCAGCACACCAGTTCACGGGCCTCCAGCGTGGCGGCGGGCAGGCCAGCCTGGTGGAGCTGCTGGCGAATATCCAAATACAGATTGTTATATGTAATTGCCATAATACGACGTGTTATCCCCTTTTACCACTGATCCTTGCCTTTTTCGGCAGGGATCACCAGCTTCATGGCCTCGATGGCTACCTCGATCATGGAGTCGTCGGGCTCGTTGGTGGTGAAGTTCTGCATCCACATGCCCGGAGCGGACAGGATGCGGGTCACGGTGTTGTCATGGGCTCCCACGAAGCGGTTGAACTCGTAGGTCACACCCACCACGGGAACCAGCAGCAGCAGCTTGACGCCGATGCGGACCCAGATGTTCTGCCAGTTGATGTAGGGGAACACCAGGCTGGACACCAGAATGGACACCATGATCACCACAAACAGAAAGCTGGTGCCGCAGCGGGGATGGTGCTTGGGCTGGGGACGGACGTTCTCCACCGTCAGGGGCAGGCCCGCCTCATAGCAGAAAATGGTCTTATGCTCCGCGCCGTGGTAGCAGAACACGCGGTGAACGTCCTTCTGCTTGGAGCAGAGGATCAGATAGCCCAGGAAGATGGCCACCTTCACCACGCCCTCGATGATGTTGTGGACCGCGGCGCTCTTAGCGTGAAACAGTCCGGCGACGAACGTGGGCAGCAGCATGAACAGCACCAGTGTCAGGGCCAGGCTCAAAATCACGGAGAACGCCACCACCAGGGATTGCAGCTTCTCTGCGGGGATGTGCTTTTCCAGCCACTGGTCGAATTTGCCGGGCTGGGCATCCTCCTCATCAGGGAAATAGTCCGCCGAAAACATCAGCGCCTTGACGCCGGTGATCATGGAGCTGATGAACGTCACGGCGCCGCGGAGGATAGGCACGCCCAGAATGGGGTACTTGCTCCTGATGAACTTCCGCTCTGTGACCTTGGTGACCAGTCCCTCCGGAGAGCGGACCACAATAGCGTCCTTCTCCGGTCCGCGCATGAGGATACCTTCGATCAGCGCCTGCCCGCCGATAGTGGTGCGGAACGCGCCCTGTTTCTTTTCCATATGCCTGAATGATCCTTTCTGAAAGCAAGCATATCACAGCTTGTCGAAAAATGCAACAGTTGTTCGATTATTTACAATTCTTTTTCCGTCTCCCGCTTCAGCGGCAGTCGGATAGTCACCACGGCGCCGCCTCCGGCGGCATTGGCGATGTCAAACTGGCCGCCGTGGAGGTGGACGATCTCATCGCAGACCGCCAGGCCGATGCCGCTGCCGCGGGCGCGGGAGGAGCCCTTGTAGAATTTCTGCTTCACGTAGGGCAGCTCCGCCTCGGGGATGCCGGGGCCGAAGTCGCGGATGGAGATGATATACTCCCCCTCCTGCTGGGTGAGGTGGACCACGATGCGCTTGCCGGAGCCGCCGTGCTTGGCGGCGTTGTCCAGCACGTTGCAGAACACCTGCTTCAGCCGCTCAGGGTCGCCGGTGATAGGCTCATCGTACAGAGCCTTGTCGCTGCCGTACTCCAGGGAGATGCCGTCCTGGCGGAACAGCTCGCGGTAGGTGTAAACCGCGTCCTCCAGCTCCGCCTGTATGTCGGTGTCCTCTACCTGCAGGGTGAAGCGGCCATCGGTCATCTTGGAGAAGTCCAGCAGCTCCTCCACCATATTGGTCAGGCGGCGGGACTCCTTGAGGATGATCTGCACGCCGCGGCGCAGCTGCTGCACGTCGCCGGACTCGTCCTCCAGCAGCGTCTCACCCCAGCCGTTGATGGCCGTCAGGGGCGTTCGCAGTTCGTGGGACACGGAGGAGATGAACTCCGACTCCATCTTCTCGCTCTGGCTGATCTTCAGGGACATGTCGTTGATGTTGTCCACCAGCACACCCATCTCATCGGTGTATTTGTTGGGGATCTGGATGCCGTAGCTGCCGGCGGAGATGCGCTTGGCCGTCTCCGACACGGCGGAGACAGGGGCCACCACGTTGTTGATGAAGATGGAGCTGGACAGGAAAATCAGGCAGATCACCGCGGTCATGACGCCGCAGACTACCAGCACCGTCAGAAACACCTGACGGTCCAGGTTCCCGATGGCGGTGACATAGCGCATGACGCCCACCACCTGCCCGTTGAACTTCAGCAGGCTGGAGGCGGCGATGATCCGCTCGCCGGTGGTCTCATCGCGGCCCACGTAATCCTGCACCGTGCCGCTCTCCACGGCGCGGGCCACCTCCGGTGTGCTGGGATAGGTGCCCGCCGTCAGGCCGCGGGTGGTGACCTCCACGCGGCCTGAGCTGTTGAGAAATTGCAGCTCGATGTGGTCTCTGTCGTCAAAGGTGGCGGCGTACAGTGTGGCGCTGCGGTAATACTCCTTGTAGCCGATCATGACATAGGTATTGAAGTAGTCGGCGCCGGCGGCCGCCTTGGCCCGCAGGGTGGAGCGGGCGCTGTTGTAGTAGTTGCTGGCGAAGCCCACAGAGATGAGGGCGCCCACCAGCAGCAATATGGCGGCCACGGGGCCGATGCTTCCGGCCAGCCAGCGGCGGCGCAGGCCCTGTACCCGCGGCAGCTTGGGGGACATGTTCCTCAGCTCCTTTCGTGGTAAAGTCAAAATAAGCGGCGCGGCGTTGTCAATAGAACACGGATGGCGAGAGATTTTTCGCCGAGACAAGGCGCAAAGCCGCCGCTGTACTTTGTGTACAGCCAGGCTTTGCAACGCAGTATCGGCGGAAAAGATCCGCCATCAGAAGCCCCACTTGTAGCCGTAGCCCCAGATCGTGGTAATGTACGTTGGATTCGTGGCATTGTCCTCGATCTTGAGGCGGAGGCGGCGGATGTTGACATCCACGATCTTCAGCTCGCCAAAGTAGTCATGGCCCCAGACCATATCCAGGATCTCCTCGCGGGAGAGGGCCTTGCCGGGGTTCTCCATAAACATCTTCATGATGGAGTACTCCACCTGGGTGAGTTTGATGCGCTGGCCGTTCTTCTCCAGGGTGCGGTTGCGGGTGTTCAGCAGGAAGGGCGGCTGGTCGATCTCACCGGCATCCACGGCGGCGCCGCCGGAGCGGCGCATCAGGGCATCCACGCGGGCGGTAAGCTCGGCGGGTGAGAAGGGTTTGGTGACATAGTCGTCGGCGCCGGTCATAAGGCCGGTGACCTTATCCATCTCCTGGGAGCGGGCGGTGAGCATGATGATGCCGATGGTCGCGTTGGTGGCGCGGATGCGGCGGCAGACCTCGAAGCCATCGATGCCGGGGAGCATGATGTCCAGAAGGGCCACGCGGACATCGGCGTGCTCCTTCAGCTTCTCCAGCGCCTCCTCGCCGGTCTCCGCCTCAATTACCTCGTAGCCGGCGCGGCGGAGATTGATGACGATAAAGCTGCGGATGCTGGATTCGTCCTCCAGGACCAGTACTTTTTTCATAGTGCGCTCCTTTCTGACGTCAAGAATTGTTCCAGGTACCCTGGATGAGACTGAAGCTGCGGCGCAGCAGGTCCTCATCCATGCCGTAATAGGGGGCGATCTCAAAGACCTCGCCGGCGTAGACGGTGGTAGTCTGTCGGCGGAGGACCAGCCGGCGGCCCATGCGGCTGCGGGAATCACGGTTCTCACCGGTGATGGTGTAGATGGACAGCACGGAGTCGCCGTTGATGCGGAGGGTCATCTGGTTCTCGTTGGAGATGGCGGTGACAAGAGCGTCCACGTCCCAGTTCCACCAGCTCAGAGGGATGGTGAAGTACCATCCGGCGGAGAGACAGTGGTAGGTCTTGACGGACTGCTCAAAACGGCCGTCGGACTTCCAGCTCATCCAGGCCACGAAGCCGTCGGTCTGCTCGGCGGCGCTGTCGGCCTCGGGGCAGGGCAGCTCGATGATGCCGTCGCCGTCGATGTCCTGGGGGGAGAGCTGGCGGTAGGGGTAGACGGCGGCGGACACGCCGCTGTTTTTATCCAGCGCCACGTTGACAAGGCCCGCCTCCTGACGGTAGATAAGGATGTCGGTGACGGCCATGCTTGTGATATCCACGCCGGTGATGAACACGGCGGGGGTATCCTTATCCACCATGCCGGTGACGACGCTGCCGCGGTTCAGGGCGGCCATGGAGGTGGACAGACGGCAGCGGTAGGACACGCCCATCTGTTCCTCCTGCCAGCCGTAAAACTCCGCCACGGGACCCAGCTCGCCGTCGCTGCGGAGCACCAGCAGGCTGGGCACACCGTCGCCGTTGAGGTCCTGGACGCTGAACTGGGTGTAGCCGCTGGACATCAGGGCTACCGGCTCCGACTCCACGGTGTAGGCGGCCAGAGTCTGAACATCGGCGCTGATGCGCCAGCCCACGATGATCTCGCGGCATCCGTCGCCGTTGAGGTCCTGATAATAGACGCTGTCCACGGCGGAGCCGCTGCTCTCAATGGTGCAGAAACAGCGGTAGGTGTCGCCCTCCAGCCGGAACACCATGATCTTCAGGGGCTTTTCATCGCTGCTGCGGCGCAGGAACACCAGCGCCTCCTGGATGCCGTCATCCTCCAGATCCACCATCTGGACAGACTGGATGTTCCGGCCGCCGGAGGGCGAGGCGTACTCGTAGCCCTGGTCGATGAGGCTGTCGATCTGCTGGGACAGGCCGGTATACTCCTCTGCCATACGGGGTAGGGTGAACAGCTGCTCCACGGAGGAGTCGAAGAAGGTGCAGCCGGACAGCACGGCGGCCAGCGCCAGTCCTGCCAGCAGCAGGATACACTTTTTCGCGGTATGCTTCACAGCGGTCCCTCCGTTCGCCTATAATTGCACCTTATATCATACCACAGGGCGCGGCGTTTTGGTAGTGCTTTTTTGCGTTTTCCTGCGGAAAACGCAAAGTACGGACCGCCTTTCAGCGGTCCGTACAGAGATGGTGGGGGATGTGCCGCGTCAGCGGATGCGGATGATGGCCTTCACCGTGCCGCCGCCCACGGTGCCCACGATGGTGGCGTAGCGGCCGCTGCTGGTGCCGGTGACGGTAACCTTGGCGCCCTCCAGCTTGCAGACGCCGTTGCTGTCGCCGTCCATGGCCCAGGTCACGGACGCGTCAGTGCCCTTGAGTCCCAGGGTCCAGACCTCGCCCGCCTTGGCGCTCATCTCGAATACGCCGGTCTCGCTGGTGGAGGCCAGATCGCCCTCGTAGCCGCCCTCAGACGTGGCGGTGATGGTCAGCTTGCTGATATCCACCGTGGCGGTAGTATTGCCGGTGGTGCTTCCGGTGGTGCTGCCGGTAGTGCTTCCGGTGGTGCTGCCGCCGGTGCTTCCGGTGGTGTCGCTGCCCTCGGCGGCCTTGACGGTGACGCTGCACGTGGCCTCGGCGCTGCCCACCTTGGCGGTGATAACAGCGCTGCCCGCGGCCACAGCCGTGACCTCGCCGGTATCGCTGACGGTGACGACGGCGGGATCGCTGCTGCTCCAGGCGCAGGTCTCCGTGGTCTCCTCATTGACCTTCAGCGTCTCCTTGCCGCCCACATCCAGCGCCAGCACCGCGCGGTTCAGGGTGATGGTATCGGCAGGCTCCACAGGGTCGGGATCCGGTGTGGGGGTAGGCTCGGGGATCACGTCCTCCACAGGCGGCTTCTGGCCGCCGATGGCGGTTTTGATCTGGTCGCCGAACAGCAGCCATACCACCAGCAGCACCAGCAGGATCAGCACCAGCACCACCACGGGGCCCAGGATGCTGGGCGCCTTGCGGCGGGGGGTCCCCGCTCTGCGGCGGCGCTTGGTGGCGCGGCCGCCGTAATAAGCATCGTCTTCTTCGCAGAACGGGCAGGTCTTATAGCTATCGGAGAACATCTCTCCGCATTTCTTGCACTTGATGAGACTCATGTGGATACCTCCGAGAAAAAATCTATTTTACATAATACCCATTTCACCCCCTCACGTCAACCGTCTATCGCCGAAATTCATTCTTTTTTTACATGATGCGCCCTGTGCCGCTTGCTTTTCTCCGTCACATTTCCTATAATGGCGGCAGAGATCACTTGGGAGGGCCCGTGACATGAACACCATTTTCATCGGCATCGCAGGCGGCACCGGCAGCGGCAAGACCACGCTGACGGAGCATCTGGCCGCCCGCTTCGGCAGTGACATCAGTGTGGTACACCACGACAACTACTACAAGCGGCAGGACCGCCCCTTTGAGGAGCGCTGCCAGCAGAACTACGATCACCCGGACGCCTTCGACACCGATCTGATGATCGCGGACCTGAAAGCGCTGAAGCGGGGCGAGACCATCCACTGCCCCGTGTACGACTACGCCATCCACAACCGCACCGCAGAGACGGTGGAGGTGAAGCCCACCAAGGTGGTGATCGTGGAGGGCATCCTTATCTTCCAGAACAAGGAGCTGCGGGACCTGCTGGACATCAAAATTTTCGTGGAAACGGACGCCGACGTCCGCATCCTGCGCCGCGCCCTGCGGGACGTGGAGGAGCGGGGCCGGTCGCTGGAATCGGTGGTGAACCAGTATCTCACCACGGTGAAGCCCATGCACGAGCAGTTCGTGGAGCCCACCCGCAAGTTCGCGGACATCATCGTGCTGGAGGGCGGCCACAATCTGGTGGCGCTGGACATGATCATGCAGCGCATCGCCAACCACATCGCGGAGAGCTGACATGAAGCGTGCCCTTTTCCGTATCGCCGCCGTACTGTGCGTCGCGCTGGCGGCGTTCTTCCTGATGCCGGTCTTTGGCGGCATCCTGCACTTCGGCATGATCTGGCCGGCGGCGGTACTGCTGCCGGCAGCGGCGGTGCTGCTGCGGCCAGACTTCTTCCGCCGCCTGCTGCGGCCCCGATGGCTGCGGCGGGCCGTGAGCCTGCTGGCGGCGGTGTGCGCCGCGGCGGTGCTGGTGACGCTGGGCATGATGGCCCGGGCGGCAGGGAATCGTCCGCCGGAGGACATGCCCTGCACCGTCATCGTGCTGGGCTGTCAGGTGCTGGAGGACGGGCGGCCCAGTCTGATGCTGCAAAAGCGCATCGACGCGGCCTACGGCTATCTCTCCGCCCACCCCGATGCGGCCTGCGTCGCCTCCGGAGGGCTGGACGACAGCGAGACGGTGACGGAGGCCCAGTGCATCCGCAGCACGCTGGTATCCATGGGCATTGACGAAGGCCGCATCTATCTGGAGGACCGGTCCCGCTCCACCGAGGAGAATCTGTCCTTCTCCGCCGCCATCATACAGGAGCAGGGCCTGCCGCAGCAGGCGGTCATCGCCTCCGACAACTTCCACCAGCTGCGCGCCGCCATCTGGGCAGAGCGGGACGGGCTGACGCCCTACGCCGCAGGCTGCGCCAGCCCCTGGTTCCTCACTGCGGGCTACTGGGCGCGGGAGGCGGCGGCGCTGCTCTGCATGGCGGTCACCGGCATGTAGAGCCATTGTTACCAGATTTTAAACCTTTGGAAAATGTCCTTGCATTTTTCAATTTTCATGATAGAATAGGCTTACAAATCTTTATGGAGGTGCTACTATGGCTTATCAGATCGGTTCCGCTTGCGTCAGCTGCGGTGCTTGCGCGGACGCATGTCCCGTGGGTGCTATCTCTCAGGGCGATGATCGTTACGTCATCGATGCCGGTGCCTGCCTGGACTGCGGTTCTTGCAGCGATACCTGCCCCAATGGCGCTATCAGCCCCGCTGAGTAATTTACATACGAGCGGTAAAGTGACCGGCCCTCTGGCCGGTCACTTTTTTGTTGCGGACGGCGGCTGTTTATATTACAATAGGGGCAGTTTATGGCAGGAGGACGGTGTATGGAGCGATGGGACACCCTGTGGGACGGCGGCTGGACGTTCTGCTTTGACGACGGCGCATTCAAGCCCTCCACAGACTCCTTCCTGCTGGGCGGCTTTCCGCCGCTGCGGCGGGGCTGGCGGGTCTGCGATCTGGGCTCCGGCACGGGGCTGCTGGGTCTGCTGCTTCTGGCGCGGGAGCCGTCCCTCACCGTCACGGGGCTGGAACTGTCCCCCGCTGCCTGCGCTTTGGCGGACCGCACCGCCGCAGCCAACGGCCTGACGGACCGGCTGATCACGCTGCCCTGCGACCTGCGGGACCGCAGACAACTGCCGTCGGCGGGACGCTTCGATCTGGCGGTGTCCAACCCGCCCTACTTCCCTGCCGGAGGCGGGAAAACGGCGGCCGGCAGCCGCGGCATTCACCGTGCCGAGCTGGCATGCACCATGGAGCAGCTGTGTGCGGCGGCAGCGTACCTGCTGCGCAGCGGCGGGCAGTTCTGTCTCGTGTACCGCACGGAGCGGCTGGCGGAGCTGATGGAGACGCTGCGGCGGCACCGGCTGGAGCCGAAGGTACTGCGGTTCGTCCAGAAAAACGCCGCATCCGCGCCATCGCTGCTGCTGATGGCCTGCCGCAAGGACGGAGGCACCGGCCTGACGGTGCAGCCGCCGCTGCTGCTGCAAAACGACGATGGCACGGAAACGCCGGAGCTGCGGCGTATCTACTTTAAGGAGAAGGGATAACACTATGGCTGGTATGTTATATCTGGTGGCCACGCCCATCGGCAATCTGGGAGACTTTTCCCCCCGTGCCGTGGAGACGCTGGCCCGGGCGGATTTCATCGCCGCCGAGGACACCCGCGTGTCCGTAAAGCTGCTGAACCACTTCGACATCAGGAAGCCGCTGGTCAGCTACCACGAGCATAACCGCGCCGCCGCAGGGCAGACCATTCTGGCCCGCCTGCTGGAGGGTGAGACCTGCGCACTGGTGACGGATGCGGGCACCCCCGCCATCAGCGACCCCGGCCAGGATCTGGTGGCCCTATGCGCCGCTAACGGCGTGACGGTACAGGCCATCCCCGGCTGCTGCGCCGCCATCGCGGCCCTGGCTGTGTCGGGGCTGGACACGGGGCGGTTCACCTTCGAGGGCTTCCTGCCCTCCGGCAAAAAGGAGCGCCGCGCCGCGCTGGAGGAACTGACCGGCGAGGTACGGACCATGGTGTTCCACGAGGCGCCCCACCGGCTGCGGTCCGCGCTGGCGGACATGGCGGAGGTTCTGGGCGACCGCCCCGTGGCTCTGTGCCGCGAGTTGACGAAGCTCCATGAGGAGACGGTGCGTACCACGCTGGCTCAGGCCGCCGCCTACTACGCCGCCAATGAGCCCCGCGGCGAGTACGTGCTGGTGGTGGCGGGACGGCCCCGTCAGTATCTGCCCCAGCTGACGCTGGAGGAAGGCGTGGAGCGGGTGCTGCGCCTGCGGGAGGGCGGCATGAAGATGAAGGATGCCGTGCGGCAGGTGGCCGATGATACGGGCCTGAGCCGCAACGAACTGTACAACGCGGCGCTGCAGCGCTGAGCCTCCCCGAAAAAATGCGGAAATACCTGCGAAGCTTACGGCTTTGCAGGTATTTTTATATGTTTTTTGCGTCATTTCATTTATTTCAGCAGTAGAAAAGCGCCGGTATGGTCTCCGGCGCTTTTCGGCTGTCAGTTGTCCCCGCGAAGCTCCCTCAAACACTTCGCGCAGACATTTTTTCCGCGGAACACCGACACGTCCTTGACACCGTCGCAGAAGATGCAGCTGGGCCGATATTTCTTGAGAATGACCGATGATCCCTCAACATATATCTCCAGCGCGTCCCTCTCCGTGATGTCCAGCGTCCGGCGCAGCTCGATGGGAAGTACGATCCTTCCCAGCTCGTCCACACGTCTGACGATCCCCGTCGCTTTCACTTGTGGTATCCCCCCTATTCAGTTGTCCCAAATATGCGGTTGACAGGCGGTTTCAGTATGACATATTTTGCAAATTCTGTCAACTGCTCTTCGCCAAAAGCCCTGTCGTTTCCACAAATATTGCGCTGTGGCGGCGCATATTCTCCCTGCACAAGGAAAAATACGCCCCGCAGCGGGCGCGGGAGAGGAGGCACACCTCATGGCGATGGGTCTGGTGTGGACGCTGATGGTGACGGCGGCGCTGGTGTGCGGCGCGGTGCAGGGAATGCTGCCCGCTGTGACAGCGGCGGCCATGAAGGGTGCGTCCGCCGCCGTGGAGCTGACACTGTCCATGGCAGGGGCGCTGTGCCTGTGGTCGGGGGTCATGACGGTGATGGAGCGGGGCGGCCTGACGCGGGGGCTGGCCCGCCTGTTCCGCCCTCTGCTGCGTCGCATCCTCCCCCGCGCCAGCCGGGATGCCGACACGCTGGCGGCGGTATCCGCCAACGTATCCGCCAATCTGCTGGGACTGGGCAACGCCGCCACGCCGCTGGGTATCCGCGCCGCACAACGGATGGCAACAGGCTGCGGCAGCACCGCCAGCGACGAGCTGTGCCGTCTGGTGGTGCTGAACACCGCGTCCATCCAACTGCTGCCCACCACCGTGGCCGCCGTCCGCAGTGCCCAGGGCTGCGCCGCGCCGCTGGACATCCTGCCGGCGGTCTGGCTGTCCTCGGTGCTGTCCGTCACGGCAGGGCTGCTGGCCGCCCGCCTTTTGCAGCGGGTCTGGAGGGCATGACCGTGGATATCGCCTCCCTCCTGATTCCTCTGCTGCTGACGGCGGCGGCCCTGTGGGCCCTGGGTCGTCGGGTAGACGTGTACGACGCTCTCACCGCCGGTGCATCGGAGGGACTGACGGTGCTGCTGCGCATCGTGCCGTCCCTCATCGCGCTTTTAACGGCGGTGTATATGTTCCGTGCCTCCGGTGCGCTGGACCTGCTGACGGAGCTGCTGGCGCCGGTGCTGGAGAAGCTGGGCATCCCGCCGGAGACGGCGGCGCTGCTGCTCATCCGGCCGGTGTCCGGCTCCGGCGCGCTGGCGGTGGGCAGCGAGCTGATGGCCGCCCACGGGCCGGACAGCTACATTGGCCGGTGCGCGGCGGTGATGCTGGGCTGTACGGAGACCACATTCTACACCATCGCCGTGTATTTCGGCGCGGCGGGCATCCGCCGCACCCGCTACACCATACCGGCGGCGCTGACCGCTGATCTGGCGGGCTTCATGGCGGCGGCGTGGAGTGTGCGTCTGTTCTTCGGAGCATAGAAAAAGCGCACCCCGCAGGGTGCGCTTTTCGCGGCTTTTTTACATCTTCTCCGGTGCGGAGCAGCCAATAAGGGTCATGCCGTTTTTCAGCACGGCCCGGGCGGTATCCGCCAGCTTCAGGCGGGCCAGCAGCACGTTCTTCTCCTCGCCCTTGATGCGGCAGGCGTTGTAGAACTTGTGGAACGCGGCGGCCAGCTCGGACAGATAGCGATTGATAAAGCTGGGGTCGTAGTCCCGGGCAGCCAGACGCACCACCACCGGGTACTGGGCCAGCTGCTTGATGAGCGCCTTCTCCTCGTCGGCGGTAAGCAGTGCCAGATCGGCCTGCGCCGCGGCGGGCACGTCGAAGCCCTCCGCCGCCAGCGCCTTCAGCAGGGTGCAGATGCGGGCGTAGGCGTACTGCACGTAGTACACGGGGTTCTCGCTGTCCTCCCGCACGGCCAGGCCCAGGTCGAACTCCATCTGCGTGTCGGGCTTGGCGTTGAAGAACCAGCGGCAGGCATCCACAGGGATCTCGTCCAGCAGGTCGGTAAGGCTGATGGCTTTGCCGGTGCGCTTGGACATACGCACTACCTCGCCGTCCCGCACCAGCTTCACCAGCTGCATCAGCACGATGTCCAGCCGGTGCTCACCGTCCAGCCCCAGCGCGTCCATGGCGCCCTTCAGACGGGCCACATGGCCGTGGTGGTCGGCGCCCCAGATGTTCACCACCTTGTCAAAGCCGCGGACGGCAAATTTGTTCCGGTGGTAGGCGATATCGGCGGCAAAATAGGTGTAGAAGCCGTTGGCGCGGCGGAGCACGTCGTCCTTCAAGGCCAGCTTTTCGATGTCCTCGTCGGACTTGCCGGCGGCGCGGAGCTTCTCCGCCAGGATCTCGGAGGTCTTGAGCCACAGGGCGCCGTCCTTCTCGTACGTCCAGCCCCGGTCGGTCAGCAGCTGCACGGAGTCGGCCACGTAGCCGCTCTCGTGAAGGCTGGACTCGAAGAACCACTGGTCGTACTGGATGCCGTAGCGGGCCAGATCGGTCTTCATCTTGGGGATGTTGCGGCTCAGGCCGAACTGGGCCAGCGCGTCGTGGCGTACCTGCTCCTCGCAGTTCAGGTACTTATCGCCTTCCTGCTCATAGAACGCCTGGGCCAGCTCGCGGATATCGTCGCCGTGGTAGCCGTCCTCCGGGAACTCCACCGCGTCCTCGCCCTGGATGATCTGGAGATAGCGCGCCTCCAGACTCTTGGCGAACTTCTCGATCTGGTTGCCGGCGTCGTTGACGTAGAACTCGCGGGTCACATCGGCGCCGGACTTCTGCAGCACACTGGCCAGCGTGTCGCCCAATACGCCGCCGCGGGCGTTGCCCATGTGCATGGGGCCGGTGGGGTTGGCGGACACGAACTCCACCATGTACTTCTTCCCCGCCAGCATATCGTTCTCACCATAATGCTCGCCGACGGACTCGATGCCGGAGACAGTGTCGGCATACCACTTGCCGCCCAGACGGAAGTTCAGGAAGCCGGGGCCCGCCAGCTCCACGGAGGTGAAATAGCTGCCCTCCAGTGCCATGTTGTCAATGAGGGTCTGGGCCACCTGACGGGGGTTCATCTTCATGGCCTTGGCCGCGGCCAGACAAAACGTGGTGGTATAGTCGCCGTTGGCGGTGTCCTTGGGGATCTCCACCGCCGGGGTCACGGTAATGCCGGACGGTAAAACACCGGCGGCCGCCGCCTTCTCGTAGGCGGAAACGGTCAGCTGCAGCACCTGATCCTTGGCGCTCTGTATCATGTTCATGTTCTGTTCTCCTCTTTCGTTAAAGTCAGCTCCACCCGCAGCACCGACAGGGGCTGCGTACCGATGAGCAGTGTATACGCCAGTGTGATAAAGCCGTGGCCCTGTCGGGACAGCTGCCACGCCACCTCCTGAGTGACGACATTCAGCGTCAGGCTGCCGCCGTCGCCGCCGTCGATGCGGGTGGCTGTGGGCGTCTTGGGGTCCAGCAGCAGGCCGTAGCCCCCGCTGTCGGCCTCGTTGATGACCACCGCGCGGTGGGTGGCCGTCTCCAGCTTCACATCGGAGACGATGGCGCTGCCGTCGGCCTCGTTGGCCGCCTCATACCGCAGGTGCCACCCCTCCGGCAGCTTTTCCAGCGTGCCCGTGCCGCGGAAGATCAGCTGATCCTCCTGCCCGCCGAAGCGGCTGGTGCTCCGGACCGTGATCTGTACATGCTCTGCCATGGCTCACCTCAATATTTCTCGATATCCACAGGCCGCACCGCCCCCTGCAGGGGCTGGCCCAGGAACATGCCCGCCAGCGCGCCGAAATCCTCCGGCCGGTCACTGGCGTACAGCGTCATCTCGCCGCCGCGCCGGTCTGCCAGCAGCTCCCGCTCCGTCAGCTGCCGCTTCAGGCTGCGGGCCGCCTCGGCGCCGGAGTCCACCAGCGTTACGTCCGGCCCCATGATGCCGCCGATGACCTCCGCCAGCAGCGGATAGTGGGTGCAGCCCATGATGAGGGTGTCGATGCCGGTATCCCGCAGCGGCTCCAGATACTCCCGCGCCACCGTTTCAATGACGGTATCGCCCGGCTGGAACCGGCCGTTCTCCACCAACGGCACAAACAGGGGGCACGCCTTACTGATAACGGTGATATCCCCGTCCAGTCCGGCGATGGTGCGCTCATAGGCGCCGGAGCGCACGGAGGCGGCAGTGGCGATGAGCCCCACCCGCTTGTTCCGCGTGGACGCCGCAGCGCGGCGGCAGGACGGCTCCACCACACCCAGCATGGGCAGGTCGCCGTTCTCCGCCTGTAATTGGGGCAGCGCCGTGGTGGATACGGTGCCGCAGGCCACCACCAGCGCCTTGATGTCGAAGGTCCGCAGGAAGCGGACATCCTGCTTTGCAAAGTGCAGCAGGATTTCCGCCGAGCGGCTGCCATAGGGCACACGGGACGTGTCTCCGAAGTATATAATGTTCTCAGAGGGGAGGATGCTGCGGATCTCCCGCACGGCGGTGAGCCCGCCGCTGCCGGAGTCGAACACCCCGATCGGACGCAGATCCATAGAAACGCTCCTTCTCGCAGTTTTCAACTTTATACTGTAACCAATATATTCTACTATGAACCGCCGCCCGACACAAGCTAAATTTTGGCGGACCTTCCCACTTTTTCTATGGCATTCCGCGAAATGCCGTGTTATAATCAGGGAAACAAAGTGCTGACCGCGAAACGGAGGTGGCCTGATGGAACTGAAAATGACGGAGAAGCAGTTCCGGCGTCTGCTGGATCTGGTGTATATCGGCAACTGGGTGCTGAACTCCACCCGCGGTGATGACCGCATCAAGGAGTATGACCAGGTGGAGAGTCTGGTGTTTGCCCACTGTCTGGACCACGGCATGGCCCCGCTGACGGAGCTGTACCAGGGGGAGCTGATCCCCTCCCGTGCCTTTGCCGACGGCGGCATCCACGAGGCCATCATGGCCTACGAGGACACCACGTTCTTTGAGATACTGGCGCAGGAGCTGGCCCTGCGGGACATGGACGATCCCCCCATCACGCCGGAGAACTACGATGAGATCATGGCCCGGATGGAGACGTACTTAGGTGAGTTTGAACAGCACGGCACCGACAACATCACCGTGGACATGGAAGAATAAAATGACCCCCCGACGGTATCGGGGGGTCATTTTATTCACCTTTTACCGGAACATACTCCTCATAACGAAACCGCAGGCCGTTTTCCTCCATATCCGCCGAGCGCTTGTCCAGTCTCCACCCGGGATCGCGCTCCAGATCAGGGAAGAAGGCGTCCGCGCTGCCATCGGCGGCAATTCGTGTCATATAGACCCGATCGCACAGCGGCAGGAACATCCGATAGACGCTCTCGCCGCCAATGACCCAGGCGTCCTCATCGGCAGTCAGCAGTGCCTCCGCCGGAGAGTGGACGATCTCGGCCCGTTCTGCCGTGAAGCCCCGCTGCCCGGTCAGGACAATATTGCGCCGGTTCGGCAGGCCCCTCCCACCGGGTAGGGACTCCAGCGTTTTGCGGCCCATGAGGACCGTATGCCCGGAGGTCAACTCCTTGAACCGCTTGAGGTCGGCGGACAGGTGGAACAGCAGGGCGTTGTCCCTGCCAATTCCCCACTTCTCATCCACAGCGACGATAGCATACACGGTGCTCCCTCCTTAAATGGCCACCGGGATCTTGTCCTCGAAGGGCTGGGGGTCGTACCCCTCCAACGAGAAGCTGTCACGGGTGAACTGATAGAAATCCGTCACCGATCTGTCGATGATAAACTCAGGCGCGGGACGCTCGTCCTTTTCCAGCAGCTTTTCGATGATGGGCACATGGCGGTCGTAGATATGAGCGTCGGCGATAACATGGACAAGCTCACCGACCTCCAGCCCCGACACCTGCGCCATCATGTGCACCAGCACAGCGTACTGCACCACGTTCCAGTTGTTGGCCGCCAGCATATCCTGGCTGCGCTGGTTCAGGATAGCGTTCAGCGTATGGCCGGAGACGTTGAAGGTCATGGAGTAGGCGCAGGGGTACAGTGCCATCTCGTGCAGATCCTGAAAATTGTAGATATTCGTCAGGATGCGGCGGCTGGCAGGGTTGTGCTTCAGGTCGTACAGCACCCGGTCCACCTGGTCCATCTCCCCCTCGGGATACTGGTGCTTCACCGCCAGTTGATAGCCGTAGGCCTTGCCGATGGAGCCGTTCTCATCGGCCCAGCTGTCCCAGATATGCCCGCGGAGATCATGGATGTTGTTGGACTTCTGCTGCCATATCCACAGCAGTTCGTCGATACAGGTCTTGAAGTACGTTCGGCGGATGGTGAGGATGGGGAACTCCTGGCGCAGGTTGTAACGATTTACGATGCCGAATTTTTTGACGGTGTGGGCGGGCGTACCGTCCTCCCAGTGGGGGCGCACGTTTTGGTCGGTATCCCATACGCCGTGGGTAAGGATCTCCCGGCAGTTTTCCTTGAATATACGGTCTGCGTAGCTCATGGCGGCGTCCTCCTGTGTGATTTTTTCTATTGTAGCACAGGATAAACCGGAACACCAGCGCTTTACGATAAGAAAAGTGAAATTACATTTTGATATACCTGCCATAAGAAATTGCGGGTTGCAAGTTTCCGTTTCCTTGTTATAATATTCTGCGGATAAAATACAAGGAGGTATCTCCATGACTTATGATGTGATCATTATTGGCGCTGGCCCCGGCGGTATTTTTTCCGCCTATGAATTGATGCAGCGCAGGCCGGAGTGGAAGGTGGCTGTGCTGGAGGCCGGCAATCCGCTGGAAAAGCGGCACTGTCCCATCGACGGCGACAAGGTGAAGTCCTGCATTCACTGCAAGACCTGCGCCATCATGAACGGCTTCGGCGGCGCCGGCGCATTTTCCGACGGCAAATATAACCTGACCAACGAGTTCGGAGGCACACTGTACGAGTACATCGGCAAGCAGAAGGCCATGGAGCTGATGCACTACGTGGACGACATCAACGTGGCCTGCGGCGGCGCGGGGACGAAGCTCTACTCCACCGCCGACAGCGGCTTCAAGCGCTTGTGCCTGCAAAACAATCTGCACCTGCTGGACGCCTCCGTGCGGCACCTGGGCACGGACATCAACTACAAGGTCCTTGAGAACCTGTACGCCAAGCTGAAGGATCATGTAGATTTCCACTTCCTCACCCCGGTAAGAGCGCTGACTGTCACCGCCGACGGCGGCTATGCGGCCGAGACGGACAAGGGCACGTTCACGGGACGCAAGTGCATCATCTCTGTGGGACGCAGCGGCAGCAAATGGATGGAGTCCGTCTGCCAGTCGCTGGATATCCCCACCAAGTCCAACCGTGTGGATATCGGCGTGCGGGTGGAACTGCCCGCCGAGGTGTTTGCCCCCATCACCGATGAGCTCTATGAAAGCAAGATCGTCTATAAGACCGAGAAGTATCAGGACAAGGTACGCACGTTCTGCATGAACCCCAGAGGCGCGGTGGTCAACGAGAACACCAACGGCATCGTCACCGTCAACGGCCACAGCTATGAGGACCCCGCCATGCACACGGAGAACACCAACTTCGCCCTGCTGGTATCCAAACACTTCACCGAGCCGTTCCGGGACAGCAACGGCTACGGCGAGAGCATCGCGCGCCTGAGCAATATGCTGGGCGGCGGCGTGATGGTCCAGCGGTTCGGCGACCTGATCCGCGGCCAGCGCAGCACCCCCAAGCGCATCGAAAAGGGCTTCATGACCCCCACGCTGGCCGCCACACCCGGCGATTTGAGCCTGGTGATGCCCAAGCGTATCCTGGACGGCATCATCGAGATGATCTACGCGCTGGACAAGATCGCCCCCGGCACCGCCAGCGACGACACCCTGCTCTACGGCGTGGAGGTGAAGTTCTACAACATGGAGGTGGCACTGGATAGAAATCTGGAAACGCCGCACAAGGGCCTGTTCGTCATCGGCGACGGCAGCGGCGTCACCCACTCCCTGTCCCACGCCAGCGCCAGCGGCGTGTATGTGGCCCGCTATATCGCGGAAAACGCCTGAAAATCGAAAACAACACGCACCCCCGGCGGATCCCGCCGGGGGGGCGCTTTTTGTTCGTTTATGCTTGTTGGCTCAGGCACGATAATCGTCGTCATCGTCCAGCCATCCCGTGCCGCCGCAGATGTTGCACTTGATGGTGGTTGTGCCGCGGCAGTAGGTGCAGTCGATGTCCTCGTTCCGGGGATCCCGGCCGGTGCCGCGACAGACGGGGCAGTCGATTATGCCGAAGCTTCTGCATTCCGGGCAACGTCTCATAACAGATCTCTCCTCTCAGTCCTCTTCAAAGTCGGAACAGCAGCTGTTCCAGCCGGTTTCGCAGTCCCGCAGGGTGCAGTAGCCGTCGCGCGGCTGATAGAACCGGCAGTTCGCACATTTTTCCATAGTGAACCTCCTTCGTGCCTTACGTGCGCTCGAACCCTTCGTTGATCATGTCCACAACGTCCTGAATCCAGCCCTCTTCCTCCTGGGCCTGGAACTCATTCCGCCCGGGGATAAGCAGTTCGCCAATCAGTCCGGCTCTGCGCTGGCTCATTTGACGATCCTTCTGCACGTCCCGGCCCCAGAGGGGGAAGGTGACTGTGTTGCCGTTGACAATGACGCCGACCTCGCGATATTTGAAGGGGGGATTGGGATGCCGGATCACCAGCATAGGCAGCTTCTGGGCGAACAGGCCCGTGCCGCTCTTGACCTCGTCCATGGTGACGACGGCCGGGAAGCCGCGCTGCCGGATTTTATTCTCCAGTTTACGCTGGATGCTGCTGAGCAGAGCGGCGCCCTGTCCGTTGCTGATGCGGATGCCTTGATCTGCGTATGGTTGACCGGGACGCAAGGTATATGCCATGGGAATCGATCTCCTCTCTGTTATTGTCTATTATTAAAATACCATAGTATTTTACATATGTCAAGTGATTGTTGATAATAGTATTTTAATAATGGATATTACAGTTGCTGACGGGAGGAAGTCTATGCTGAGCCAACGCATCCGCGAGCTTCGCGTGGCCCAGGGCTATAGCCAGGTGACCCTGGCCAAGCGCCTGGGCGTATCCAAGCAGGCGGTGTCCAACTGGGAAAATGACAACATTCAGCCATCCATAGAGATGCTTTTGCGGCTTGCCCAGCTGTTTTCGGTATCCACGGACTATCTGCTGGGCCGGGAGACCTCTCTGTGCGCGGACCTGAGCGGACTTTCCGAGGAGGCGGCAGGCCATGTCCTGCTGCTGATCGACGATCTCCGCCGGGCGGCAGACCTCCGGAACACCTGAAAACAACACGCACCCCCGGCGGAATCCCGCCGGGGGTGCGATTGCTTCTATAGGTATCCTCTCAAAACAGCCCGGTGATGACGCCGTTTTCGTCCACGTCGATGTTCTCCGCCGCCGGGACCCGGGGCAGGCCCGGCATGGTCATGATGTCCCCGGTATAGGCCACGATGAACCCCGCTCCGGCGCTGACCTTCAGACTGCGGACGGTGACGGTGAAGTCCCTGGGGGCCCCCGGCAGGGCCGGGTCGTCGGACAGGGAATACTGGGTCTTGGCCATGCACACCGGCAGGCCGCCGAAGCCCAGCTCCGTCAGCCGCTTCAGCTGCTTCTGGGCGGCGGGGGTCAGCACCGCCTGACTGCCGCCGTACACCCGGCCCACAATGGAGTTGAGCTTATAGATCAGGGAGGTGTTGTCGGGATAGGCGAAGGTAAACTCCTCCAGCCGGGGCTGATCGCACAGGCGCACCACCTCCCGGGCCAGGTCCCGGCCTCCCTCGCCGCCCTTGGCCCAGACCTCCGACAGCACGGCGTTGACTCCCAGCTCCCGGCACCGCTCCTGCACCAGCCGAAGCTCCTCCGCCGTGTCCGTGGGGAAGGCGTTGACGGCCACCACGCAGGGCAGGTGGAAGGTGTTGCGGATGGTGCCCACATGGTGCAGCAGGTTGGGCAGACCCTTTTCCAGGGCGGACAGATCCTCCCGGTTCAGCTCCGCCTTGGGCACGCCGCCGTGGTATTTCAGCGCCCGCACCGTGGCCACGATCACCACGGCGGAGGGCCGCAGACCGGACAGGCGGCACTTGATGTCGAAAAACTTCTCCGCCCCCAGGTCGGCGGCAAAGCCCGCCTCGGTAACGGCATAGTCCCCCAGCTTCAGGGCCATCCGGGTGGCGGTGACGCTGTTGCACCCGTGGGCGATGTTGGCAAAGGGCCCGCCATGGATCAGGGCAGGGGAGTGCTCCAGCGTCTGCACCAGGTTGGGCTTCAGCGCATCCTTCAGCAGGGCCGTCATGGCCCCCTCCGCCTTGAGATCGTGGGCCGTCACCGGCCGCCCGTCAAAGGTATAGGCCACGATCATCCGGCCCAGCCGGGCCTTCAGATCCGGGATATCGCTGGCCAGGCACAGCACGGCCATGACCTCGCTGGCCACGGTGATGTCGAACCCGTCCTCCCGGGGGACGCCCTGCATTTTGCCTCCCAGGCCGTCGATGACGTGGCGGAGCTGGCGGTCGTTCATGTCCACGCAGCGCTTCCACACGATCTGCTTGCAGTCGATGCCCAGGGCGTTGCCCTGCTGGATGTGGTTGTCCAGCAGAGCGGCCAGCAGGTTGTTGGCCGCGCCGATGGCGTGGAAATCCCCGGTGAAGTGGAGGTTGATGTCCTCCATGGGGATCACCTGGGCATAGCCGCCTCCGGCGGCGCCGCCCTTCACGCCGAACACCGGCCCCAGGGACGGCTCCCGCAGGGCGGCCACGGCGTTTTTGCCGATTTTCCGCAGGCCGTCGGTAAGGCCCACGGTGGTGGTGGTTTTCCCCTCCCCGGCGGGGGTGGGGGTGATGGCGGTGACCAGGATCAGCTTGCCGTCGGGCCGGTCCGCCCGGTCCCGCAGCAGGCGGTAGTCGATCTTGGCCTTATACCGGCCGTACTGCTCCAGATACTGGGGGTCGATGCCGCAGGCGGCGGCAATATCGCCGATGGGCAGGGGCGCGGCCTGCTGGGCGATCTGAATGTCTGTCATGTGGCTTCTCCTTCCGTTTTCCCTATATTTCCCTATCCAGGCCCCGGAGGGCCTATGGGGTCTATTATACGGGATAGGCGGCGGGTTGTCACCAGGAAATTGGCATTTTCGTCAAAAAAACGGGGACCGTCCCACCGGAACGGTCCCCGTCACTAAAAGGGCAGCGCCTTTTTTGACTTATCCATAATACGCCATCAGCATATCCACCACGGTGCCGTAGCTCTGGGTCCCCCGGGACTCGCCGCTGCTTTTCAGGAAGGAGTCGTACACCTTCTGGGCCGCGTCGTTTACCGGACCCTCAAATTCCGCCCAATAGGCGGAGTTGTCCCGCAGGTCCGCCACCACCGTGTCCGGCAGCAGCACCCGCACCTGCTTCCAGGCCTCCTGATCCGCCCGGTACAGGGCGTTGGAGAGGTAGGTGAACCCCATCAGCCACCCGGAGTAGCGATACGCCGGGCTTTGCGCCGTGGTGGAGGCGGCAATGGCGATGAAATTGCACTCCTGCTCCGAGGCGATGCCCCGCTGATGGGCCATCTCATGGGCAATGGTGCTGGGCAGATAGCAGGCGGGGCTGTCGATGTTCAGGTTGGCCTCCCCGGTAAAGGGGAAGTAAAACCCCGTGAAGTCCATGGCGCTGAGGGCCGTGGAAAACCGCACTCCCTTGGGCACATGGTCCTCCATCACCAGGCACGGAAACTCCTCATATATCCCGTCGAACGCCTCCACGCTGTGGGCAAAGATGTCCGCCCGGCTTTCGGCAAAGAGGCCGTTTTCGTCCCGCTGTACCTGGTCCGCGCAGCCGGCCAGCTGCCGGGCGAAATACTCCGTCACCCGGGCCAGCTCCTCCGGGGTGGACTCCCGGGCATATACGCCGGACTGCTCCTGGAAGGACTCGGCATAGTAGTTGACGCCCCACAGCAGGCTGAACCCGGCGTACACCGTCAGCACGGTGCACACCACCGTCAGCACGAACCGGTACACGATCCGCCCCCGGCGGCCCTTTTCCGTGATCAGCCGCCGGACGGTGGCCCCCATCCACAGCAGAACCACTCCCGCCGCTATGGCGTACAGCAGCTCTGCCACGGAGAAGTCCGCCCGGTAGCACACCGCCGCCACCGCCCGCTCCAGGGGCATGATGATCCCCCGGCTGAACCGGGTCATCAGCCCCGGCACCGGCCGCAGGGCAAAGTACAGGGCCAGCACCCCGCACACCGACAAAAGCCAGATGTGCAGCCCCCGGTGCCGCCGGAAAAAGGCCCTCACAGCTCCAGCGGGCGGCCCGTCAGATACATCACCGTCCGCAGGGCAGCAATGAGCTGGCCGCCCTCGTCCCGGATGTCCGTGCGGCTGAAGCCCATGTGGCCACCCATTTTCTCCACGGTGCCCACGGCGGTGAGCTTCCCGGTTCCCGGCGCGGCGGACAGGTATTCGATGCTGGAGGACACCGTGAAGGTCACCTCCTGCCGCAGGGTCAGCAGGGCCATCCCCGCCGCCACGTCGGCCATGGTAAACAGCACGCCGCCGTGGGGGGTGCCCCAGCAGTTCAGGCTGTCCGGCTGCAGCTCCAGCTCCACCGTGGCCGTGCCGTCGTCCACGGCGGTGACCTTCATATGATTATACTGACTGAAGGGCTCCGCCCCGGGGCCCTGGGATGATTGCAGTAATTTCTGTCTCCGTTCTTCGGTCATATGCGCTCACTCCGCCGCTGCCAGCAGCCGGCGGGTATATTCCTCCTTCGGATGGTCAAATAGCTCCTCCACCGGCCCCTGCTCCACGATGCGCCCCTGGTGCATCACCAGGCACCGGTCGCAGATCTCGTAAACCACGTTGAGGTCGTGGGAGATAAACAGGTACGAAATGCCCAGTTCCCGGCGCAGCCGGGCGATCAGCTGCAAAATCTGGGCCTGGATGGTCACGTCCAGGGCCGACACGGCCTCGTCGGCCACGATCAGCTGGGGATGCACGATCAGGGCCGCCCCGATACACACCCGCTGCCGCTGTCCGCCAGACAGCTGATGGGGCAGCCGATCCCGGCACTCCGGGTCCAGGCCCACCAGCTCCATGGTGCGCTCCACCCGGCGGGCGATCTCCTCCTTGCCGTACTTCCCGTAAATGCGCAGAGGCTCCGCCAGGATCCAGCCCACGGTGCGGCTGGGGTTCAGGCTGCTGGCCGGGTCCTGGAACACCATCTGGGGCCGCTTGGTGAAGTGGGTCACCGTGCCGGTATAGTCCGGCACAAAGCCCAGAATGGTCCGGGCCAGGGTGGTCTTTCCGCTGCCGGACTCCCCCACCAGGCCCAGAATCTCCCCCCGGTGCAGGTCAAAGCTCACGTCATGGAGCACCTGCCGGCGCTTTCTGCGGCCGATGGTGCCGGAGGGCCGGTACCACACGTTCAGGTCACGGACCTGCAGAACAAGGTCCTGGCTCATAGCTTCCTCCTTGTGGGAATGGCGGCAATCAGCCGCTGGGTATAGGGGGCCTGGGGGTGGAAAAAGATGTCCTCCACCGGTCCGGACTCCACGATGTGTCCCTTCTCCATCACCGCCACCCGGGTGCACAGCTTCCGCACCACCGCCAGGTTGTGGGAAATAAACAGAATGGACATGCCCCGCTCCCGGTTCAGGCGGCGCAGCAGTTCCAGAATCTGGGCCTGGATGGTCACGTCCAGAGCCGTGGTGGGCTCGTCCGCCAGCAGGAGTTTCGGCCGGGGCAGGATGGCCGCCGCGATCATGGCCCGCTGCAGCATGCCGCCGGACAGCTCGTGGGGATACTTCCGGTATACCTCCTCCGCCTCCGGCAGGTCCACGTCCCGCAGGGCCTGCAGGGCCAGCTCCCGCCGCTTTCCCGGCGGCAGGTCCGTGTGTACCCGCAGGCACTCCTCCACCTGGGGCCCGATGCGCATGGTGGGGTCCATGGCGCTCATGGGCTCCTGGAACACCACGCAGATGTCCCGGCCCTGGATGCTGCGCAGGGTATCGCCGCTGCTGGTCAGCAGGTCCCGCCCGTCCAGCAGAATCTGGCCCCGGAAGGCCGCCTGCTCCGGCCGCAGCAGACCGGAGATCATCATGGCCGTGACGGTTTTGCCGCTGCCGGATTCACCCACCAGGCCCACGATCTCGCCGTCGCCCACCGTCAGGTCGATGCCCCGCACCGCCTCGTGGTCCGCCCCGTGAAACTGCACGTGCAGATCCCGGATCTCCAGCATACCGTCACCTCCCCCATTCCTTTTGCTGCAGGCCCTCGCCCAGCAGGCTGACGCCTAAAATCAGCAGCACGATCACGCCGCCCACCGTCAGCATATACCAGGGGGCCCTGGCCATATAGCTCTGGGACTCCGACAGCATGTACCCCAGGGACACGTCCGGGGGCTTCACGCCGATGCCCAGATAGCTCATGCTGGCCTCCGCCAGCACGGCGTTGTTAAACCCGATCACCAGCGTCGGCAGGAGCACCTGCCGGGTGTTGGGCAGAATATGCAGAAACATAATGCGCAGATGCCCCGCTCCCATGAGCCGGGCGCTTTTGACATAGTTCATCTCCCGGTGCCGGGCAAATTCGCTGCGGATGACCCGGGCATAGCTGGGCACAAAGGCGACGCCCAGGGCCAGGATCACGTTGTACTTGCCGAACCCCAGCAGCGAGATGAACACCAGGGCCAGCAGGATGCTGGGAAACGCCGTCACCGCGTCGTTGACACGCATCAGCGCCTCGTCCAGCCAGCCGCCGAAATAGCCGGTAAAGGCCCCCACCAGGGTGCCCGCCGCCGCGCCGATGCACACGGTGGCGGCGCTGATGAAGAAGGTGGTGCCCGCCCCGGCCAGCACCCGGCTGAAAATGTCCCGGCCGAAGTTGTCCGTGCCGAACAGGTGCCGCAGGCACGGGGCCAGGAATTTTTCGCTGCCGGACATGGCCGTGGGGGAATAGGGGGTCCACACGCAGCCCACCAGGGCCAGGGCCGCCATCAATCCGGTGAGGATCAGCCCCGTCCGCAGATAGTGATTCTTTTTTTCGTTCAGCAGCAAGGCCCGCTCCCACCTTTCTTTTTCCGATTTGTCACGTCAGCCGCAGCCGGGGGTCCAGCCGCTGGTTGATCAGGTCCGCCAGCAGATTCACCAGCACCACCCAGAAGGCCACGATCACCACCACCGCCTGCACCACGGGATAGTCCCGGTTGGCGATGGAGGTCAGCAGCATCCGGCCCAGCCCCGGCAGGGAGAATACCTGCTCGATGACCACGGAGCCGGCCACAATGTCCGCCACGGTCATGGCCAGAAACGACACCACCGGCCCCATGGCATTGCGCAGCACATGGCGGTACAGGGTAGCCCGGTCGCTGTTGCCCCGGCTGTGGGAGGTGCGGACATAGTCCTTCTGCAGCTCCGACAGAATGGACGAGCGCAGCATCTTCACCGTCATGGCCACCCTGGGCAGGGCGATGGACACGGCCGGGAACAGAAAATACCACAGGCTGCCGCCGAAGTTGTCGCCGGGGGAAACATAGTTTCCCGGCACGAACCACCGCAGCACCAGCCCGAACACATAGGTCAGCAGGATGCCCGTCACAAAGGCCGGGATGGCCATCAGCGCCTGGTTCACGGCGGTCATGGCCCGGTCCAGCCGCCCTCCGGCGTGGCGGGCGGTGAAAATGCCCAGGGGGATGGAAAAGGCCAGGATCAGCACAAAGGACATCCCCGTCAGAAGCCCCGTCACCGGCAGCTTCCCTGCCAGCATGGACGACACCGGCATTTTATAGCTGTAGGACGTGCCGAAGTCCCCCCTCAGGGCCCCCAGCACCCACTGGACATACCGCTCTAAAAACGGCCGGTCCAGTCCCATTTCCGCCCGCAGGGCGGCGATGCGCTCCGGGGTGGCCTCGGTACCCAGCAGCTTCACCGCCGGGTCCCCGGGGATCACCTGGAACGCCAGAAACGCCAGAAAAGAGACGATGACCATGGTCAGCAGCATCAGTCCGATTTTCTTGGCCGCGTATTTCATGGTCATCGCCTCTTTCAATTCAGTATAACGTTACCGCTGGGTCAGATAGACCGTGGACAGGTCCAGCACATAGATGGGATAGAACTTCAGTCCCCCCAGATCCTGCCGCATGGCCACCAGGTCGCACAGGTCCTGGATATACACGTTGGCGGCGGTGTCCGCCAGCATGGTCTCCATCTGCTTGTACAGGTCCGTCTGAGTGGCCTCGTCCTGGGCGTTGATGGCCTGCTGGAACAGGGCGTCATAGGCGGGGTTATTATAGTTGATGAAGTTCTTGCCGTAGTCGGAGGTGAACCGCTCCAGCATGGCCCGGGCGGTCATATTGGCGGCGTCCACGCCCACCACCGTGGCCTGGAACTGGCGGCCGTTATAGATGGTGTCCAGCCAGGTGCTCCACTCCACAGGCTGAATGGTCACCCTGATGCCCGCCTCCCGCAGCTGCTCGGCCACCACCTCGGCGGTGTCCATATGGGGCTGATAGTTGTTGGGAACGGAGATGGTCATGTCGAAGCCGTCGGGATACCCGGCCTGGGCCAGCAGCTCCTTGGCCTTGGCCACGTCGTGGGGATACTTATCCACCAGCTCCGGCAGGAAATACTTGGTAAACGCGGGATAGATGCTGCTGCCCACGGCGGTGCCGTGGCCGTCGGCCACCATGTCCATGATGCCCTGCCGGTCGATGGCATAGCACAGGGCCTGGCGCACCAGCTGATTGTCAAAGGGCTTGGCCTGGTTGTTCAGATAGATGGCCTGCACCAGGTTCATGGTGCCCTCCAGCACCTGGAAGTTCTGGTTCAGCTGGGAGGCCTGGGCGGAGGTCAGGTGGGCGCACAGGTCGATGGACCCGCCGTTCAGGTTCATCACCAGGGCGTCGGCATTTTCGCAGATTTTATAGGTGACCTTGTCCAGCCACGCCGGGGCGCCCCAGTAATCCTCGAACCGCTCCATGACGAAGTCCTGCTGGGGGGTCCGGGACACGAACTTGAAGGGGCCGGTGCCCACCGGAGCCGTGTCCTGATTTTCATAGTCCGCGGGGATGATGGCGGCCGTCATATAGCTGATGAACTCCAGGTCCCGCTGTGCGATGGTAACGGCAACGGTCTTTTCGTCCAGGGCCTCCACACTCTTGACAGCAGAAAACGCCGCTACCAGAGGCTTCTCCTGACCCTCCGGCACAGCGGCGCAGCGATTGATGGAATATACAACATCCTCTGCGGTCACTGTCTGGCCGTTGTGGAACTTCACTCCCTCACGAAGCGTGAAGGTATAGGTGGTTCCATCCTCGGACAGCGTGTATTTCTCCGCCACAGCGGGGATCATTTCGCCGTCGGAATTGGGCTTCACCAATCCCTCGAAGATGTTGAACAAGACCTCTCTGGTTCCTGCGGCCACCGTCTGGTGGGGGTCAAGACTGTCGTCCAGGTCCTGGGCGATGCCAACGGTGATCTCGCCACCCTTGACCGGTTCGCCCGTTTTGCCGTTATTTCCTTGTCCGCCGGGGTCCTTGCTGCCGTCTCCGCATCCCGGGAGTACGGCGCCGACCATTACCAGCGCCAGGAAAAGAGCCAATAGTTTCTTCTTCATAGCTTTCTCCTTTTTCCTTGCCGCGACCTTGGCGGCAAGCCAGAAATAATGGTGTCAGGCGGCAGTGCGGACAGGCCCCGCCGCCCCTATTCAATTGTCGAAGTGGACTGTACCACATTTCCCCGTGGAATGCAAGGGCTTTTCGCAACTTTTCTCCCGGAATGTGAAAATTTTATCCATCTGTCGCCGTTTTCCCGGTTTTTTCCGCCGGTGGAGGGGTCTGCCTCCGGAACACAACATTGTGCACAATGACGTGCCATTTCCTCTGGGGAAAATATGGCGTCTGAGGGGGTTGTTTTGTGCAAATTGTGGTGTTATACTGTGCAATTGCGTGCCAGTATATTTTGGATAAGAGGTGTGTTTCATGGAAGCGACGCAAAAAAAGAGCGCCCTGTCCGTCAACATGACGGAAGGCTCCCTGTGGAAAAATATGCTGCTGTTCAGCCTGCCCCTGATGCTGACCCAGGTGCTGGAGGTGCTGTTCAACCTCAGCGACGTGGCCATTGCCGGCAAGTTCGCGGACTACCGGGCGCTGGGAGCCGTGGGCTCCACCACGCTGCTGGTGTCGCTGTTCACGGGACTGCTGATCGGCATGGGCAGCGGCGTCAACGTGGCGGTGGCCCGGGGCCTGGGCATGGGGGATAGGCAGCGGGTGGAAAAAACCGTTCACACGTCCTTTGTGCTGTGCGCCGCCATCGGCGTGGTGCTGTGCCTGATCTGCGTTCTGCTGGCCCGGCCCATGCTGGCCCTGCTGCACACCAAGGACGAGCTGATGGACGGGGCCGTGCTGTATCTGAAGATATACGCCCTGAGTATGCCGGCCATGGCCGTGTACAACTGCGGCAACGGCATCATGAGCGCCGTGGGCGACACCCGGCGGCCTCTGCTGTATCTGTCCGTTGCCGGTGTGCTGAACGTGGTTCTGAACCTGTTCTTTGTGATCCGCTGCCACATGGCCGCCGAGGGCGTGGCCATCGCCAGCGTCATCGCCCAGTGCCTGTCGGCCCTGCTGATCGTGCTGCACCTGCTGCGGCGGAAGGACGCCTGCCGCCTGGAGCTGCGCCGCCTCCGGGTCCATCCCCAGGAGGCCCGCCGGGTCCTGGCCATCGGCATCCCCACGGGGCTGCAGAACTCCATTTTCGCCGTGGCCAACCTGTTTGTCCAGGTGGGCCTGAACTCCTTCGACGCCGTCACGGTGTCCGGCAGCTCCGCCGCCGCCAACGCCGATACCCTGCTCTTTAACATGATGGCGGCCTTCTATACCGGCTGCGCCAGCTTCGTCAGCCGGAACTGGGGCGCCGGCAAAACCGAGCGCATCGTCAAAAGCTATCTGGTGAGTATGTGCTACGCCGCCGGGGTGGGGGCCGTGTGCGGTCTGCTGCTGCTGTTTTTCGGCCGGAGCTTCCTGGGCCTGTTTGCCAACGAGACGGCGGTCATCGACGCGGGCATGCAGCGGCTGCGGATCATGAGCTTTTCCTATGTGGTGTCCCCGCTGATGGACGCCAGCATCGCCGCCTCCCGGGGCATCGGCAAAAGCGTAGGCCCCACGGTGATCGTCATTCTGGGCTCCTGCGTGTTCCGGGTCATCTGGGTATACACCGTGTTCGCCTGGCTGGGCACCATCACCTCCCTGTATCTGCTGTATATCTTCTCCTGGACCATCACCGGCGCCGCCGAGATCGTCTATTTCCGCCGCAGCTATAAGAAGGTCATCCTGTCGGCCCAGAGCTGGTAAAGACTTCTGCGGCCCGCTGCGCAGGGCTGGACTTGTTGACAAGTTAAAAAACCGGGACGCTGCGGCGTCCCGGTTTTTTTGCGAAATGGTCAATTAAATAGGGCTTATTCCTGGTCCAGGACCAGCTCCATGGTGTCCTGGGCGATCATCAGCTCCTCGTTGGTGGGGACCACCATGACGATGACGGGGGCGCCGTCCCGGGAGATGATCTGCTCCTTGCCCCGGCAGCGGTTCTTCTCCTGGTCGCAGGTGATGCCCATGAACTCCAGGCCCTGGAGGATGTGGGCCCGGGTCTCGGGTGCGTTTTCACCCACACCGGCGGTGAATACCACCACGTCCACGCCGCCCATGGCGGCGGCATACTCGGCGATCATCTTGCGGACCCGGTACTCGAAGATCTCCAGGGCCACGGTGGCCCGGTGATGGTCCTTCTCCGCCGCCTGCTCCAGATCCCGGAAGTCGGAGGACACGCCGGACAGGCCCAGCATGCCGGATTCCTTGTTCAGCAGGTTCACGGCCTCGGAAATGGTCATGTCGTACTTGTTGGCAATGAACTCCACCACGCCCACGTCCATGTCACCGGCCCGGGTGCCCATGGGCAGGCCCGCCAGCGGCGTCAGGCCCATGGAGGTGTCCACGCAGCGGCCGCCATCGATGGCGGCCAGGGAGGAGCCGTTGCCCAGGTGGCAGGACACCACCTTCAGCTCCGCCGGGTCACGGCCCAGGATCTCCGCCGCCCGCAGGGACACATAGCGGTGAGAGGTGCCGTGGAAGCCGTAGCGCCGGATCTTGTCGTTTTCATAGTACTCATAGGGGATGGAGTACAGATACGCATGCTCGGGCATGGTCTGGTGGAAGGCGGTGTCGAACACCGCCACCTGGGGCACATCGTGGCCCAGGACGGCCCGGCAGGCCTCGATGCCGATGATGTTGGCCGGATTATGCAGAGGCGCCAGGGGGGTGCAGTCCTCCACCGCCTGCATCACCTGGTCGGTGATGAGGACGGAGCTGGCGAAGCTCTCGCCGCCGTGGACCACCCGGTGACCCACCGCGTCGATCTCCTTCATGGAGGAGATGACGCCGTTGTCCGGGTCCACCAGGGCGGACAGCACCGCCTGGATGGCCTCGGAATGGGTGGGCATGGGGACGTCCGCCGCCGACACGGCGGCCTTGCCCTCCACCTGGGGCTTATAGGTGAATTTTCCGTCAATGCCGATGCGCTCGCACAGGCCTTTGGCCAGCAGATGGCCGGTTTCCGGGTCCAGCAGCTGATACTTCAGGGATGAGCTGCCGGCATTGATGACTAATACTTTCATGAAAGACCTCCTTGATTCTTGGTCCCACATTACATGCTGCAGGTTCCTTCTTCTCTATCTCGCAGGATATTGTATCGAAAAGACGGCGGCTTGGCAACCTTTTTTGGAAATAACTGGAAGCAAAATGAAAAAATAGCGGTCAAGGTTATAACAATGTCAGGTATAGGAAACGGCTGTATTTCATAGGCGGACAAATATGTGAAAATCCTGGCAAACTGGTGAATCTGCTTGTCAGAAATTTCACGGAGTATCCGCCTGTCAGGCGGGAAACGCTCGATAGGAGCCAAGGAAAGTCTGTCCGTCACAGGGGGACAGATGGGAAGCGCTTTCCCGGAAAATGGGGTGAAAAAAGCCCCGGCAGCGACGCTGCCAGGGCTTCCATATTCTGGTAATTATTGCAGGATGCGGGCCGCGGATTCCTCGGCGAACTGCTTGCTGTAAAGATCGTGGTAATAGCCATGGCGGCGCAGCAGCTCCTGGTGGGTGCCCTGCTCCACGATGCGGCCGTCCCGGACCACCAGGATCATGTCCGCCTTGCGGATGGTGGAGAGCCGGTGGGCGATCAGGAAGGAGGTGCGGTCCTGGAGCAGGTGGTCGATGGCCTGCTGGATCAGCTGCTCGGTCTGGGTGTCGATGGAGGAGGTAGCCTCGTCCAGGACGAAGATGCGGGGGTCCGCCAGCACGGCCCGGGCAAAGGAGATCAGCTGCTTTTCGCCGGTGGAGAGCCGTCCGCCGCCCTCGCCCACGTCGCTGTCCCAGCCCTTTTCCAGCTTGGCCACCACCGTGTCGGCGGACACGGCCCGGGCGGCGGCCTCCACCTGCTCATCGGTGGCGTCCAGCTTCCCGTAGCGGATGTTCTCCCGGACGGTGCCGGAGAACAGGTGGGGGTCCTGGAGCACATAGCCGATGCTGCTGTGGAGCCACAGCTGGCTGCGCTGGCGGTAGTCCACGCCGTCGATGAGAATCTGGCCCTCCGTGGGCTCGAAGAACCGGCAGGCCAGGTTCACCAGGGTGCTCTTACCCGCGCCGGTTTCGCCCACGATGGCCACGGTGGACCCCTGGGGAATGTGCAGGGAGAAGTGCTCCAGCACGTTGCCGCCGCCGTCGGGATAGCGGAAGGTCACGTCCCGGAACTCGATCTCGCCCCGGATGGGCTCCCAGTTCTCCCGCTTGGGGTGGAAGGCGTCGCCGTACTTCTCGATGACCTCCGGGGCGTCCTGAATCTGGGGAGTCTTGTCCATCAGGTCCATGACCCGCTCGATGGAGGCCTGCAGGGAAATGAACTCGGCGATGTTGGCGGCGGTCATCTGGATGGGCTCGAAAATGCCCACGGCATAGGTGGTGAAGGTGGAAAGGGTGGCCAGCTCCAGCAGGTGGTCGGAGACCATATAGCCGCCCCGCAGCAGCACGATGGCCACGGCCATGGTGCTGGCAAACAGCACCAGCGGGATATACACCGCGTTGAGCCGGGCCGCGCCGATGCCGGCGTCGTGCATCTGGCGGGTCAGGTCCCGGAAGGCGGCCACGGTCTGCTCCTCGGTGCCCAGGGTCTTGGTGGTTTTGGCGCCGGTGATGCCCTCGTTGAAGGAGCCGGTGATGCGGGAGTTCAGCTTCCGGACCTTCCGGTTCCAGCGGAGGATGCGGTTCTGGAAATATCCGGTGAGCACCGCCATCACCGGAACGATGACGATGACCACCAGGGCCAGCCGCCAGTTCAGGGCCAGCATGGCCGCAAAGGTGCCCAGCACATAGAACAGGGCCCAGAGGATATCCGTCATGTTCCAGGCGATCATGCTGGCGATGCGGTTTGTATCGCTCATGACCCGGGTCAGCAGATAGCCCACGGGGGTCACGTTATAGAAGGAGAAGGACAGGGTCTGGAGATGGTGGAACAGGGAGCGGCGCATATCCCGGCCCATGTTCATCTCGATGGTCATGGAGTTGCGGGCGAAGGCCACCACGGACAGGGCCTGCAGGACGATCACCAGCAGATACGCCAAGGAGAAGGGTACGATGCCCCGGAGGGAATCCGCCTGGATGAAATTCCGGATGGCGTAGCGCTGGAACAGGGGAATGGCCACGTCCACCAGGGCGCACAGGCCGTTGAACACCAGCATCCCCACAAAGTCCCGGCGGAAGGGCCGCACAAAGGGGGTCAGCCTTTTCCAGATGCTCCAGTCGAAGGATCTGGTATAGTCTTTTTCGTCAAAAGCGGCCATCAGTCCTGGCCTCCTTCCTCCACCAGGGCGCGGTCATCGCTGCGCATCTGGATGTCGTAAATATCCCGGTAAATGCCGGGGCGGTCAATCAGCTCCCGGTGGGCGCCCAGGGCGGACACCCGGCCGCCGTCCAGCACCAGAATGCGGTCGGCCTGCATCAGGGTGGTGACCCGGTGGGAGATCAGCAGCACCGTGGCGCTGTGCAGGGTGTCCCGCAGGGCGGTGCGGATTTTGGCGTCGGTTTCGGCGTCCACGGCGGACAGGGAGTCGTCAAACACCATAATGGGGGCCTGCTGCATCAGCATCCGGGCGATGGCCACCCGCTGCTTCTGGCCGCCGGACAGGGTAACGCCCCGCTCGCCCACCACGGTATCGTACCCCTGGGGGAAGGCGGAGATGGCCTCGTCCACGCAGGCCACGGCGGCGGCCCGGCGCATGGCCTCGTCCCCGGCGTCCGGCCGCACGGCGCAGATGTTTTCCCCCACGGTCTGGGAGAACAGGAAAGGCTCCTGGAGCACCAGGCCGATCTGGCGGCGCAGGGACTCCCGCTTCATGCGGCGGATGTCCACCCCGCCGATGGTGATGGAGCCGCCGCCCTCCGGCAGGTCATACAGCCGGTCCAGCAGGTGCACCAGAGTGCTCTTGCCGGAGCCGGTGCCCCCCAGGATGGCGAAGGTCTCCCCTTGGTGAATGGTAAAGGACACGTCCTCCAGCACCGGCTGGCCGTCGTAGGCAAAGCTGACGTGGTCAAAGACGATGTCGCCGTTTACGGCGTCCACGGCGTCGGGCAGGTCCCGCTCCTCCCGGGCGTTGAGGATATAGCCCACCCGGTCCATGGACACCCCGGCCTTGCTCATATCGGACAGCACCCGGCCCAGGGAACGGACGGGCCAGGCCAGGGCCTCGTTATAGGTGACGAAGGCCACAAAGGAGCCCAGGGTCATCCGCCCGGCCACGCATTCACAGGCGCCGGCCACCACGATGATCATCACCTGCAGGCAGGTCAGCAGGGTGCCGGAGGCCCAGTATACGGACAGGAGCTTTCCCAGCCGGATCCACAGCTGGGAGAAGCGCTGGTTTTTCCCGTTGAACTTCTCCTCCTCATACCGCTCCCGGCCGAAGGCCCGGACCACCCGGACGGCGGTGAGGTTCTCCTGGGCGCAGGTGGTCAGGTCGCCCTCCGCCTCGTCCGCATCCCGAAAACGCGAGCTGATCTTCCGATAAAATATAAACGAATACGCCACGACAATCGGAATAAACGCCAGCGCGATCAGCGACAGCGTCGCGTTCATGGCGAACATGACCGACAGGGCGAATATGATGAGAAATACGATGCGGAACCCCTCGGTCAGCTGGCCCGCGATAAAACTGCGGATGACGTCCACATCCGACGTACAACGCTGCACGATGTCGCCCGTCTGGTTGACGCTGTGCCAGGACAGCGGCAGGCGCTGGATGTGGTAAAACAGGCGGTCGCGCATGTTTTTTGTAAATGTCTCCGCGCAGCGGATGGTGCAGACGCGGTAGACGTAAAAACAGCACCCGGACAGGGCCGCGGACAACGCGACGGCCGC
>OLOL01000556.1_pt1 | contig 38646 bp, 43 predicted proteins | sample 1673081 | NCBI WGS metagenome assembly OLOL01 (sample SAMEA3136753, study PRJEB25190) | human gut metagenome
AAAACTAGTATTAAGACTATCACTTATTTAAGTGATATTGGTTGTCTGGAGATTCTGGGGGCTAGTCTAGTTTTAAAGCGCCCCCTGCCGTATCAGAACTGGGGAATGCTACAGGGTTTGACCTGTTCCTCGAGGATCGTAGCGGAGCTGGCCATGAAAAAATGATCCAGGCCCGAAATCAGCTTCTTGCTGAAGCGGCGAAAAGTCCAGCGTTAAACATGGTTCGTCCTAACGGCATGAACGATGAGCCTCAGTTCCAGATTCTGATTGATGACGAGAAAGTTCAGGCGCTTAAACTGAGCATGAGCGACGTCGACAACATAATGTCAGCAGCCTGGGGTTCGATGTATGTAAATGATTTTAACGATCGTGGACGGGTGAAAAAAGTCTATATTCAGGGCGAACCCGGCTCACGTATATCACCGCAGGATTTTGATAAATGGTATGTCCGTAACAGTGATGGCGACATGGTTTCCTTTGCCTCTTTTGCAACAGGCAAATGGATTTATGGCTCACCAAAACTGGAGCAATATAATGGTATTTCTGCTGTCGAAATCCTGGGGGAACCGGCACCAGGATACAGTTCCGGGGATGCAATGAAAGCAATTGAGGATATTGCGGCAAGACTTCCCGAAGGTTTCCATATTTCCTGGACAGGTTTGTCTTTTGAGGAACGACTTTCAGGTTCTCAGGCTCCTGCACTATATGCACTTTCACTGTTGATCGTCTTTCTGTGTCTGGCTGCACTGTATGAAAGCTGGAGCATTCCTTTCTCGGTCATGCTGGTTGTTCCGCTTGGTGTCCTGGGGGCTGTCTGTGCTACTTTGTTGCGCGGCCTTGGTAACGATGTCTTTTTCCAGGTCGGTTTATTAACAACAATAGGGCTGTCTGCGAAAAATGCCATACTTATCGTGGAGTTTGCTCGTGAATTGCATGAGAAAGAAGGACTAAGCATTAAAGAGGCTGCTGTTGAAGCGGCGAGAGTGAGGTTAAGACCGATAATTATGACTTCGCTGGCATTTGTAATGGGGGTTATCCCACTGGCTGTCTCGACTGGAGCAAGTTCCGGAAGTAAACATGCCATTGGTACTGGTGTGGTTGGAGGGATGATCACTGCTACGATACTGGCAATCTTTTATATTCCTCTCTTCTATATGTTAATTGCCGGGTTCTTCAGCCGCAGAAATAAGAAATCATCGGATAAGACTGAAGCTGAGCAATCATAAGCATGAGTAAATATTCAGGTGCAGTAAACAACATACTGCGCCTGAGTAAATGGCTGTTGGGTTGGTACTAAATGCCCCAGAGATATTTCCTGAAATAAGATGTCAATGGAGATTTCAACAGTGGTGCGGCACACAAAATTTGCAGCGGAAGAAACCCGCAAACAAATCCTGGATGCGGCAGAGTTCTGCTTTTGTGAGACGGGCTTTTCGAAGACGACACTGGAGATGATTGCGGCGCGCGCAGGTTGTACTCGGGGGGCCATATACTGGTATTTCAACGAAAAAAAAGATCTTCTGCGACAAGTCATCGAGCGGGTACCACTATCATTATTTGATGAGCTTACAGCCATCAAAAATGGGAGAGTTTCTGAACCGGTTAAAGCGATGTATCGTTGCTTATCACGTAGCCTGATTAAATTACAATATAATGTACACTTACGGAATGTAATTTATATTGTGTTTTTTTGTGAAGAATGTCCGGATGATATAAGAATAAATTTCTTACAAAAAATGGTGGATGTCAATAATTTTGTGAAATTACTATGTTATATTTTCGAAAAAGGTAAGTTATATAGAGAAATATGTTCGGAAATTCGTAGTGAGACTCTGGCGTTCCTGCTTTTTTCTTTGTTTACGGGGGTGGTGCGAAGTTGCATTCTGCAACCTGATAATAAATCCCTTTTCAGAGAGGGTTGCATAGTACTGGAGTTGACCCAATCAACCTTCACAGGCATCGATAAAAATGAACGCTACTATAAAAAACAGCGCTGATATCAATGAGCTTGCTAAATGGATTGATGAAAATCTTGAGGTAGAACTCTCAATAAATATTGAGGAAAAAAAGCTGGATATTCAAAATGGTATTTACAGAGATTGTTTAAACATATCATTGGTATTTCTATTGGTAGGTATATTAATAAATGCAGCAGAAGAACTACGTTCTACTACTGAATCGGTCACGACTATCACTTTTAAATACCAGTTTGATTTTCAGCAGACATTTACAAGGGCATTTACTCGCCGCTTTGGTATAGCTCCTATTGCATACCGAAAACTCGCTAAGGAAGAAGTGAGATGGAATAGTTAGTTATGTAAGCGTTATTTACTTAAGCGTGGATATATAAGAATGGTATTATCAATATGTTGCTCATGAGTTTTTAATAGCATATAGGCTTGTTAACATAGTCCAGCAATATAATTTGCAGTGGGAGCAGGTATGCATACAGAACAGTGGGCGAGGACGAGCGTCCCTTTTCGAACAAGGTAGCAAAAGAGGAAGAAGAAAGACAAATACAACTGGGCCTGAAAGGGTAGTGTTTAAGCCCCCTTTCAGGGGGCCGTGTCAAAGCCGCCCGCTATGCAGATGGTTTTTTACTTTATCTGTTAAGCAAAAAAATGCCGCGATAAAGAAATTGTTATCGCGGCAGCGTCATAGCAATTTACTTATTTTTTCTTGCCGCTGGAACGAGGACCTTTCTTTGCTGCCTCCTGCGGTACATCAGATTTTGTAGGTTTAGTGTTTTCTATTGAGGGTTTAACCGGTTGATGCTGCTCCACGGACTTCAGCGTTTCATCAGTGACATCCATACAGGATGCGCTGATTGACGTATCAAGGTTAACCACCGGGAATGTCTGTGAAGGCGCGTTTTCAGCCTGCAGTGTCGGTTGTGCAGCAGGCACTTCAGGTTGAGGTTCTGCGACGCCGGCGGTCACTTTAGAGTGAATAATCTGCTCGATATGCTGCGCGGTGCGGGCGATCACCTTATGGGCATACACCTCGCCAACCCGGCTTGCCGCGCTGATGGCTGCCGCTACCGCCGCGTTAATTGCGCCCACTTCCCCTTCCAGCTTCACGGTCACCATCCCGCCGCCTTTCGTCAATTCATAGCCTACCAGACTAACGTTAGCGGATTTCATTGCGGCATCGGCGGCTTCTACCGCCGCAGACATCCCGACGGTTTCGATTAAGCCTAAACTTTTCCCAGACATAAATTTCTCCTGTAATAAATTCAACTGTGCTGCGCGTCGTCGGCTTAACGTCCAACGTCTTCGTATAATAGCGCCGCTTTGTCCGTAACTTCCCACGGAAAGCTGTCGCGACCAAAGTGACCATAGCAGGCTGTTTTACGATAGCGGGGGACCAGCAGATCAAGCGTAGTAATGATGCCGAACACGCTAAGATCGAAATGGCTGTTAACGCCTCTCAGCAACGCTTCAGATGACACTGTTTGTGTACCGAAGGTGTTAATCCTGACGGAAACAGGGCGGGGCAGGCCGATGGCCCATCCCAACTGGACTTCACAGCGTGAGGCAAGCCCAGCGGCGACGATGTTTTTCGCCACATAGCGAGCAGCGTAGGCGGCGGAACGATCGACTTTCGACGGATCTTTGCCTGAAAACGCGCCGCCGCCATGGCAAGCCGCGCCGCCATAGGTATCAACAATAATTTTACGCCCCGTTAGCCCGCAGTCACCCACCGGCCCGCCAATCACAAAACTGCCTGCAGGGTTCACCAGAAAGCGGGTTTGTGGCGTGAGCCAGTGCGAAGGCATCACAGGTTTAACAATTTCTTCGATGACCGCTTCCCGTAGCGCGTCCAGAGAAACGTCAGGGCTGTGTTGGGTAGACACCACAACGGTATCTACTGAATGAACACGATTATCCTGATAGCGCAGGGTAACCTGGCTTTTGGCATCAGGGAGTAAAAATGGTAACCGTTGGGATTTACGCAACTGCGCCTGGCGCTCCATCAGACGATGGGCGTATACCAGCGTGGCGGGCATCAGTTCCGACGTTTCATCACAGGCGTAACCGAAGGTGATGCCCTGATCGCCCGCCCCCAGTTCTTCCATCGAGTGGCCGCGAATGCCGTCAGCAATATTGGCGGACTGTTTGCCAAGGATATTTAATACACAGCAGGTATTGCCATCAAACCCCAATCGCGAATGGTCGTAACCAATCTCTTTTATGGTGTTGCGGACAATCTTCTCAATATCCACGGCGGCATGGGTAGATATTTCTCCGGCAACAATAGTGGCACCAGTTTTCACCAAGCATTCACAGGCAACCTTACCCCACGGGTCCTGTAGGAGTATCGCATCCAAAATGGCATCAGAAATTTGGTCCGCCATTTTATCGGGATGCCCTTCGGCAACGGATTCGGAGGTAAACAGGTAATCGTTCAAAGCGAGCCCACTTGTTTGGGAAGTTTATTCCTATCTTAGGATAGGAACCTGACAAGTGGGCGTAAACTATCTTGCGGGCGTGTTGGACTATTTTGCTTTCATTATCGGGCCAATGCAAAATCACGCCATCACCGTGTAATTCCCGGGGACACGACTTTTCGATAATCAGAGGGGGTCATGCCAGTATCTTTTTTGAAGATGCGGCAAAAATAGTTTGAATCCTGGTATGCCAGTTCCAGCGCAATGGTATTTACTTGTAAGTCACTGAACCGCAACAACGATTTGGCGATAGTAATTTTACGCGTGGCAATATAGTTCGAAAACCCGAACCCGGTAATTTTCTTAAAGGTACGGCTCAAATAGCAGGCACTGACAAACGATTTTGCTGCCACGTCATCGAGCGTCAAGTTTCTGAGAATATTTTTCTCAATATGGAATTTCGCTCGTTCGATAAAATCGATATTGCCTGTATAGCCTTTTAATGCGTAATCAAACAGCTCTTCGCTAATGGTCAGCAGGCTGATCATGATGCGGAAATAGCGGCTTTCCATCATGCCATACTGGTTGATGTCTTTGATCAGCGCGGCGACTTTACGGTTAGTCGGCATTAACTTTTCCCCTTTGGCGGTCATATACTGGCTAACTATTTCCAGAAAATCGATCACGTCTTTGCGCTTATCCTCTTCTATCATATCCACCGGACAGGCACCGTTGATCGTGTCAAAAATAAAGTTGTGCCACTGGGTGTAATCGCAATCGTCTATCATGGCGAACACTTTCTGTTTTAGGGCGCGGGATTTTTCATTTTCTCCTTCGTCGAATGCTAGGGTTTTTTTGATGGTGTCGGTCAAGATACATTTTTTCACTGGTTTGAGCAGATAATCATCCACTTTAAGGTTGTACATGCTGCGTACTATATCAAAGTCATCATTGGCCGTGATTACGATGATTTTAGTATCGCTGTTTTTTTTCTTCAGATATTCAATCACCTGTTTACCGTTCGGCAACGGAATATTAATGTCCACTAAGATCATATCGATTTGACTCAGTTGGTCAATTAAGTGAATCGCTTTTTTACCGGTTGAGGCTTCATGGATCGCAGCGTTTTCCACACACTGGGAGATAATCTGCCGCAGGGATTCTAATTCGATGGGCTCATCTTCAACGATAACAATGGTAAACATATGTCCTTTTCCTGTATCAGGCTTCCTGCATTGGGAACCGAAGTTTAATGGTTGTACCCATCCTGGGTTTATTAGGGCTCATTATTTCCAAGCCATAGCTCTCGCCAAATAACAACTTCAATCTATTTTTTATGTTGTTAATGCCAATACTGCCTTTTTGCAATTTTTGGTCGCCTGATAAAATGCGATTAATGGTATCTGGTGCGATGCCGTCGCCATTGTCAGTGACTTCAATAATCACGTTCAGGCCATCGTCCGTGGCACGGATCAGCAGATGACTATTGCTATCCCTTGGCTCCACTACGTAGTTAAAGAAGTTTTCCACCAGCGGTTGCAGGATCAAAAACGGGCAGACTACATCCAGATATTTTTCCGGGATATCGCACAGGTAATCGAAACGGTCTCTCATACGCACTTTTTGGATCGACATATAGTTGTTGACGTAATTTATTTCATTACGCAGAGTAATCAGGCCGTGACTATTTTTACGTAACAAATAGCGCATCATGTCAGAGAAATCGTGCACCATTGTTTCGGTACGCTGCGCATCTTCAAGAAAAGCTAACCGGCCAATGGTATTTAATACGTTAAATAAAAAGTGCGGATTTATCTGATAAGAGAGCGCTTTAAATTCAGCTTCATGTAGTGAGCGTTCTATCTCTACACGTTTTCTTAACTCATTAGCCAGTGCAAGATCCTTTTTACGAAGTTCGCGTTGGATATTATTGGTGTGCGCTTGTTCGACCAGATAAGACGATACGTGTAGTAACGTCGAGGCAGTAGACTCAAAACGCTCATACGGCATGCGACGTGTATTCTGGTGCAAATTAATTAACCAAGGATTATCTTTCCAGACGTCATTATTATTCAGAATATAGGAAATGCTCTGTTCTTTCTCTTCTTCGACTTTTACCTGACCGGAAATAAAAGCACCGAGATAATGATCGTTAATCATGATTGGGACAGCGAATTCGACAAAACCGCAGTGGCAGCGATAAACCACCGGTTTGCGAGCGTGCATCGCGGCACGGCCACCAGCGTTGTCGCTTTCATAACAGTGGTGCGCCAGTGTCGGGTTGAGACGCGAACGCATGCAGAAGTCTGAAAAACCGCTGGGCTTAGTGACCGGGATACCATTCTCATCCACAACCACGAGCGCGATCATCATTGATTTTGAAAAGTTGTCCTGCAGGGTCTGAAGGCGTTTTACATCCAAAAACTCATTTAATTTGTATTTATTCTTCATACTTTCAGCCTGCATTTTTAAAAACATAATCATATATTTATAAATAATTTGTCACGAAAAAATTGAAATGGATCACAGCAACAAAAACAGCTCCGGCTCTGAAAGTAATGCTTCGGTTATTTGCAAGGGATACTCCTTTTCAAACCTTGCTGAACCAGTGCAGATACACAGGGAAACGTATACCAGAACTGCCACAATACAAACGCCAGTTACTGGCGATACGAATGGAATGACGAGGCAGTCTGTCAGAAAGCCCCACATGAACGATCACCACCTACATAGGAGGTGTTTTAAAATTGATCGAGTAGGAGGCGGGATCACTCCCGCCGTCCTCTCACACCACCGTACGTGCGGTTCCGCATACGGCGGTTCATGTTAACTCTGGAACTGCCTCTACTGTTCCAGCAGTGATATCAGACCCTGCCTCCTGAACCATGCATTCTTTATCGCCTGATTCATATGGCTTGACCCTGAGTTCCACCATGGCCCGTGGTTGTTGTACGCAGAGATCATTGCCCTGTCCTTACTCAGTCCTGCTCTTTGCAGGTTCTTTGCCCGGGTTCGCGGTCTCTTCCACTGCCGCTACAACAAGCAACGCAGTTTCCGTTTGATCCAGCCATCCAGCTCCTCCAGCACTCCTCTGACTTCCGTCAGCCTGAAGTAGCTTATCCATCCACACAGCACTGGTGTCAGAGCATTGATTGTCGCTTTCACTGATTTGCTCCGGTTTCCCGTCGTCAGACTGTGGACTTTCTCCTTCAGCCTGTTCACGCTCGTCAGGGCTATCTTCAGCTTCGCCTGTTTGTGCCATGTCACACTGTACCCGAGGAACTTCCGATCCCACGGGCGCGCCACCGCGCTCTTCTTCTCATTCACCTTCAGTTTGTTCTCCACGAACGCCCTGATGTTCTTCAGCAGATGGTCGCCCGCTTTCCGGCTGCTTACGTAGATGTTGCAGTCGTCTGCGTAGCGGCAGAAGCTGTGTCCACGACGCTCCAGTTCTTTATCCAGTTCATCCAGCAGGATGTTCGACAGTAACGGCGACAGTGGGCCGCCCTGCAGCATGCCCGCCTGCCGTTTCTCCCTTTGCCCGTCTTTAACCATTTCCGCTTTCAGGTAGCGGCGTATCAGTCACAGCACCCGCCTGTCCTTTATCGTTCTGGCCAGACGCGTCATCAGGAGTCTGTGATCCACCCGGTCGAAGAACTTCTCCAGATCCATATCCACCACCCACCGTTTGCCACCCCGTATGTAACGCTGTGCCTGTTGCACCGCCTGCTGGATAAGCCTGTCCACCACCGTCGGGATGCCTAAGGTTCTCACGCCGCCATCCGGCTTCGGGATATCCATCCGGCGTATTGCCCGCGGCTGGTAGTTTCCGTCAATCAATGCCTGCCTGACGCTGCGCCAGTTCTTCTTCAGCCACGGTTTCAACTCCGCCACGCTGAGGTTATCCACCCCCGCCGTGCCTTTGTTTTCCACCACGCGCTGATAAGCCAGCATCAGGTTTTCTCTCGTTATCACCGCTTCCATCGTCAGCGGCACTTCCGCTTTCGTTTGCCCACCCGCCGCCGTGCTGATTTCAGCGCCATCATGCAGCCCTGACGGATACTGTCCGTCTCCTCTGCCGCTGGTCGCAGTTGCCTGCGCTTGTGCTTCATTAATCATCATCGGGTTCGGATGTCCTAATCACAGTTAATCATGTTCGGCCCTTCATGCTGCCGGTTTTGCAGCACTACTACGGCGTCGGCTGACTTCTGCCGCCCCATCCCGGCGCCTCACGGCGCCGGTAGCACACTGGCAGGGCGACAGATCTCCCGGGGTAATTCACGCGACTTTCCTGCTTATGCCTGTCGGCTTTACGTCACAGCGTTCCGTGTGAGTATCGGGCTTTGGTGATTTGTGCCACCTTACCCTGCTGCGCCGCCTTAACCGCTTCCTGTTCGTCAGGCCAGCATTTTGCATCCAGCTTCCTTCAGATTTCACCTCGCGATGAACACCCTTGCCTTCCGCTAACACTTCCCCTCACCGGGTGTGTGGAGGACTTTCACCTCTTAGTCGTTCTTCTGCCACCACAGTTGAAGAACAGCGCCAGTCACGGCGCACATAACAAAAAGCCAGCAGGCAGACACTGCTGGCTTTTTGTTATGGCGGGATTAAAACAGGGGAACCAAGGTAAATAATCCAATGGTCGCCAACAGATTAATCATCGTGGTCATAATGGTGATGACCATCGCCGGCGGGTCAATATGTGTATCGCCGTGGATCAGGAAGATACGCGACATCAGTTCACCCAATATCGCGCAAATTATGCCAACGATAGCAGCCCAAATCAGGCTACCTGATGGCACCGCTACCAACGCGGCAGGCAGCGAAATATGATGTGACACCGGTACCTGAGTATTGAAATGCAGGAAAATCAGTGAGAACGCGGAAATACCAAACGCCAGCAGCGCGCCGTTGCCGCCAAACTTCAGGCCTAAAAAGCCTGCCATCAAGCCAATACCCAAGCCCAGCACGGAAAGCTGCGGAATGCGGCTATGGTAAGGTATCCAGCACTTATCCTGCGGCGGATAGCAGTGACGAATTCCCTGCTCCGGTTTTCCAAACAGGCCAGTTTTACCGAAAACCAGACGCGAGACCACGCCAGAAATCACCACGGTTAGTGCCACGGTATCGGTCCAAGCATTGCCGGACGGGAAGGCCGGAATCTGGTTCAACCCCCAGGCGATGATGTAACCAACCGCCCCAAAAACCCCGCCTACCAGCAGCACATCGTAAGCCGCCAGACCGCTCAACCCGGCAGTGATATCACGCCCGGAACCCAGCTTGCCTTTCTTCGCTGCATACGCCGTCGCCGCAACCCCAGCGGCAAAGCCGCCGGTGTGCGGGCCAAACAGTCCAAACGGAAAAGTAATAAAGTCCGATGATGCTCCGGTAATAATTTGCACTACCGTCATGGCGATAACCAGAAGCCCAACGAATTCAAACGCCGCCAGCGCGCCAACAGCCGCACCAAATATGCCGCCGCCGAAGGCAACTACAATATCTAAGCTATTCATCTAGCTTACCTCTGTAATTAAATCAAATGAAAATATAAGTAATGCAGATTGCTCTATATTTTTAAAATTGAAATAGTATTCATGCGTAACAAATAAACAAGCGCAGCATTTTTTCGCACTCTTATTACATCTTTTATTAACCGCCGATATGGCAGTTAAAACCTAAGGATTCAACCATTGCTTTTAACTCTGCCATTTGGGCTTCTTCGATACTTTTTGTATCGCCCATCGGATACTGGCGACCAAGCAGATTATATTTATTTTCACCGAAGCTGTGATAAGGCAATAAGTGAATGGTATCGACGTTCTGCATCAGGCGGGCGAACTCCGCAATATTATGGATTTCCTGCGAATTGTCATTCACTCCTGGGATCACAGGAATACGCACAACCACTTTGGTTAAAAAGGAGATGCGCAGCAGATTCTCCAGAATCACTCTGTTATTCACGCCGGTGTTGCGCTCATGGATTTCCGGATCGATGGCTTTAATATCGGTCAGAGCAAGATCGACATAGGGAAATACCTCATCAATCACCGCTTTGGTGGTGAAGCCGCTTGTTTCAATAGCGGTGTGCCAGCCTTTGGCTTTACAGGCTTTAAGCAGCTCGCGGGCAAATTCCGGCTGCGCCAGCGGTTCACCACCGGACAGGGTAATCCCGCCGCCTGAACGCCGGTATAAATTCTCTTCTTTTTCCAGTTCGCGCATCACTGCCGTTACCGACATACGCTTGCCCTTCATTTCCAGCGCACGGGTAGGGCAAATCTCAGTACATTTCCCACACTGAATACAGCGGTCGCGATTGATAAACCAGGCATTAGTAGTGGAAAGAGCCTGTTGTGGGCAAGCATCAATACATTTCCCACAGCGGATGCAATCATTCTTTTTAAATAATAACTCTGGGCTGTGACGTTGTGATTCAGGATTACTACACCATTTGCAGGACAGCGGGCAGCCTTTAAAAAAAGGAATGGTTCGAATGCCTGGACCATCATGCAAAGAATAGCGTTGAATATTAAATATGACGCCTTCGGTTTCGTACTCAACTTTATTCATAACATCACTCTATATTTACCAGATGAATTACCTTTTCAGATAAAAGTAACAACCAGAAGTCGTGGAGAAAGTAACGGGCTATATATTGATACATAGCCCGTCTGGTATTTACGACAGTTGTTGCTCAGTACGGCTGATTATGTCGTCCTGAACTTCTTTCGCTAAAACTACCCACTGGGCGCTATAGCCCGCAACGCGTACCACCAGATCCTGATGTTGCTCAGGATTTTTCTGGGCTTCGATCAAAGTGTTGCGGTCGATAACGTTAAATTGAACGTGCATCCCTTTCTTATCGAAGTAGTGACGTATCAGGCCGCTGAAGTTGCGCAGACCGTTCTCGCCAGCCAAAGAAGACGGCAGGAATTTCTGATTATAGAGCGTACCGTTGGAGGCGATAAAGTGATCCAGTTTGGCAACTGAGTTGGCTGCGGCGGTTGGGCCAAGGGTGTCTTTACCCTGACGTGGAGATACGCCATCCGCCAACGGCTCTTTCGCCAGACGGCCATCCGGCAGTGCGGCAACGTCTTTACCAAACAGCACGTTCGCAGACACCGGATAGATACCAGCCTGGAACTGGCCACCGCGCGGGTTGGTATATTTCTCAACTTCCTGGCAGTAGATCAGCGCACATTTACGCGCTACTAAATCCACGTCATCGATGTCGTTACCGAAGCACGGTGTGTTTTCCAGAATACGACGGATCTCCTCGTGACGGGACATAGTGCCGGATTGCACCGGTGCTGCACTGCCGGAAGTCAGCTGGCGATAAACTTCGTTTTTAATCTCTGCCGGATCCAGCGCGCCATGCTGTTCAATGATGCGTTTCACCACATCGTAGATATCCTGCTCGTTGAGCGAGGATTTCGCCGCTGGAGTGTGCGGGTTCGCACCCACCGGATAACCGAAGTTGGCGTCCAGTGCGCTTTTCAGTTCGCTCAAAGACAGTTTACGATCTTCGAATACCTGTTTCTGGATGGCATAGACGGAGTCGCCGGTATCGGCTACGCCGAATGCTTGCGGCCCAGTAAAGTTGTAAATCGCCCCGCCTTCCTGGAGAGATTTACCACGGCCGATACAGTCGTCGACCAGTGCTGATAGGAACGGCAGCGGGCAGCGTTCGCCGTGGGCAATATCCACGCTGTTACAGGCTTCAACCAGTTGATGAACGAAGTGCGCCATCTGTTTCTGGAACGCGGTGTAGAAGTCCTCCATGCTGGTGAACTGAGTCAGTTCGCCAGTCACTGGGCCTAGCTGTTTATTGCCAACGCGACCGTTGTTCAGGGTGATTTCCAGCACTTTTGCAACGTTAAAGAACGCGGCGTCATGCCAGCCCTCGGTGCGATGCGGTGCCTGCGGCTCTACGCAGCCGATGATACAGTAATCACGCGCATCACGCAGCGAAATGCCACGGTTCTGCAGCGCCGGGATGATTACTTCATCGTTGTACATTGCCGGAACGCCCAGGCCCATACGCACCAGCTCGCAAGCGCGATACAGAAACTCATCCGGAGTACCCTGCCATACGCGGATTGAGAAGGATGGCTGCGGCAGACGCACATGGGCAGTCGCTTCCATACACATGTAGCTCAGATCGTTAGTTGCGTCGCGACCGTCTTCTGTCTGGCCGCCACAGCACAGGTTCTGGAACACTGCGTAACCGGCAAACGCCTGGGCAGAGACTTCGTCACGCGTTTTGTTAATGTCGTTAAGCTTGATCCAGCAGCAATCCACCAGTTCCTGCGCGAATTCACGCGAGATAGATTTGTCCGACTCCAGATACGGGTACATATACTGGTCGAAACGCCCCGGGGAGATAGAATGACCGCTGGATTCAATCTGTAACATGCTCTGAATAAACCAGAATGTCTGGCATGCTTCCCAGAATGTGGTAGCACCGTATTCCGGCACGCGAGTACAGTTTTGAGCAATCTGCTCCAGTTCGCGTTTACGGGTCGGATTGCTCTCCTGCTGCGCCAGACGGGATGCTTCTTCAGCGTAACGATGGGCGAAACGGATCGCTGCGTTATAACTGATCAGCACCGCATTATAGAACTGTTCTTTCTTTATATATCCTGGTTCAGTGCGATCTAATGATTCCAAGGCACGGCTAACTTCATTAATGATACCACGGAAACCAATTTTCAGCACTTTACCGTAGTCAACACTGACATGACCGACGCCCCCGAAGAAGTAGTTACCAACAGTGAATACACCGCTCGCCATACTCTCTTTAGTGCCTTCTGACATGTAAGATGCCGCCAGAGCACTGGTAGTTTTACCCGGCCAGTATTTAAATGCTTCATGAAGCTCCTGAGCAGTCTTTTTCGGGATAACAAACGGGTCGGCAATACGGTGTTCCATAGTCTCAAACTCTTTTTCCACCCAGTCGTAGGAGAACTCAGGGCAGATTTCAGTTGAGCGAGGATTAATAGTTACCGCTCCAACGATTAATTCGTCTGGGCGAATTGTTACCGGTAATTGGTTAAAGATTTTTTCCACCACTTTAGCACGACGCATAATCGCGGGCAGTTGTTCTGTTTCTTTATATGCTTCGGTTGCTAACACCGCGCGTTCTGATTCCACATACGGCTTCGCCGTCAGGATCATATTTCTCAGTCTTACAACACGGTCTGTCGGATTAGAAAAGCCTTTCTCTAACATATAAAACTCCCGAATATATTTTGTTAACCTTGCGGAGATGCCAGGGTATTAATGAATAATGCTAGTGCCCATTTGAGTAATAAAGTGACGTAATATTGCTGGATGCCCCATCCAGGTAGTCGCGGTTATTAAATTACCATCCACAATGGCTTCATCATCTGCGGCAGTGACCCACTGGCCACCCGCCATTTCCACTTCCGGTTTTACCGTAAAATATCCCGTCAGTTTCCGGCCTTTTAATACCCCAGCAGCGGCCAGAATTTGTGGGCCATGACAAATTGCAGCAACAGGTAATGTTAAATTCATCGCGTAATGCACGATATCCAATACTGACTTATTTAATCGCAAGTATTCCGATGAACGCCCACCAGAAATATAAACACCACTATATTCCTGTAACCTTATGTCATCAAATGATGCAGTTAATCTAAAAAGATGTCCGGGTTTTTCGGTGTAGGTCTGATCACCTTCAAAATCATGAATCGCGGTTTTAATAAACTCGCCGGTACGTTTTCCCGGACACACTACATCCACTCTGAAACCTAACATGTTTAATGCCTGCCATGGCACCATGACTTCATAGTCTTCAGAGAAATCGCCTGTGATAAGTAATATCTTCTTCATAAGCGGACTCTCAAAACTGGTTATCGTCTTCCTCAATGATTCGCATGGCTTCATGCACCGCCGCGACTTCGCCAAAAATGGCCAATGTGGTGATATGCTGAGGGCAACTGCCAAAGATTTCTGATACCACCACATTGGCGCTTTTACTGGCTACGTCGGCATAAAAATAGAGATCCGGAACCGGCAGTATTAACAAACCAATGGCGTCGATGCGAATCAAATCCAAACGCGAACGAAACTCCCCGGGCATACGCCGTTTCAACATAGCCAAAATATCCGGGGTCGGTGCGTTTATGATTCGTTTTTTCATCTTTAAGTTACCCTTCGCGATAGTTAGCGAATATTCAGCGCTTCAACCATTACACAGCGACGACGGCGTGCAAACGAACGCGCTGACGTAAGTCCCTCGCCGGTCGGTCCGGCAATCGTAAAGGTGGCATGCCCTTCACCGCCCACCCCCAGCCCTGCATAAGAGGGACCATTTTTAACAAAGATGGTGGTCTGGATCAGGCGCGCCATTTTGGTCAGCTTTTCGACGTTGGTGGAGTGCATAACCGCGGTATGACGATTGCCGTGCTCCACTTTCACCGCCAGCTCAATGGCTTCATCAACATTGTCTACGCGCACCACCGGCAGGACCGGCATCATCAGCTCATGCACCACAAACGGATGTGTTTTCTCAGCCTCAATTAAGATGACTTTGATATCGTCGCCAACCTGGATTCCCAGTTGTTGCAGGATATAGCGCGCATCTTTGCCGACAAAGGCGGTATTCGGCCCAGTGCCTTTTTCATTAAGCACCAACGATTGCAGTTGTTGACTTAACTTCTTATCGCACAACAGATAGGCACCGCTTTTCTTCATGCAGTGAATCAGATAGTCCGCTACCTGGTTCACAACAATCACCTCTTTTTCCGCCACGCACGGCAGGTTGTTGTCGAAGCTACAGCCCTTAATGATGTCGCGGGCTGCTTTTTCGATATCCGCCGTTTCATCTACCACAGCTGGCGGGTTACCTGCGCCTGCACCAATCGCTTTTTTACCTGATGACATCACGGTTTTCACGATGGCTGGACCGCCAGTCGCTACCAGCATGTTGATACGTGGGTCGTTGATCAGGACGTTGGTATTGTCGATGGACGGTTTGGTCACCGTTACCACCATGTTCGCCGGTGCGCCCAACTGGGCAAGCTTGTTGTTGATCAGCTCAACCGCGTACAGCGACACTTTGCGCGAGCGCGGATGTGGACTGAACACCACAGTGTTGCCTGCCGCCAGCATGCCTATGCTGTTGTTGATAATGGTTTCGGTCGGGTTAGTCGTTGGTGTAATCGAACCAATCACTCCGAACGCAGAGTATTCGATCAACGTTAAACCCCCGTCTCCGGAAACCGCGCTGGTGGTCAGATCTTCGATACCTGGCGTTTTCAGCGCTGCGACGCGGTTTTTGATCAGTTTGTCCTCGTAATTCCCCATGCCGGTCTCTTCCACCGCCATACGGGAAAGGGCACACAGCACATCTTCCTGCAGGAAGACATCGCGAATGCCATTGATAAACGAGGCGCGGTCTTGCATAGAACAGTGGCGATACTGCACCTGTGCCAAGACGGCGGCGGAAATCGCCTCATCCATGGTATCGAATGCTCCAGTGCTAGCATTCGCTACCTTCGCTACCTGAGAGATCGCACTGGCGTCGCGCACGGAAGAGTGCTGCGCCAACGCCTTAGCGACAATTTCATCCAACCCGTCGACCCGCGCTGCTTCTGACGTGGCGGGAGCTTCATCCGGTGTTGCTTTGGTGAATTTGCTCAGAATGGTCGAGACAGCCTGAGCGATTTCAATATCATTCATCTTTAAATTCCTTACTACTCTTCATCTGCCGACCGCGCCGCGTGCATCGTCATCAGATGCTTAGATATATGGCGTCGTGGTGGATTTAATTTCCACCGGATCTAACGTGGAGAGCAGTTGTAGACCGACTTCACGCGCGGCAATCACCGCCTGACGTACTGCACCGGAATCACCGGAGAAGGTGAAGATCACTTCGTTACTAAAGCTGGTGCCTTGCGACGGGCTGGCATAACCCACCGGGTCAATCACGGCGGATTTCGCCGCAGCGTCGGCAATCACTAGGCCAATCGCCGCAGGCGAGGCACAGGTCATCCCGAAGGATTTACCAATCGGCGCACCCAGCGCTTTATTCAGCGCGTAGCTGGCACGAGCGGTGTACTGGAATTCAAGATGTCCGGCTGACGAGCCATAAACGTCACCCATGGTGCGTTCAATTTCAGACAGCGCCACTTCAACCGCACGCCTGACGTCGGAAACATCAGACGCACCGAAAATAATTAAGCAACCGTGTCCGCCACCTCCTTCGGTATCGCGGGCCAGCTCAATAGAAATAATTTCGCTGTTGGTTGCTTTAATCGCTTCGTCAGCCGCAAAAATTTGCGGGCCTGCGCCAGTACGTGCGCCAAGAATACCGATAGAGCGATATTTCTTGTCGATATTCATGACTTCATGCAATTGATTATCAACATTGGCAATCACTAGGCCGATAGTGTGGCCCAACGCAGTGCCGACAAATTCCGTAATACCGCAACCAGCGAAATTCGCTGCTGTTTTAGCTTCCGGTGAGATATCGGTTTGTTTATTCATTACGTCAGATATAATCTGCTCAACAAGATTATCTCTCATGATCAGTATCCTTTATTGTTATTAACCGATAGCCTTCGGTAGAATTTTTTCCACCTCAATGTGTGGGCGTGGAATAACATGTACGGAGACCAGTTCTCCCACTTTACTCGCAGCAGCGGAGCCCGCATCTGTCGCGGCTTTCACTGCGCCAACGTCGCCGCGAACCATCACAGTCACCAAGCCGGAGCCGATTTTTTCATAACCCACTAGGGTCACGTTGGCAGATTTCACCATGGTATCTGCAGCTTCAATTGCAGAAACCAGACCTTTCGTTTCAACCATTCCTAATGCTTCTTGTTGCATAACGACCTCAATATTTCCGATAGAAAGAAAACGTGCACAGAGGAATAGCAATCTACGGATTCACCCATGTGCATTAATTATTTAATTATCATAATGCTAAGGTTATTCAGACAAAATGTTTTGCGCGTCAGTGGGACTATCTTGCTTTTGCATTCCCGCAATTGACAATAAAATCCACCCGAGGTTTGTAATAAAAGATCTGCGTTTAAACTTCCTTGCAAAATAGCCCCGCTCTGAATAGCGATCATAATTACTGTTAAAACTGTCGTATTTTTGCCAATTAGTTATGCCGTGCGGGCAATCTCCGCTGCATCTATAGCAATCATTTTTTCTTCATTGGTTGGGATGACCGCAATCTTCGTGGTGTCGGTTTTAGAAATCAGTCCGCTACGTCCGCCGAACAGCTGCTGGTTACGTTCTTTATCCAGTTCCAATCCCAGCGCCTGAAGGCGTTGCACGGTAAGTTCTCGAATTAACGCCGAGTTTTCGCCAATTCCACCGGTGAAAATCAGCGCATCGAAGCGTTTAAGCGAGGTCACGTGGCCGCCGATATGTCGTGCGAGACGATGTACTAACACGTCGATGGCTAACGCTGCCCGTTCGTGGCCCTCATCACGCGCCTGCTGAAGGGTGCGGCAATCGCTGGATAAGCCGGAAATCCCCATTAGGCCGGACTGGTTATTGAGCATTTTGTACAGCGTGTCGAACGTTTGACCTGTGCGTTTCGCCAGATATGCGACGACACCAAAATCAAGATCCCCGCAGCGCGTGCCCATTACCAGCCCTTCCAGCGGGGTCATACCCATTGAGGTGTCAATGCTCGTGCCGTTTTGCACCGCACATAGCGATGAACCGTTGCCCAAGTGGGCAATCACGATGCCATGATCCGCCGGGTCGAGATCTAGTGATGCAAGCGCCTCGGCGGCAATATAGCGGTGAGATGTTCCGTGAAAGCCGTAACGTCGCACCATATAATCTTGCTGGAACTCCAGCGGGATCGCATAAGTGTAAGCAGCCGGAGACAAGGTCTGGTGGAACGCAGTATCGAACACCGCAATATGCGGCAACGCGGGCAACAGAGCCCGAGCCGCTTCAATACCAATCAGGTTGGCAGGGTTATGCAAAGGGGCCAGCACCGACAGCGCGCGGACTTTTTCGATCACATCATCGGTAACCAGTACTGATCTTTTGAAGTCGCTGCCGCCATGAGCCACGCGGTGCCCAACGGCGTTGATGGCTTCCAACAGTTGCTGTTCGTCGAGCTTCGCGAAGAGCACTTTGAGCGCATGCTGATGGCTGGCGTCATCCAGCGCGACAGTGGATTTATGGCCGTCTCGGTCTTTAAACGTTATGACAGCATGATCAATACCCAGTCGTTCCGCTAGGCCCGACAGCAACGGCTGATCTGCATCCTGAGGAATGACGGAGAATTTCATTGATGAGGAACCACAATTAATCACTAATACACAAGCTAAAGACATGATGCCCCCTGAAATGGACTGCAAAAAATTAACGGGTTGTTGTGAGGGGATAACGCAGAACGCTAAACTGCGCCATCGCCTGGCGGGCGATGAGCATATCTTCCTCAACACTGCCGCCGCTGATGCCGATGCCGCCTAGTAAGCGCCTGCCCGACCAGCAGGGAAAACCACCGCCGAAGCAGCAGATATCTTTTTCTTTCTCAAGGCCGTACAAATCACCACCCGGCTGTACCAGCGTTGCCAGTTCGTGAGTTGGCATTTTGAGAGCTACCGCGGTCCAGGCCTTTTGTGGTGCCAAGGTATGGCTGACCAGCAGGGCGTTATCCATGCTGAAGAAAAAACGCTGCTGACCGCAGGCATCCACTAGGCTAAAAACGATCGATACATTGCTGGACTGTGCCATTTCCCGGACCAACTTTGCCAGCAGTTCACTGTCCTCCAGGCTCAGCGACATCCGGAGTTCCGGTAACTGCGTGGCAATAGCCTCGTTAATCCAGTTGTCGAGTGAAGCCTCATTCGCAGACATAAGTATTCCTCAGCGTACGCGCCGCTATTAACCGTTAAGTTCGAGCGAGTCGACGATACCCACCACGGCAGCGTCAATCACCGAGTGATCTTTGTTGTTGCTCATACGCGCCGAACTGCCAGTGGTGATGATCACAATCTCTCCATTGCCCGCGCCGACAGTATCAACTGCCACCTGGGCATGGACAGTCGGCTGATAGTTTTCATCGAGCCGCGCCACTATCAGCAGTTTTGAGCCATTCAGCGAGGCGTGTTTGGTGGTGGAAACCAATGCGCCAGTAACTTTAGCGAGGTACATATTTCCTCCGGTTAACCATGGATAACAGTGAGATTACGCCGCTGGATTTCATCTCTGGCAGCAGGGGTAATCAGCGTGTCGCTCTCAATGCGCAGCACTGTGCCAATGGTCAGTAGGCGGATATCGCTCTGGGTGATTAAACGTTTTTTACCGGCTACTGTCAGGGTGGATTGGCTTCCTTGCACCGACTTGACATGGGCTGCACGTTTACCGAAAAGCGTAATGCCATAGCTCTCTAGGACCTGAGCGTAACCTTCCAGACAAGACAGCAGTGGCATCGGTAATTCGCTATCGACGCATTGTTGATGCAGCGTGGCGATAATCTGTTTACGGTGCTGTAACGCCTGAAATACAGTTTCACAGGCCAGATTATCGCGAATGCCCAGCGCAATTTTGCTCATGCTGTTGACAGAGAGCGCAGGCAGATAGAGCACCTCATAGTGAGGCGGCGATCTGTCAAATCCAGCACGAGAACCACGCTGAATTAGCGCATCCATGCAGACAGATTTCAGCGCCGACTGGCTGGCGCTGTGAGAAAAATTTACCCACAACTGATAACCCGCCAGCTCAAGCGCCTCAAGGCAGTTCAGCGTTTCCGGCAGCGAGGAGATATCCTCACCAGTCACCACTACGCAGACATTTTTCTGCGCGACGGATTGTGCCAACACTTCAGCGATGACCCGGTCCAGCAGTTGCGATAAGGTTTGATTGTCCATTGATTTACCCCTGGTCCGCATTCATGGCGATGCCTAATGGTGTGACCAATAGTGGCTCTGCCGAAGGAATCACATTTTTACCGGTTTGTTTACTGAACACGTTGGCAAACTGGCTGAAGCTGCTCGCGCCACCTACCAAATAAATATTTTTTACCTGCTGGGTAGCGAACCATCCCGACACCAAGCTGGCCATTTTCTGGGCCACCGGTAGCACCAGGGTAAAGACCTGCGCTTCCTGCCCGTTTTTTTTCATTTCTTCCGCCTCGGCATAAGGCAAGCCCAGCGCGCCAGCGATCACCAACTTCATATGTCTTCCACCGGTGGGCTCATCGGCACTGAACGTCACTTTACCGCTTTTCAAAATGCTCATGCCGGTGGTGCCTCCTCCGACATCCACCACCGCCCCGTTTTTAATATTCAGCGCGCTGGCAGCGGCTACCGGTTCATCTAGTACTTGGGTCACGATAAAACCCGCTAACTCCACTACGTTGACGATCACTTTTGTGTTGCCTTCAGAGATCCCCGGTGGGACTGCGATCGCCGCGCGCTCCAGCGTGCAGCCCTGTTTCTGTTCAAGAATTTGTTTGAGACGTGCTACTACCCGGCTGGCGGTCAGGTAATCCACCACCACGCCGTCTTTCACCACATTGGAGGGATACATTACCCCTGCCACCGACTGGTTATCTTCATCCAGCACCACGATTGCGATATTGGCGGTACCGAGATCCCCCCCACCTTCAACGCGCCGGAGTAGGGCCGACATTCGCCGCTGTCAATCAGCGCGGCCAATTCGTGAAATCGGCAGTTTTCGGGGCTGTTAGCCATGGCGCGCAGCCTGTTTTATGCCGCGAACGGTATCGCCATTACGCAGACCGACGCCGTTAGCTTCTTCCATATCAATATGCAGTTCCAGCACTGCATCCGCCGTGACGCGTACCACTACATGGCTGAGCACACCACCGCGCGGACCGTTTGTTTGCACATCGATTTCCATTCCGTCATGCAGGCCGTGCAGTTCGGCTTCTTCGGGCGAGATATGGATATGGCGCCAGGCGACAATCATGCCGTTGTGTTTCACCACCCGCCCTTTCGGACCGATGATTTCAATGCCCGGCGAATCCAGCAGATCCCCCGACATGCGCACCGGAGCTTTAGTGCCCAGCGCAAAGCCGTCGGCCACAGAGATTTCCACCTGCGTGGCATTACGCAGTGGCCCTAACACGCGCACTTTGTTGAGCTCGCCTTTTGGCCCGCGCAGCGTCACCATCTCTTCGGCGGCATACTGACCGGGCTGTTTCAACGCTTTAGAACGGGTTAGCGTAGAGCCGTAGCCAAACAGAATGTCCATATCTTCACGGCACAGATGAACATGGCGGTTGGACACGCCCACCGGAATATTCAGCGCGACGGGCGCGGCAGCAGGCGCTGCCGTTTTTTTACTGGTGGCAAGTTCCTGCAAAATTTGTTGGGTAATCCACTCGGCTTGTTGTTCGGTGTAATTCATAATGGGTACGACCTGATTATTGGGTTATCTTATGGGTAATGGGCGTCTAACGATCAGGATAGGGAGTAACGACGCCCGGTTTTTGTTTATCAGCAGGACTTTTTTGACTGCTTCACGGAGGCTGAACAAAGTTATCCAGCTAGCCGGTAATCAGGTCGATCAACCCTTCGACATCATGCGTCGTCACCTGCCGCGGGTTCGACGCGGTACAACCGTCGGCCAGCGTCGAATTCACCAGTGCGCTGCGCAACTCGATGATTTTTGCACGGTCGATGCCCAGTTCGCTGAGAGTGACGGGGATGCAGAAATGGCGATTGATCTGGCGGATCTCCTGAGTCATCAGCGCGATGGCCTGCTCCGGTACCGCATGGTCAATGCCTATGATTTGCGCGCAACGGTGATAGCGATCGCGGGTTTCAGTGCTGGCCCGTTTGCTGTTGAAGTCGATGACAATCGGCAGCAGCATGGCGTTAATTTTGCCATGAGGAATATGCAGCATCCCGCCGATGGCGTGTGCCATGCCGTGTACCAACCCCAGCCCGGCGGAGTTAAATGCCATGCCTGCCATACAGGAGGCATTGTGCATGTGGGTGCGCGCCGCAATGTCTTTTTCGTCGTTAAACACCTGCGGCAGATAGCGCCAGGTCAACGCGATGGCTTTTTCCGCCAGCGCATCGCTAAAGTCATTTGAGCCAGTAGAGACAAAGGCTTCAATGGCATGGGTCAGCACGTCCATGCCGGTATCTACCGCGACATGACGCGGCGCGGTTAACACTAGGTTAGGATCGAGAATGGCGATTTCCGGCACCAGTTGCCCGGAGATCAACGGATATTTGCGGCCATTTTGCGGATCAGAGATGATCGCGTAGGACGTCACTTCAGAGCCGGATCCGCTGGTTGTGGGAATAGCAATGAGATCGATTTGATGATCTCCAAAATACTCTTCCAATGTGACTTTAATTCCTTTCGCAGCGTCCAGCGACGAGCCGCCGCCGAGGGCGATAATAACGTCGGGCTTAAAGGCTTTAAAACGCGCCGCGCCGGAAGTCAGAATATCAATATCTGGATCCGGAGTAACCTCGCCGAAAATGCATACCGATGCCTCAGGCATATGGCTTATTAAATAACGAGTTTTACCTGATGACATCATAAAATCATCGGTGACAATACCGACTCGTTTATTATTAAATTGGCATAGAGAGGTTATTGCCTCTTCACCAAAATAAATTTTGGGGCACGAAAAATAATAGCGGGCCATGTGTAACTACCTTAATCATGGTAAACGACCAAATTTGATGTCGTTAACCTAACATGGCGATTTTTTTAATGGACTGAGGATGTTTGTGCAGGTGAAGGATTATTTTGCGGTATTGTTTTGCCTTGAGCAAAAAAGTCCTTTTCTAGGAAATACCTAAAATCTGATACAGTCAAACTCAATATTTATTGTCAGAGAATGAATAAAAGCGGGGTGTTTTTTTGCCGCTGCACTGCTTCAGGAATGTATTCACCCCTCATAAAGGCTTCAATGACTCTCCGCCATGGCAAACATGCCATAGGGGGAGATTTTCAGATAATGATAATAATGTTCGCCCACATCCGATTGCAAATGGATCAGAAAAACGGCCGCGTATTGCCCTGCTGAATGTGGATTACGTCACCTGTTTTGAATTGCCTTTCTGCTTACCCGGACACCACAACTGATTGCTGTGCTGCGTGAAGAATGGGACATCAGCCAGAAAAATGTGGTGTTCAACGATAAACGCTTTGGCTGCGTGTACAGCCTGAAGGCCAGCTTTTCAGGTGTGCCGGATACCTACCGGTATCATCTGTCTCCCCGTATTCGCCGGATGGTTGGGACTGAAAACACATCATCGCCATACCAACTGATTGCCCGGGAAGTGAAAGCTCCCCGTCAACGGCTGAAGTATGCGCTGGAGACAGGATTGCAGGTGAGCGCACTGGACGGTCTGTTCTGGTTCGGCAGTCAGCGCATTGCGGCAGATATCCTGAAACTGAGAAAGTACGGAATGCGGATTGCGACGGCTTCTGTTGACGTGTATGACAACATAACCGGAACAGGGTTTTGCCCTCGTCACCGCCAAAAATACGTCCTTTATCACATTTCTTCGATTTATCCTGATATTTTACCGGATTACTGTTCAAAAACTCTTCTTTTCTGATGTAAATTTCTTTGCTGACGCTTTTTGACATGAATTTACACTGGCATCACACAGGCCAGAATACGGGGAGAACATGCAGCGCCGGCAGAACAACATTCTGACGAATGAGGTGTACTGGCAATAGCGGACACTACCATTTGTTCTTTTTTTAAGCAGCCATCTGATGATATTTTTCCCTGAAGGCTGCCGGGGAGATATTCCCCAGACGAGAGTGACGACGCTGACGATTGTAGAAAATCTCAATGTATTCCCGTATTACTGAGATGGCTTCATCCCGGTTATTAAAACGATAGTGGCTCAGGCTCTCATTTTTCAGCGTTCCCCAGAAGCTTTCCATCGGAGCGTTGTCGTAACAGTTACCTTTACGCGACATTGATGTTTTCAGACCAAACTGCTCCTGTATGACCCGGTAATCGTATGCGCAGTACTGTGAACCTCGATCAGAGTGGTGGATTAGCCCGGCAGGTGGGCGCTGGCTCCTGAGCGCCATAAACAGGGCTTTACCTGTCAGCTCTTTTGTCATGCGCTCTCCCATGGCGTAGCCGACAATTTCGCACGTATAAACATCTTTGATGCCAGCGAGGTACAACCATCCCTCCTGTGTGGCAACATACGTCAGGTCCGCCACCCAGACCTGATTTGGTGCTGTAGGAGCGAACGTCTGGTTCAGCAGATTTGGCGCAACTGGCAGATTGTGGTTCGAGTTCGTAGTCGCTCTGAACTTGCGTTTCTGCTTACAGCGTAGCCTTAGCTCCTTACGAAGACGTGCCAGTCGGTCACGACCAACGATGATGCCATTCTCTGCCAGCTCCGTCTGGAGCCGCCGGGTTCCATATGTTTCGCGAGTGCGGATATGTGCCACCTTAATCTCCAGTTTTAGCCGCTCATCACTTTGTTTTCTGTCTGAGGGTTCATGCTGTACCCAGTTGTAATAACCGCTCCTGGATACACCAAATACCTGACACATCGCTTCAATGGGAAATTGTTGTCGCCATTGTTCGATTAACGCGTATTTTTCAGCGACTCCTGTGCAAAATACGCGGTTGTAGATTCAATCTGTCAATGCAACACCCCTTTCAATTATCTCTTTCGGTGTTTTGAACTTCAGTGTCTTTCTCGGTCTGTTGTTTAGCTGAGCAGCAACCAGATCTAGTTCATGTTGAGTATATTGGGCAAGACATGTCTTTTTAGGAAAGTACTGCCGAATTAGCCCATTTGTGTTCTCATTTGTTCCCCGCTGCCAAGGACTCTGAGGATCGCAGAAGTAAACTTTAACGCCGGTGCTGACAGTAAATTCTAGATGTCTGGCCAGTTCCATTCCTCTGTCCCATGTCAGTGATTTTCTGAGTTCTGACGGTAAACTCAGGAATTTGTCGGTAAGAGCCTGATTTACTGAGACAGAATCTTTGCCCCTGAGTCTAAGGATGATCGTATAACGTGATTTTCGGTCTACAAGTGTGGCTATATGAGAGTTTTTTGTACCTGAGACTAAATCGCCCTCCCAATGTCCCAGAGAGCGTCTGTTATCGATATTTCGGGAACGTTCGTGAATTGGTGTTCCGTTCACTATGTTAATCGTACCTCTTTCGCCTTTGCGGGTATGACGCCTGCCATGGCGAAGGCTATGCGACCGTCGCAGATGCTGTATATTCAGGTGGTGTAGCGCTTCACGGCTACGAAAGTACAGCGTTTTATAAATTGTCTCAGGTGATATTCGCAGCGTTTTTTGACGTGGTTTTGTTCGCCTTAACCATCCTGATATTTGCTCTGGAGACCATTTCATCTCCAGCTTTTCCAGAACAAGCTTTCGCAATGGTAAATTTTGATCCAGTAAGCACGGTTTTGGCCTTTTCGCCATTCTGTTGGCTCGGTTATTAGCATCAACAGCTTTGTAATAGCGTCTGCCCCGATTACGCTGAACTTCACGTGAGATCGTCGAAGGACTGCGATTCAGCGCAGTAGCTATCGCACGAATGCTCATTTTGGCTGACAAACCAGCTCGTATCTCCTCGCGCTCAGACAGTGTCAGGTGAGCTACAGCCCGCTTACGCTCATGGGGTTTTATGCCGCCAGTATCCCTTAACATAGTGAAGATCGTTGCGGGTTTTGAACCCAGGATATTCGCTATTTCACTGAAGCCTGTTCCGTTCTTCCATAGTTCAAAAACAGAGGCTTTTTCCTCTGCTGTAAATGTTCGTCTCATTCAAAAAACCTCCGCAACCCCATGTTTTCACATAACTGTTGCGTTGACCAATTGAATCTACAGTAGCCTTTTTTAATATTTCATTCTCCATTTCAATGCGTTGTAGCTTTTTCCTCAGCTTACGTATTTCGATTTGTTCTGGTGTTATCGGAGAGGCTTTTGGTGTTTTGCCCTGACGCTCATCACGCAGTTGTTTGACCCATCTTGTCATTGTGGAAAGGCCAACATCCATAGCTTTGGCGGCATCTGCCACCGTGTATTTCTGGTCAACAACCAGTTGAGCGGATTCGCGTTTAAACTCTGCGCTAAAATTTCTTTTTTTCATTGGAGCACCTGTGTTGTTCTGAGGTGAGCATATCACCTCTGTTCAGGTGGCCAAATTCAGTGTGCCACTTCAAACATCAACCTACGCTCCCCAAGATGTTCCGCCTTATGGATGTAAGCGGCTCGCACAGAGCTACGCTCCTGGTGACTCATCTGCCGCTCTACCGCATCCCTCGACCATAATCCCGACTCAATCAACGAACTACAAGCCATCGTCCTGAAGCCATGCCCACAAACCTCGACCTTCGTGTCATACCCCATTACGCGCAAAGCCTTGTTCACCGTATTCTCACTCATCGGCTTACGTGGATCGTGATCGCCCACAAAAATCAGCTCTCAATTTCCGCTCATGCTTTTGATCTTTTCCAAAATACTTAGGGCCTGCCGCGACAAAGGTACAAGGTGTGGTGTCCGCATCTTCGAGCCACGCTGAGAATGCTTGACTCCTTCCAGTTGCTCACGCTCACCTGGGATTGTCCACATAGCCGTTTCAAAATCTACTTCTGACCAGCGGGCAAAATGCAGCTCGCTCGAACGGATGAAAACCAATAAAGTGAGTTCAACCGCCAGTCGAGTTAACGGTCTGCCAGAATAGTGATCTATGCGATGAAGTAATTCAGGTATACGGTTCAGTTCAAGAGCTGCACGGTGCTGTCTTTTCGCCGTAGCAACCGCACCTGCAATCTCTTGCGCGGGGTTGTAGTCGATTAAGCCGCTCTGAACGGCAAAGCGCATAATCGCGGTAGTACGCTGCTGTAAACGGGCGGCAACTTCGAGCCGCCCGGATGACTCGACTGCTTTAATGGGTACAAGAAGATCCCGCGTCTTCAGTTCCGCAATGTTCCGCTTACCGATAGCAGTAAAGAGATTATCCTCCAGACTTTTCAAAACACGAGCGCTATGCGATGCCGACCACTTCTGATTGCTGGCGTGCCAGTCTCTGGCGACTACTTCAAACGTTATCGCCTCTTGTTCCTGTTCTACCTTAACAGCTTTCTTGTTTTCACTGGGATCGACACCATTAGCTAAAAGCTTACGAGCCTCATCCCGGCGTGCCCTGGCATCCGCCAACGACACTTCGGGGTATTTCCCCAATGCCAGCATCTTCTCTTTACCGCCAAAGCGATAACGTAGCCGCCAGTATTTGGAGCCGTTAGGGTGAACCAGCAAAACCATGCCTTCACCGTCGGTCAGCTTATAGGCTTTTGCTTCAGGCTTAGCCGAACGAACCTTCACATCACTCAGAGCCATGATGAGTATCCTTTCAAGGGTTCTGTGTGGGTACAAACATTATCGAACCGGGAAATACCCGCAGTTGTACCCGCATCAGTAAGTTGATGTAGATTGAATCAGGTTGACTTAGGTTGAGTGAAAAAGCGAGGAAAGCCTTGCGGATACTGGATTTTAGGCACAAAAAAAGACGTCCGTTGACGTCTATTGATGTTCCGATGGTGCGAAGGCCGGACTCAAACATCAAAATAAGTTAATGATAAAAAACAAATAATAAAACACAACAATGAAATATGCCCCCTTTTGTGCCCCCACTGTTTTTCTGACCAATCTATTTTCAGCCCATCAATAAATCGGAAAGTTAAATCATTTTTAATCAGTAAGTTTGGATCCGTAGCTCGGATCCAAACCAGTGCATCTTTTATCCACATAAAAAATTTTTTTTCGAAAGAACTGTTCACACTGTTCACCTTTCTGTTTTCTCCTTTTATTTCAGAGTGATAGGTGGTGAATAATGGGTGAAGGGTGAACATTCGATTCTTCACCTCCGGCATTCTGCCGGTGTGACTCATACCGGTGATTAATCCTCCGCACTGAAATCACTCAGGAAGAAAAAAGTTTTTTTTGATTTGATTGTTCACACTGTTCACCTTTCGTTTTTCTCTTTTAATTTCAGTGTGATAACTGGTGAATATACGGTGAAGGGTGAACAGTGGATTGTTCACCTTCGGGGGATTCAGGGATGAAAAAAGACCGGCAGATGCCGGTCAGATGAGTTATGAGGGTCAGGTTGTTGCAGGGTCGTCACATTTTGGCAGCCAGTCGCCGTAGCTTTCCTCTTTCAGCGTCAGGTTGGTCTGTATCCCCTGTTTGGTATGGCGCTTCTCGTAATTCAGTCCGTATTCCTTCAGCATCACCGGCAGCCCCAGCCCGAACATTTTCAGACTGAGTACATTCCGGTAGCCGTTTGCCTCCATGTAGGCCAGATAGGCGTGATAGAGGTATTTACGGTAATTGCGCGGGATGATACTGGCGTTCCCCATATACATGCCGCTGGTCTGCGGCAGGGTTTCCAGATAGCCGATAAAATCAAACGTTGGGTCGGCATCCCGTTTGATGTTCAGCGCCTCGTCTGAGTTCTGCTGGGACTGAAGCAGTGACCGGGCGAGCATCGGGTCGCTGAACTTCTGCATCAGGTGACGCACGATGACCGCCAGCTCGCGGGTGATTTTGTCCTTAAGCTGCGGGTCGCGCTCCTGCGGGGCTATCTGTTCCGGGAAGTGAATAATCACCCGCCGGCGTGACACGCCGCCGCTGCGGTCGGTGAAGCGCATCGGGTTATTGTTCACGGCCAGAATTACCGCCGGGATATGCGTGGAGTATGCATCCCGGTATTTCGGGTCAACGGACACCGCATCGCCGCCGGTGATGGCCTTGAGTCCGGCACCGTCGCCGCTCCATTTTTCCTGGTCCGGCAGGCGTATCAGTGAGAAGCCAGTTAACGCGGCACGTTCACGCGGGGATTCCAGCGTCTCAATGGTGGCCGATGTGGCGTTATCCTCCCCGGCCAGCAGGGTGGCTATTTCGGCCATGATACTTTTGCCGCTGCCGCCGGGACCGGTCACCTCCAGAAAGAGCTGCCAGTCGTAGCGGTTTGCCAGCACCATAAACAGTGCGGCCAGAATCACGTCGCGTTTTTCCGCACGACCACCGGCAGCACGGTCAAGCCAGCGCCAGAACGCGGGAGCGTGGGTTTCCAGCGTTTCACCGTCCACCGGCGGGGTGAAATCCACATCGCACAGGGTGCGCATCCAGTGTGACGGACTGTGCGGGTGGAACGTACCGTTCTGCGTGTCGAGCACGCCGTTACGAAAGCCAATCAGGCGGCGGGAGGGGGCTTCCTGCTGCGGAATAATCAGCTTCAGGGTGTCCACCACGGAGGCCACCTTCCCGGAGGAGAACGGCGCGCGCAGACGCTGAAACAGCCCGGCCACATCCCGGGCAAAGTCCTGTGGCGGCAGCACCTTCCAGACACCATTTTCATAGCGGGACAGAAGCTGGCCGTTGGCATCGACCGCGAGCGCCTCGCCGTAATGCTCATAGATACGCATGGCCTTTTCGCTGGTACTCATGGCGGAAAACTCCGCTTCGCTCATGGTGTCGAACGGGCTTTCAGCCGGTGGCCGGATGGCATCATAAATGGCCTTACGGGTGGCTTCCCCGCCGTACTGCGTGAAGGCATCATTCCAGTCACCGAAGACCGGCGGCAGGGCAACAACACCCTCACACGCATCTGCGGCTGCGGCGGCTTTTTTCTGGCCGTCACCGCTGAGGTCACGGTCTGCGGCAAGGACAATCTGACAGGCCGGATGCTTCTGCCGGGCAAGGCTGGCCAGAGAAAGGAGGTTCACGGAAGAAAGCGCCACCATCACCGTTTCACCGGTCAGGTGATGCACGGTAAGTGCGGTCGCGTATCCCTCCGCTATCCACAGACGTTTTCCGGCCTGATTCTGTCCTTCAAGGGTGTGACAGGTGCCCCTGACCTGTCCGCCTTTCAGGGTGCGCTTACGGCCGTCAGCACTGATTAACTGAAGGTTAACCAGTTCGCCGCTGTCGTCATACAGTGGCACCACAAGGTCACCGGCGCGCCAGCTCACGCCACTGGCTCTGTGTGTGCCGGTCAGCATCAGGCATTCCCGGCCGGGAAAGCCCTTGCGGGTCAGGTAGGCGTTACCGGTTCCGGTACGGGTTTTCGCCATCAGGGTTTGTGCCAGTGTGGCGGCGTTCTTCCGGGCAGCGTCTGTTTCAGCAACGGCGGCGGTCGTCACTGCCGGGTCAGCCGGTGGCAGGCTGCCGGTCACGGCAGCCACCTTTGTGGCCGCGTCGGACGGGGAGACACCAAACACCTTTTCAACCAGTTTCAGGCCGTCACCGGCACCACACTGATTGCAGTACCAGGTGCCGCGCCCCTCCCTGTCATCAAAACGGAAGCGGTCACTCCCGCCACAGACCGGACAGGGCTGATGACGGTTTTTCAGCACCTGAATCCCCAGCGCCGGGAGAATACGCGGCCAGTGGCCGAGCGCATGGCTGACGGTGGCGGTTACGTTCATTTTCATGGTGTTGTTCTCCTTCAGTGCAGTACCGGCGCTTTTATGTGACGGGCACAGAGTTCATCCATCACAACCAGCCCGAGAAAGGACAGCGACGGCGCGGCCTTCAGGGGGCCGGATTCCATTAAATCTTCCAGCAGGGCACAGGCTATCTGACGCCCTTTTTCCTCACCGTGCTGGCGCAGATAAAAGCCTTCCAGCTCAGCGGCGATGGCCGCCTCCAGTGATTCAAGGGTGAGATGCGGGTAGCGGTGCTGACGTTCGCACACGGTCAGCCAGGCACAGGCGACAGCACGACGGTAAAGGGCTGCGCGTAAGACGGGCGGTAAGGGTGTTTTCATTTGCTTTCCTCCCTGTGACAGATGACTGCATTCCGTGCCGGTTGCATTAACTGATAAGGCATATCTGCGTCTCCTGAAGACGTGCGTATCCCTGCGCGAATACGCACATTTAATTTTTCGGGTGTCGTTTTTTAATTACAGATAATTGCGGTAACTGTTATCCGGGGTGATTTCCGGGTCAGGCTCCGTGCGGGGAATTTCCCGCCATTCCCGCGCCACCGGTGCCGCCCGGCTGACCGGAACAGGGTCCTGCGGGTAAATATCCAGATATTTCTCCCGCCATTTCTGTAATTCCGGGTCTCCGGCCATTTCTTTCAGTACCGCATGCCGGTTTACGGGGCTGCGTCTGAACAGGTCAGGACGGTCACAGGTAAATTCCCGCAGAAAACGCCCCAGCGGGATGTCTGTGGTGCGCCCGTCAGCGAGGATACGCACAAGGATACTGAATTTACGGCGGTACGGGTTCCAGACAATTTCCGGGCAGCGGTACGGCATTTCCCACGGAATACCGTCTTCCAGAATGCCGACCACGGCCACATCGGGAAAACCGGCAGAACGGTAAATCTCACCGGGCTGGGGAAAATCAAACATGCGTCCTGTCTCCCCGGTCTTTCTGCTGGGCGAGAAAATCGCGGCACAGGCCTTTGGCTTTCAGCTCATTCAGCACAAAATCAATATCTTCATTCAGGTAGCTGAAAATATGCGGAATGTAGAGCTGATGCAGGCCGGAGAGTTCACGGTGAATCAAATCACCCCCAACAAACTGGGATACGGCGCTGGCGCGGTTGAGCTTATGGTAAGCCTCAATGCTGAGGTGTTCACGGGCGTCATGACGTGCTGAGACGGTCTGAGGGGCTTTTTTATTACGCACGGGACACCTCCACCACCGGCAGACGGGCAGCAAGGGAGAGCACATAGTCACGGACAAGGGAACGGCGGGCGCTGCGTTCATCACCGGCGACGGTGCGAAGCATGCAGATACGGGGATGACGGTCTGCGCGACGGACAGCCGCAAACACAAAGACAAATTCAGGGTGTGAAGGGGTAAGGGTTGTAGCCATAAGGCAGTCTCCTTCGAGTAGCAAATAACTGCTATCGCCGGAGTTCCTACGCTCGATGGCGATAGCCCAGACGGGGGTAGGAATACCGGCCTCGAAGAATACCGGCCAGCCCGGAGGCTGCCCCGCCTGAGCTACCATTGACTCAGTGGCATAACATGCGATTGCGAACAGGATCATACCTGCACGGCAAACCACACGCCACACCATAATCTGGCGCTCTGTGGCGTTGATTGCGACACAAAAAAAGACGCATGGCGCGTCATATGTCGCCTTCGAGTTACACGGGTTCCTACGCCCGGCTGCCGATTTTGCGGCAGCGGAAAAACTATATCCGCAAATGCCGGAAAAAGGCAAGCCAGAAAAAGGGAGTTTTTGCAGAGCGGGCATCATCATGCGTCGTCCCCCCGTTTGCGTCCGGCAATGCGTCCGGCCATCCATGCGGTGACTTCAGAGTGCAGCCAGGCCACATTTTTACCGCCAAGACTCACCTGCGGCGGAAATTCCCCCTTACGGATGAGTTCATAGATGGTCGAGCGTGACAGGCCGCACAGGTGCATCACTTCCGGCAGACGTAAAAAACGCTCCTGCGTGATGTCCGGCAGCGGCATCAGTGGCGTAACAGGGGCGGGAGACGGGGAAGAAAAAACAGCTTGCATCGGGCTACCTCGTTAATGTCCATACAGCACCGGATAAGTCCGTCCGGCTTCGGGTAGCGCTTTATTTTGTGAATATTTTCAGCAGACGCAACAGGGGGAATTTGTTCCGGCAACCTTACAATGGCTGTGTGTTTTTTATCCATCCGGACTGGAAGGGTCTCAAAGGGTTCTGAAGGACCTGGAATTTTTTATAGTGAAATGCAAATTGTTTTTTCTTATTTATTTCAGTTAATTAATAAAAATAAACAGTAATAAACAGCATAAAAAGCCCATCAACGGGTGAACAGTGGTGAACAGACGGTGAACAGTCATTACTGCGATTGTTCACCCTTTAACTTACTGTATTACTTATCTTTTTTCTTATGGTGAACAGAGGTGAACAGTAAAATATAAAAAAACAAACAGTAAGCCGGTTTTTCCTGCGACCTTTTCCTGGCTTGCCGGTCTGAGGATGAGTCTCCTGTGTCAGGGCTGGCACATCTGCAATGCGTCGTGTTGTTGTCCGGTGTACGTCACAATTTTCTTAACCTGAAGTGACGAGGAGCCGGAAAATGTCTGACAACACCATCCCTGAATATCTGCAATCCGCGCTGGCACAACTGGAAAAGGCCAGAGCCGCCCATCTTGAGAACGCCCGTCTGATGGATGAGACCGTCACGGCCATTGAACGGGCAGAGCAGGAAAAAAATGCGCTGGCGCAGGCCGACGGAAACGACGCTGACGACTGGCGCACGGCCTTTCGTGCAGCCGGTGGTGTCCTGAGCGACGAGCTGAAACAGCGCCACATTGAGCGCGTGGCACGCCGGGAGCTGGTACAGGAATATGACAATCTGGCCGTGGTGCTGAATTTTGAACGTGAACGCCTGAAAGGGGCGTGTGACAGCACGGCCACCGCCTACCGGAAGGCACATCATCACCTTCTGAGTCTGTATGCAGAGCATGAGCTGGAACACGCCCTGAATGAAACCTGTGAGGCGCTTGTCCGGGCAATGCATCTGAGTATCCTGGTACAGGAAAATCCGCTCGCCAACACCACCGGCCATCAGGGCTACGTCGCACCGGAAAAGGCTGTCATGCAGCAGGTGAAATCATCGCTGGAACAGAAAATTAAACAGATGCAAATCAGCCTCACCGGCGAGCCGGTTCTCCGGCTGACCGGACTGTCAGCGGCAACACTCCCGCACATGGATTATGAGGTGGCAGGCACACCGGCACAGCGCAAGGTGTGGCAGGACAAAATAGACCAGCAGGGAGCAGAGCTTAAGGCCAGAGGACTGCTGTCATGATTTACTGCCCGTCGTGTGGACATGTTGCTCACACCCGTCGCGCACATTTCATGGACGATGGCACCAAGATAATGATTGCACAGTGCCGGAATATTTATTGCTCTGCGACATTTGAAGCGAGTGAAAGCTTTTTCTCTGACAGTAAAGATTCAGGAATGGAATACATTTCAGGCAAACAGAGATACCGCGATTCACTGACGTCAGCCTCCGGTAGCATGAAACGCCCGAAAAGAATGCTTGTTACCGGATATTGTTGTCGGAGATGTAAAGGCCTTGCACTGTCAAGAACATCGCGGCGTCTGTCTCAGGAAGTCACCGAGCGTTTTTATGTGTGCACGGATCCGGGCTGTGGTCTGGTGTTTAAAACGCTTCAGACCATCAACCGCTTCATTGTCCGCCCGGTCACGCCGGACGAACTGGCAGAAAGCCTGCATGAAAAACAGGAACTGCCGCCAGTACGCTTAAAAACACAATCATATTCGCTGCGTCTGGAATGAGGGCTGCCGGTTAACACCGGCCGTCGCCGCACACCGTATTTTTATTCTTCAGCATGATGAGAAAGAGATAACGATGGAAAGCACAGCCTTACAGCAGGCCTTTGACACCTGTCAGAATAACAAAGCAGCATGGCTGCAACGCAAAAATGAGCTGGCTGCGGCCGAACAGGAATATCTGCGGCTTCTGTCAGGAGAAGGCAGAAACGTCAGTCGCCTGGACGAATTACGCAATATTATCGAAGTCAGAAAATGGCAGGTGAATCAGGCCGCCGGTCGTTATATTCGTTCGCATGAAGCCGTTCAGCACATCAGCATCCGCGATCGGCTGAATGATTTTATGCAGCAGCACGGCACAGCACTGGCGGCGGCACTGGCACCGGAGCTGATGGGCTACAGTGAGCTGACGGCCATTGCCCGAAACTGTGCCATACAGCGTGCCACAGATGCCCTGCGTGAAGCCCTCCTGTCCTGGCTTGCGAAGGGTGAAAAAATTAATTATTCCGCACAGGATAGCGACATTTTAACGACCATCGGATTCAGGCCTGACGCGGCTTCGGTGGATGACAGCCGTGAAAAATTCACTCCTGCGCAGAACATGATTTTTTCGCGTAAAAGTGCGCAACTGGCATCACGTCAGTCTGTGTAAAATTCCCCGAAAATCCGCCCGTTTTTACTGAAAAAAGCCATGCATCGATAAGGTGCATGGCTTTGCATGCGTTTTCCTGCCTCATTCTCTGCAGACCGCGCCATTCCCGGCGCGGCCTGAGCGTGACTGTGCAACTGCATTAAAACCGCCCTGCAAAGCGGGCGGGCGAGGCGGGGAAAGCACTGCGCGCCAATAGCAATGATGCACATTTATTTTCGAAACCTGAGTACATCATAGATGTATGCAGATAAACGATTATGGATCAGTGGCAAATGCATAGAGTAGGTTTGATGCTCTTACGAGGCATGCAGGTGAACAATACCAACACATAATATATTGAACCTACCCAAAAAAATGAGTAGGCATACTTGTTAAAAGTATATTTCTGATCAATGATATAAAAATAAGCACTCTAGGCGAAAGAGAACATGAAGTTAAATTATTTTACTTACACAATAACCGACAATAGAAATCAAAAAGTTTATTTTGATAACATTTCAGATATTATCAAAAATTTTTGTTTGCATAGAAAAAAATCTCTTTTTGAGAAAAACAAAGGGTTAAAAAGACTGTACCTAGCCATGCCCACCTCATTTGATGGCATATACTATTTGACCACGCCAGCAATTACTACAGCATTTAAAGCTGTAGATAGAGCAACTGGTGTAGTAAATGATTTGGCTTCTGTACTTGGTAAAGATAGTCTAGAGAAAGTTACTTACTTTTTTATTGACCCTAAACATTCAATAATCGGAGTAACCGAGGGTAAAGGTAATGCTGACATTGATGATTTGCAATTCTTCATTAACGAAATAATTAATCAAGATTTTCAATCACATATTTACACCTTCGAGCTTTGCACATTAAAAATAGAAATCAAATCTACATCGGCTACAAAATTCAAACTCATCACTGAAGCACGAGTGAAGTTAAATAATGATTCTGTTGGAGATGTAATAAATGGATTGTTTGGCAAGGCCCCATCAGACAATATGGAAGTGCAAATTATCGTAAAAAGAAAAAATAGAAAAGAGAATGTGAAAGATTATATACAACCATTACTCTCAAGTTTATCTTCATCTGAAGATAAAGAGTATGCAGAAATTTATTTCAGAGCCAAGGCAGATGAATTTCAATCAAATGTAAAAGAGTTTATTTTAGATAAGAATCAGAATATTTTTGATATAATAAACCCTCATCTCAAAGTAAAGATTGAAGATCAAATACTTGAAAAAAGATACAAAAACCAAGTTGTGATAAGTGAATTGAGTACATACGCACAAAATTTTACTGGACGCATACATTCAGGTATTATTGATCCAGTGTGGAATGATCTAAAAACAGAAAGTTACCACAAAGCAAAAAGTTGAGGATGACAATGCTTACTAACCAAGCAATAGTAAAAATTAATATAGCCACATGGGGTGTAAGCATTCTTACTGCTGTTATTTTTACTCTCATTGCGGTGTTTTGTGAAAACCAATACATAGAGATAAAACCTGAAGGTATAATTGGCATCGCTACACTATTAGGTACTTTTAGTTTCACAATGACAGGATTCATTGCTGCAATTGGTGCTTATATCATATCAGTGTCTGATAAAACTTCTTTTCTAAAGTGGCGACAGCAAGGATATATAAATATCTTCTACCATCTATATGGGCAGAGCATTGTTTTTTTATTGGTCACATTTTTATTATGCATGGTGGCTATCATAATGCCATTTAATGTTGCATTGACAATTTTGAAATGTGGTTTATACATTCTCATTCTTAATATTATTCACATCATATTAATAACTGTAATTACACTCGGTCAAATGCAGAAAAAATAAGTTAGCTTTTGACCGGTATTTCTTACTTTTTAACTTTAAGCATATTTGCAAACTCATATGGAGTGACTTGAGAATGCTTACTTATATCTAAATAATCCGCCCACCATTGAACCATAAGACGCCGCTCATCTAGATGTTCAGAAGTATGAATATAAGCTGCACGAACATTATTGCGCTCTGAATGGCTCAGTTGGCGTTCTATAGCATCATCACTCCATAATCCTGACTCACCCAACGCACCACGTGCCATCGTCCTAAACCCATGCCCGCAGACTTCGGTTTTTGTGTCATATCCCATCGCACGCAATGCGCTATTCACTGTGTTTTCACTCATAACCTTAGTGGCGTCATGATCCCCCGGGAAAAGCATCTCTTTATCACCACTAATCTGCTTTAACTGGTCTAACAAATTCATCGCCTGACGACTCAGCGGAACGATATGCTCCTCTTTCATCTTCATACCACGATACGAATAACGCACTCCCTTAATTTCTTTTCGTTTTGCAGGTATGCGCCATAGAGATTTATCGAAGTCGAATTCATCCCAACGCGCAAAACGCAACTCACTGGAACGCACAAAAGTTAGTAAGGAAAGCTCAACCGCGATCCGTGTCATTACACGGCCACGATATGCAGCAAGACGTGCAAGAAACTCAGGGAACCGGCTAGAGGGTAAAGCTGGGTAATGTCGCGCTTTGGTTGTCGATAGAGCACCAGCCATATCACTGGCTGGATTTGAGTCGATGTAATCGTTCTGTACTGCATAACGCATGATAGCCGTGACACGCTGCTGAAGTCGCTGCGCGACGTCATGCTTACCACTTGCATCAACTTTTTTAATCGGGGCTAACAGGTGGCTAGTCTTGAGCTGACGAATGTCGGACGAACCAATGTGAGGGAAGATATAAAGCTCAAGATAGCGAAGAACGCGCGAGCGATGGTCTTCACTCCAGCGTTTGTTACTGGCGTGCCATTCACGAGCAATGGTTTCGAATGTATATGCCCCCGAATTCTCGGCCTGAGCTTCTTTCTGTTCGGCTTTTGGGTCAATGCCCTGCACTAGCAGTTTTTTAGCTTCATCGCGCTTTGCTCTTGCCTGAGCAAGCGTCACAGTAGGCCAAACACCAAAAGCGAGGCGATCCTCTTTTTTGTCTGAGGGGCGTCTGTATTTCATGCGCCAGTATTTTGACCCCTTAGGCGAAATCTCGAGATACAAACCGCCGCCGTCGGCCATTTTGTAGGTTTTTTCTTTTGGCTTTGCGGTCTCGACCTGTCTGGCTGTGAGCTTCATTTGGGGGCACATTTCTAATCGAAGTTAAGATGCCCCCAATTATGCCCCCAATGACATCCGGATTTCAACGGACAACCTCGGACAACTCAGGACGTAAAAATCGCTGCAATCATTGATTTTTAAGGAATAATTGGACTTTCTCGGATGGTCTTGGAAGAGCTAATGGTGCCGAAGGCCGGACTCGAACCGGCACGTATTTCTACGGTTGATTTTGAATC
>OLOL01000583.1_pt1 | contig 37508 bp, 61 predicted proteins | sample 1673081 | NCBI WGS metagenome assembly OLOL01 (sample SAMEA3136753, study PRJEB25190) | human gut metagenome
GGGAATCCCTGCGCTTGGGATCCTTCTTCGTGTCATCCCAACCGAACATGATGTCCTTCACGGCGTCCTTGTCGAATCGGTTCGGAGCCTGGCAGAACCGGGTCGGATGGTTGGCGCTGCGCTGGAACAGGAAGTCGAAGCTGTGTTCGTAGCTGGATACGCCGCGAATGCCCACGTTCGGAGTGTAGAACACCTGGCATGAGTCGAGCTTCAACGCCACATCATCGGCGAAATAGGACAGCACCCTCTTCTGCGAGGTCTCCAGCATGGAGCCGATATCGGTCAACGCCTGCACGAAACGGTTCATCGCGTCCGGACGGCTTCCTTCGGTCTCCAGGGTGATCTGCCCGTCATCGCCGACCATGGCGCCGAAACGCAGGGCGAGACGATTGATGCGCTCGCGTCTCGATTCGGTGATGGTGACGCCGTTGAGGTCGAAGGACGCCATCGTGTACCCGTCGTCGGTGAACGAGGTGACTCCGTCGGTGGTGCGGACGTAGAAGCAAAGGTCGTCGTTGGAGCGGTCGAGGAACGGCAAAGTGACCTCGCGCCATTCGCCGACGTTGCGCACGGATGATTCGCGTTTGAGCCATTCGCCGTATTCCGCGATGAGCTCGTCGGTGGCGGTGGTCTCGTTCATATCAGTTTCTCCTGGAAGTCCGGTCTGCGGATGACGTTGAATCTGTCCAACAGCCTTATTGTATCGTTCACGAAGTCCGGTGATTCGATGTCCGCAGTCTGGGCGTTCCAGTCGTCCTCGCCTTCCTTGTAGATGTGCCAGTGGGTTCCGCTGATTCTCTCGCCGTCGGGGTTCGTGTGGGTCGAGCCGTTCACGCATAGCCGCAGCAGGGGCACGCCGAGCCGTGTGATTCGAGCGGACATGGAGTGGCGGTCGGCGTTGATCGCGCCCTTGAACACGGCTATGGTGAACTTCTCCCCGTCGTCGCCGAGCACGTGGAATTCGGCGTTGCGTTCTCCCGCCGCGGGCATGACGAACAGCTTCTCCACCGAGTTCTTCACCTCGGCGACGAGACGTTCCGCCTCGTCCTGCGAAAGCGTGTAGATCGGTTTGCGGTTCTTCCTCGACATTTCCCTTTTCCTATCTGAACGCGGTCGAATGAATCACTCGACGTTAACCTTGTCCTCGGCCTTGATACGGTCGGCCCAAGCGTCGATATCGATGTCCTCGTCGTCGATGTCGACGGGCGCCGGGGGAGTGGTGGCGGAGTCTTGATAGTCTTCGATGACGCCTGCGTCTTTTGTAAGTCGTTCGGCGTCCGCGATGATGGATGATAACGGCATGCGTAGGGCGTCGGCGAGTTTTCTGAGTTGTTCGTAGTCTGCGACCGTATTGAGTTCAAGTATGCGTCGGAGTGTTCCGTAGGGTACGCCGGACTCGTCGGCTAGGGCTCGCGTTTTGATGTTTCGCACGGCCATAGCTCTCTTGATCGCGATTGAGAGCGTCTTCGATTCAATCGTTGCGGTCTTCTTTCCTGTTGGCATATGAGTCATATTACTCATAAGTGAATCAAATTTGTTTCATATGAGACACGCCGGGTTTTGTGTGACACGTAGTGCGTCCTATCATGTCTCATATGAAACAGAAACTGCTTGAGCAAAAACATTTAGGGGTTGCAATAAAGCAAGTCCTTGCGGAGGTAGATATGACTCAGATTGCGCTCGCAGACAGATCCGGTATCCCTCGCAACACGTTGAACCGCAAGATCAATGTCGGCATTTTCAACTTCGACGAGCTGAGACGCATCGCGTGCGCCGTGAATCGTCCGCTGTCCTCGATTGTTGCTTCGGCAGAGCGGCTTGACTCCGCCGAAGATGCCATCCCAGCGCTCGCCGAAGGAAAGGTGGCGTAATGAGTGTCCTGAAAGATGTTAAGTTCCTCATCCCTCAATCCGCCGATGAGTTCATCGAGCAGGCTCCGGGGCAGTACGACGCTATGAAAAAAGCCGTCCGCGAAGCGACGATGGACAACCATGACGAACCGATGAGCGTGGACGACTTCGTGCGCTCCCATTCCCAGCTGTTCATCCTGATTAAGAGTGCTGTACGCGAGGTACTGCATGAAGACGCCCCTGCTGTGCAAGCGCAGGGGCGCGGTCACGGCCCGTTCTCAGATCTGTTCGAAGCTGATGGGGCATCCGGGCGTCCAGTACGCAGTCACGTCGTTCCCGGAATCCGCGAGCTTGCCGCTGAAGACGACCCCTCCTTGCGTCCTGGTCGACGTGGTGAGCTTCTGGGAGATCGCCTGCGTTTCGGCGTCGTCGAACGGTCCGATCAGCTCGTCGTTAAAACGGATATTCCATTGCGCCATGTAATCACCTCCCTTCTTTGCGTGGGTGCCCTCATTGTCTCGCTCGAACTCGCCGGCAAGGAGGTGAAGTGATGGGAACCGTCAGCACCCGCATTGAAGAAGGGGACGGTTTCAAAGTCCTGAGATACGGGCTCGGAAGCATCGTTCTCATCATCGGCTATCCCCAGTCGGAAAGCGACCTGATCGACGCGCGAGATGCCATCGCCAAACAGTTCGATTACGAAATCAGCATGAACGGGCGACGGCACGGCGGACATCGTTCCGTCCGCGCCGCCGCCATGCCGGAGTCAGTCGTCGATCTCAACCAGCGACCACCACAGGGCGGCACGCGGATTGAGATAGATAAGAGACCCCTCGGGGACACCGAGAGCCCGACCTCGAACCGAAACCACGCCACCCGACGCGGCGGCGCTCTCCAATTCATCGAGAATCTTCGACGGATACTCTTCTCCCGCTAAATCGACAAACCGTCGCTTATCGGCGGTCGTCTCAAACACGAGTCGATACGTCATTATTCTTCACCTCCTCTCATAGCTAGTAGTTACGCGATATCCAGCTTAGGGGAGGTGAACCAACCCTTGAAAACCAGAGAAAGGAAACATCATGGTCTGGTTCATCATCGCAATCATCCTCCTGCTCATCGGAGTCGGCCTGATCGCCGTCGGCCTCGCCACCGGCGGCGACGGCGCGGGCTTCGGGTTCGTCCCCATCGTCGTGGCGGGTCTGCTGATGATTCCCGCATGTCTGTATTCGCAGGACGCGGGAGAGGTCGTCGTGCTGAAGAACATGGGCGGCTCCATCGCAGGCTATTCCGCCGACGCGGGATTCCACGGCAAGCTCCCGTGGCAGTCCACCGTCAAATACGACACCCGCAACAACGTCATCAGCTACGTGGCCAAGGGCAAGGAGGACTACGACGGCGGCTCCGCACGCGGCCCGCAGGTCACCGTCAACGACAAGAACGGCGCGCAGGCGGACATCGACATCCAGGTCAACTATTCGCTCGACCCGAAGTACGCGATGGATCTGTACAAGGACTACGGCAAACAGACCACGTTCGTGAAATCGGTGGCTGCGGTGGACGTGCGCAGCGTGCCACGCGAGGTCTCCGGCCAATTCGACACCATCCAACTATTGACCGACCGCAGCAAGTACACCGCCGCCATCCAGAAGACCCTGACCGCGAAATGGAAGGACATGGGTCTGCGCGTCGAACAGGTGTCGGTGCAGGAGGTCCGCTACCCGCAGTCCATCACCTCGAAGTATGCGGAGGCGCAGGCCGCCGAGATCGACAAGCAGAAGGCGTTGAACGAGCAGGAGGTCGAGAAGACCAAGGCCGAGACCAAACGTATCAAGGCGCAGGGCGAGGCCGACGCCAACAAGGTGCTCAACGACTCCCTGACCGATAGTGTGCTTCGGCAGCATTACATCGACGCGCTCGACAACGCCGACCAGTTGATTGTCACCCCGGACGGGGTCAACACCCTTGTCCAACCCAAGTGAGGCGAAGCGATGAGCGGTCAGAATCTCATAGACATCCTGCAATCCATCGCAATCATCCTGCTGGTTATTGGGAACATCCGAGCCAGGAATCGGGGTATGACGCGTGCGCCGATGCTCATCACCGATGATCCGTTCGTGCGTCAGGAGCTTGCATGTCCGGAAGCTCGCTCTTCCAATACGGGTCCATATCGTGAAATTTACCTGTATGAAGACGGAAGCGTAGTGGAGTGCGATGCAGGGCCTCGTTCACAAGATGACGAATCCATTAAGGAGACCCATGATGCCCATAACAGCTGAAGGAGTGCGCACCGACGGCAATCCGGTGCCGTTGTGGGAGCGCGAGACGTTGACGCTGCCGCAGGCCGCGCAGGTGTTCAACATCGATTACGACGGCCTGCTGGTCGCGGTGAACCAGCGTGACGTCGATGTGTTCCGCCCGTTGAACAAGCGGGGGGAGCCCGGTCGCAGGCATGTGCGCAAGGAAGAGATGCGCCGTTACATCAAAACATTGGAGGAATAGATGGACTCCCATGATTACGGGCATCACGCCTCCGGATACAGGAAGGCCGATGGCGGCCCGTCGAAACGGTTCATGCGTCACCTGACGGTGCTGGCGGTCGTCCTCGTGGCCTGTCTGGTGTGGGTGATGACGCACGAGGCATGCCGCTACCCGTTGGGAAACGGCATCTGTTCGCTGGTCGCTTTCATTGGCGTGCCCATTCGCCTGATCTGCCTGCTCGAGGCCGAGGCGGGCGTCGAATAAGGACTTGCCGGGGTTCCTATTCTTTCCTTCCCCGGCAATCGACAAGGACAGTCGCTAACACCATCGCGTCGTACTCGGAGCAGCGGGTGCGGCGCATGTGGGGCCGGCAGGTTCGCCCCCGCTGGAGATCACGCGGTGTCATGTACGCGGGGCAAACAGCGGGATGCCGTTCGATTCGGCTCGGTCCACGAAATCATTTCAACCATCGAGGAGAGGGGGTGTGATGACGCAATCCGATTACGACCATCGCGAGGAAGGCGAAAGCCTGTTCGAATGGCCGTTGGACAGTGCGGGGATGCGCATGGGTGCCGGCGAGCTATTGGACAGCCTGCTCGCCACCATCCAGCATCTCAACCGCACGGACGCATGGCCGCTGACCATACTGCCGCCCCGGTTCGGCGATGTGCTGGTCGACCGGGAACGCCGCCAGATCTCGGCGGTCTGCCTGTGGAAACGCAAACCAGTCAAAACCCATAAGGAGGGATAGATGTGCGAGAAACCCGAAACCGAAACCGTGACGCCGCGGGTGGCCTTCGCCACCATATTGCAGTCGCTGGTGGCCGATTCGCCGAACAAGCCAACGCTGCCCGTGATGCTGTCCATGCTTGACCAAGCGATGGATCATACCGGGCTGCGACTGGAGCGCGATGCCACGCCGACGGACTATGAGGACGATGTGGCGGAAGCGCGCCGCGGCCTCTCGCGCAAGGCGTATGACGTGGCGAGCCTGCTGGCCGACGGCGCGGCCGGTGACGGCGACTGGGAACTGTTCGACCTGGCCGACGAGGCACGTTCCGCCGCCGTTGCCCTGCTGCGCGCGTTGGACGGTGATGCGTGATGGCCGGGGAGAGCGCTCTCACGATCATCGGCAACCTGACCGCCGACCCGGAGCTGCGCACCACGGGCGGCGGCGCGACCGTGGCGAGCTTCACGATCGCTTCGACCCCGCGCAACTGGAACCGGCAGACCAACCAGTTCGAGGACGGGCAGGCATTATTCATGCGCTGCTCCGCGTGGGGCGACATGGCCGGCCATTGCGTCCAGTCCCTGAAGAAGGGCATGCGAGTGATCGCCCAGGGCCGACTGAGACAGCACTCGTACCAGGCGCAGGACGGCTCCCAGCGCACGGTCATCGACATGACCGTCGACGAGATAGGCCCCTCATTGAGGTATGCGACCGCCGCTGTCAACCGTGTCCAATCCGGTCGCGGCTATTCCGGTGGCTCGACCTATGGGGATCCGGCCAAACCCGCCAACCAGCAACAAGGCTGGCAGAACGGTTCCCCGGCCCAGAACCCCGGCATGCCGGAAGGTGACCCGTGGGCTCAGCCGGCACCCGCCTCTCCTGGCGCCACGTTCGGCGCTTCCAACGATTTTTCATCAGACAGCCAAGACCCCGAATTCTAAGGAGATTCAATGTCACGAAAGAAAAAGACCGATGGCGTGCAGGACGCGCTGATACCCGACGAGATCACGCCGCTCATGCTGCTCGCCCTGACAGCCAAGGCATCACGCATGAAGGACGCCGCGGCCGCGTTCCGCATCGCGGCCAGCAAGATGCTCGACCTGGCCACCAAGGATGAATACATCGAAAAATACAAGAACATCGACCCCATCACCGACGCCTTGTACGACGCCTGCGATCTCTCGCAGCACATCTTCGACGCCGCCAACGCGGTCAACGACCTCATTAACTATCCGGTCGAGGCCCGCGAGCGCGTGGTGAAGGCGGATATCGAGCGCAGTCTGTTGGATCCGTGGCGTGATCTGCCCACGTCTGGTGTGGATCCGGATACCGGTGAAATCAAGGAGGACTGAATCATGAGCAAACGCAAGCACGGACGCCAGCAACTGGAGCATGAGCGCCAACGCCGGCGCAGGAAGCGCATGCCGCACCTGCCCGTACACCAGAATCTATCGATCAAGGAGCAGTGACCCGATTCAGTGGCTATCAACATCATCGATATCAACGTAAAGAGCCTCATCCCGAACCCGAACAACCCCCGCAAAGACGTGGGCGATGTCACCGAACTCGCCGACAGCATCAAGGAGCAGGGCCTGCAGCAGGCGCTTGTGGTAACCCCCGACCATGAGGAGCACGGCGAGCGCCTGTTTCGTGTGGTGATTGGTCATCGTCGTTTGGCGGCGTGCAAGCTGGCTGGCATTGAGCGGGTGCCGTGTGTTGTGCGTGAGTTGGATGCGAAGACCGAGCGTGAGCTGATGCTGGTGGAGAACTGCCAGCGTTCCGATTTGACGCCGTTGGAGGAGGCTGACGGGTATCAGGGTTTGCTTGACCTGGGTGCCGGTGTGGGTGAGCTTGCGGCGAAGACGGGCCGTTCGGAGTCGTTCGTGCGTGGCCGGTTGCGGATCGCGCGTATCCCCGCCGATGTGCGTTCCGGGTCGGAGGCGTTCGCTCAGTTGTCGCTTTCCCAGTTGGGTGATCTTGCGGAGTTCGAGGCTTATCCCGACATGATGGCTGAGTTGGCTTCGATGGCGGGCACCAAGAACTGGGATTGGAAGCGTGGCCAGCTGCGGTCGCGGGTTCGCGTCGAGGCGTGGCAGCAGAGCATGAGAACAGCGCTTGAAGCTCTGGGCCTGACTGTGGATGTCTCGGCTTCGACGTGGACGACGCCGGAGGGCTACCGGTTCTACGACGTGTGGAGCGGCGAGCCCGACGAGTTCGAGAAATGGTATGGGCAGTGGCGCGAGAAGAACCCGTACGGCGGGCCGGTGATCCGATTCTCCGAGCGCACCGTATTGTGCTTCCCGCAATTGTCGCCTGAGGAGATCGCCGAACGTGACGCCAAGAGCGAGCGGAGGGAACGGGAGCAGGCGGCATTCCAGGAGGCGCTGGCCGCCCGCAAGGAATTCGACAGGCTGGCGTACACGCTGCGCGCGGACTGGATCAGGAAGCACGCCACCGGATTCAACGGCGGCCAGTTGCGCAAGGCCAACACCCGTCTGAGCCTGCTCGCGCTGACCGGCACCAACCTATGCGACGGCCTGATCGCAGGGGCCGAATGGAACAACCTCGACCACGTGCTCGCCGCCACGCCGCTGCCATGCGACGACACGAGCGATAGGGGACTGTGGCGCGAAACGAACCTCGCGGAACTGCACCGCCGCCAGCACGTCGAGGGAGCCGCGAACAGGGAACTCCTGCTCATCCTGTGCGCCCAGATCGAAGCACTCATCAAACCCGGCACATGGGCCGACGAGTGCGACATCACCATCGCCCAAGCCTACTACCACACGCTCGCAGACCTCGGATACCCCACCAGCGACGAGGAAAACAAGGCACTCAACGGGTGTTTCCTGCCCGAAGACGACGAGGCGGAGTGAACCATGACATGGACCCAGATAGACGACGGGCTCAACTTCAGCCCGCAGACCATGCCCGGCATGGTATCAAACGCCGCGTTGGGCCTATGGGTCCGCCTGTGCGTGCACACCGCGTACCAGCTCCGCTTCCCCGCATTCGACGGCGCATTCGACCTCACGGTCGTGCGCTCGCTGAAAGGCAACGCACGGCAGGTGACGGAACTGGAGGCCGCGGGAATGCTCGAACCGGCGCTCGCCGCCGGCCGGTGGATGGTGGTCGAGGCCGACACCCTGATGAAATTCGGCGGCACCTCCGGCAGCGAACTCAAGGAGAAAAGAGCCAAGGCCGGGCATGCCGGCGGCGTCGCTTCGGGCGAGTCTCGGCGAAGCAAACGCGAAGCAAATGCTTCGAAGCAAAACGAAGCAAGTGCTTCAAGCAAACCACGAAGCAAAACCGAAGCAAACCATGAAGCAAAAGACGAAGCAAACGGTGAAGCAAAACCGAAGCAAACGTCTGAAGCAAAACGAAGCAATTGCTTCGAAGCAAACGAAGCAACCGGTCCTAACCTAACCATACCTAGCCTTACCTCCCCTGTAGCCCCCTCCGCACCGAACGCCGAGCCGAGCCAAGCCATGGCCGAATCCGGCCACGCCAGGCCGGTGTCGAGCCTCGCCGAAGCCGAGGCCTTGGCCGAGGCCGACCCGTTCTCGTTCGCCTGGGAGCAGTATCCGAGCCATACCGGCAGCCGCGACCAAGCCCGGAACCTGTGGCAGGTCGTCACCGAGGGCAGCGACCCCACCATGCCCCAGGCCGAGCCGAGCCAGCTGCTCGGCGCCGTCATCCGCTACGCCCAAGCCACACGCCAGGACGGCGACCGGTTCGTGCCGTCGATGCGCAAATGGCTCGAAAACCGGCAATACACGCAATGGCTCCAAAGCGTGCCGAAACGCACCGAATGGGGCGGCGTCACCCGCCAATGGCTCCAACAGCACGCCATCAGCCAAGTCCCCGAAGGCTCGTGGACGGACAGCGTCGAACAGACGTTCTGGGCCCACGTCAAAACCGGCGAAGAGCCGGAGACCGTGGCGCAACGGCTCGTGACGGAAATCAACGAAAGGCATCAAGCATGAGCGACCAACCCACAGCTGCGACCCTGCGCCTCGTGGAGGGCCGTGAAAACAACCGGTGCATCGTCTGCGACCGATACCTGCGCGGCGGCGAATGGCCCGGCAGCAGCCACCACCACCGGAAACGCCGCAGCCAGACATACGGCGACCCCGAACGGCACAGCCCCTCGAACGTCATCGACGTGTGCGGCACGGACAACAGCACCGGATGCCACGGATGGATACACCGGCACCCCGAACAGGCCCGAGCATTGGGCTACCTGCTCAAAAGCTACGACCCCGAGCCAAGCCAAGTGCCCGTGTACAGCTGCCGGCGCGGCTGGATACTGCTCGACACCGACGGCCAATGGCATTCATGCCCGCCACCCGAAGACCTCCCCACCCACATCAACATCAAGAAAGGCAACGAATGAACGACACCACGACAACCCTCGCCATCGGCCACCGGACCATCCCCCTCGACCCGCCCCGCCCGCCAAGAAAACCCGACATGCTCCTCTGGGTCGACACCGAAACCACCGGCGTCGACCCCTACCAGTGCGAACTCCTGGAAGTCGGCATGCAAGTCACCGACATGACCGGCAAACACCCCCACGACAGCCTCCACCTGATCGTTCACCCCGACAACATACGCAACTGGGCCAACTACCCCGAACTCCTGAAAGCCTACGAAATGCACCTCGCCAACGGACTCATGCTCGCCGCCGCCGAAGCACCCAAGGACACCTACGACTACCAGCACACCGCATGGAACATCCACGAATTCCTCAACGACCAACTCAGCCAATACACACTCCACCCCGCCGGCACCAACGTGGACTTCGACCTACGCCAACTCGACGTCCACCTCAGCCGCCACCTCAACCACCCCATCGCCGAAGGACTCCACCACAGAAAACTCGACCTCACCACCCTGCGCCTCACCGACCAAGCCATCGGCCGCGACCCCTACCAGAACCACGCAGGCACCCACCGAGTCCAAGACTGCATCCACAGGGACATCAACGACTACACCGCCTACCTCGACATCATGCGAGCCGGACACCAAGGAACCCAATCATGAACACCGGCAAACGAATACCCGCAACCCTCACGGCGATCCTCGCCATCCTCGCGCTCGCTGCATGCGGAGAAACACCCAAAGGCGGCGGCCAGGGCACCGTGAACAACCCCGACCCCGGATACGTCCGCTGGTACGAACTGCCCGACGGCAGCGCGGCCGTCCGATGCTTCTCCGACTCCGGCGGAGCGTCATGCGACTGGGGACACATCGAACTCAAGGACAAGCAATGAGCACCCACACCACAACCCCCGCCCCGCAGACCATCGAACTCATCCGCCGCCTCCTGGAAGCAGCCCACCGACCCGAACCGGCCAACGATCCGACCATCTGCGCGATCTGCGGCGTACCGCTCACCGACACCACGTCATCCATCTGCCCCGACTGCCGGGAACTCGAAAAGGACTGGTAAGCATGCACGCCACCACATGGGCCAACGACCCCGTCAACTCACCAAACCACTACACACGCTCGCACCCGGGCATGGAGTGCATCGAACTGACCGCCGACACCAGCTTCTGCCTCGGCAACGCCATCAAATACCTCTGGCGCTACCACAGCAAGGGCCGACCCGTCGAAGACCTCGAAAAAGCCCGATGGTACCTCTGCCGCGTCATCGACTACGACGAGAAGATCGCATGGACACGCCAACAACACGCCATCCTCGACACCCTCGCCAACGATCCCACCATCCCCGACGCCGAAGCGCACACATGGGCGAAACTCCGGCAAGGCTTCCCCGATTCGGCCCTCGCCTGCCTCGACCGCCTCATCGAACACGAAAGGAACCAACAATGACCAACCCCAACACCTACAACACGGCCTGCATGACCGGTGTCATCGACAACGTGGACTTCACGCTACGCGACGATTCCACCAGCGTGACCATGCTCATCCCACCCGACACACCCGTAGGCACCAGAACCATCATCATCCCCCAAGGCTTCACCCTCGCCGAACACCGGATCATCCGCGAAGCCATCGCCGACGCGCTCGCCGACCACGGGGAGGAACTATGAGCCCCGAAAAACCAGACGCTTTGCTGTGGATGGACGTGGAAACCACCGGATTAGATGCGAACAAGTGTTCGATACTGGAGATTGGGTTGCGCTGCACCACATTGGACGCGATGCGAGAGCACGCGCTCCTCGAAGCGGTCGTCCACATCAGCCGGGAGACCATGCTCTCCGCGCAACTGCCCGCCCTGGACCTGCATCTGAACAACGGTCTGCTCGCCCAATGCGAGACCAGCGACCCCGTCCGCTGCTCGCCCGAGGCAATCGCACGGAAGACCGTGAGATTCATCAAGGACATGAGCGGCATGTACACGCTGCACCCCGCAGGCACGAACATCCAACGCTTCGACCTGCCCATAATCCTCAGATTCTGCGCAACCGCGGAACGCATCGACGACCTACTCTCCTACCGGGCACTCGACCTGACCGCACTGCGCCTCACAGCCAAGACGCTCGGCCGAGACCCCTACACGCACAGGGCCAAGCCCACGCACCGCGTCCACGACTGCCTGGACAGGGACATCACGGAATACCGGCACTACCTCACCCTCATGGACCCCAAGGAGACCAGACCATGCTGAAGCCACGCTGCATCCTGTGCCGCAAACCAGTGCCCGACAACCACACCCGCTGCGTCAAACACTGGCTCAACAACCAGAACCAGTGGATGGAAGACGACCAACCTGTCCACCAGCACTGCACACCCAGAAGGAGACCACTATGAGCCACACGGCAAGAATCTTCACACAGGAACAGCTCACCGACGCATTGGCGAGCGCCTGCGTGCTGGAGGGCGTGAGCATCCTGCACCGTTTCCAGCAAGCGGATAAGGACCGCCGCAACCTCAAGGCAGTGGCCAAAACCATGTACGAGACCAGCGGAGAACCCACCATCGTGGAGGACGACGATGAGTGACCTCACCCAACAGGCATTGACGGCGCTCGCCGACGCGGGACTGGGCAACGAGTCAGCCGCCGAAGCGTTCGTCGTCGGCTACCAGGCCGGCTGGGACAAGGCGCTCAACCTGGCCATCAGCATCGAAAACGAACTCAACTCGGACGAGCCCACGGACGAGGAGATCGAGACCTGCGCTCGAGGGTTCTTCGAGGACACACCCGGCCCCACCAACTGGGACGCCGTCAGCGAAGTCTCCAAACAGGCATGGCTGCACGCGGCCAAAAAGGCGCTCGCAGCTGTCAACGCCATGAAAACGAAGGAACAACAATGAACGAGAACACAACCCTCACCGACATCATCGACGCGGCGCTCGCCGCCGGATGCCAGATCAGCGTGACCATCACTCCCAAAGACTTCTACAACGAATCACAGGAGCCGGAGGAATGAACGTGAGCGAAAGCATCGACTGGCGGCATTCCACGCCGGGAGAGCTTGACCTGCACCGGTTCATCGGACTCACGAGGAGAGGCCAAACACTGGACGGCTATCTCTCCTGCTTCATGCAGAACGGCTGGTGGACACTCACCGACGCCGACAATCTCGCCACCGTCATCAAACCGGACGCCAACGGAAACCCCACACTCAACACCGAACTCTTCCGCTCCATCAACGTACTCAAGGAAATACGACCATGAAAAAAACTACATTAGTCCATCACAGAACTACATTAATCACCACCGGTTTTTATAGCGCGCTCGCCGGAGGCACCCGATGAGGCGCGAAAGCTGGTCGGTGGAATCCACCATCGGACTCCTGTTCACCATCATCATCGCGATACTGGCACTCGCCATCGTATCCGCCATCGGTCTGGCCGCGTACGCCGCGATGGACACCGGCCCCAGCCAGCGCATCGTGCAGCAGGTGGAGACCACGGGCGACGTTCGCCGCCTATGCATCGAGGCTCGAACCGGCGAGCGCGTCGATGCCATGTCATGCGACTTGATTGATCCGCATACGGGAGGTGTTGCGAAGTGACGAGTCAGGCGATACGCGACAAGGTGCTCGCATGGCACGGGCGCGGCTACGGCGCGACGGATACGGCCCGTCAATTGGGTCTGCCGTTGGAGGAGGTGCGCGCGATCATCCGCGAGGGCGACGGTCGGCCGAAACCGCCATGCAAGGTCGAGTTCATCGAACCGCCGCTGTTCGAGGAATGAACTGAAATACCAGATAAAAACGAAACCCTCCACACGAGGCGGAGGGCATGTCAGCAAACAACCAGTTTAGCCGATGTGGAGGGGTTTCGTGAACTGCCAGAACTGCAACACCATAATCGAAAACGGGTACGCGCTGTGCACGGCGTGCGAGCTGCGCTTCGCCGGCACGCTCCTGCGACTCGCGCGCGACGTCACGCCGTTGCACGACTCGCTGGACGCGACCCTGCATCCGGGCGGGCACGCGCCCGTCAGGATCCAGACGGCCACTCCCCCGACTCCTATCAGGCTTGACGTGCTCGACCTGCTGGACATGCTCGATGCGACGGCGCGCGAACTGTGGCGTTGCTTGGATGTCATCGATGCCTTGGATTGGCACAAGGATCCACGCATGGAGGACCTCGAGGCCACGCTTATCGACTGTGCGGGCCATCCCAGGCTCGCCACGTTCGCGGATGCCGGCTTCTACATGGCGACCATCAACGGCATCGCCCGGAAAATCGACCTCACGTTGGATCCGCCAGAGCAGCGACGCGAGATCGGCACGTGCGAGCTGTGCGCCACGATGCTCACCGCAGGCGCGGCAGACCAGTGGGTTACCTGTCCCGTGTGCGGACGGGAACAGCGAGCGCAGACGGTCAAACTGCGTAGGCTCAAGACGTTGTGTTGGGATGATTCCAGGCGAGGGTCGGCGGCTGAGATAGCCAAGGCGTTCACGGATGCAGGGATACCGGTGCGTAGGGGTACGCTCAACGTGTGGGTCAACCGAGGCAAGCTGCCCTCCAGCCCTCAGGGCCTCGCCTATTGCGACGTGTACCGACTCGTGATCGGCGGAGCGGCTTGACAAAATTGTCACTGTAACCGATGATTGCAGTGGCAGAAGTGTCGAAAAACCCAGCTCACGTGGCTGGGTTTTCGCGTATCTGACCGCATTGCATGGGGCGAGAGTACTCCGCCGGCACGTCCAAAGCGCCGGTGATGTTCGCCCCGCCACTCTTTTCATTTGATTGTGAGGCGATGACGCCATGACAATGCCGGGCATGCCGACCATCAGCCTGCGGATCACGTGCAAGGGGAACACCTTCGGCGACATCGACGCCCTGCCCGTGCCCGTGAGCGTCACCCCGTCCGGCCATCTCGTGGTCGACCCCCTCGAACCGGTCATGCGCCGGGCCGTGCAGGCGTTCGTGGACGCCTGGCAGCGGTCGTGCGACAAGGCCGGGTTATGAGCGGCCGCCGGGGCAACACCCGTCATGCCAATGGCTGGCGACGCCAGCAGGTCGTGGCCCGCGTGCTGGCGGCCTACGACACGTGCCACCTGTGCGGCCGGCCCGTGGACAAATCATTGCCGCCGGGATTGCCGGGCTCGCCCGAGGTGGACGAGATCATCCCGGTCAGCAAGGGCGGCTCGCCCTACCTGTTCTCCAACTGCCGGCTCGCGCACCGCTGGTGCAACCGCGTCCGCTCCAACCACAGCGTCGCGTGGGCGCGCGAACACATCAAACAAACATTCGAACAGGGGCACACGGCCGACCTGAAGGCCACCTCGATGCCATTGGTGACAAGCGGCGACTGGTGACGTGGGGAGGAGACCCGTCCGCCCCGGTCGAAGCCCCCTCGGGCGCAGGGCCGATATCTCCCCGGCATGTCAAAACGTAACGCCTTGGACGGCCGTTACGTTATCCCGTTACGTTTTTGGAGGTGAGCGCGGTGATCTGCGAGGAATGCGGCCAGCCGTTCACCCCGTCCGGCCGTGGAAAGAAAGCGAAATACTGTTCGGCCAAATGCAAGCAGCGCGCCTACCGCAAGGCCAAGCGCATGAGCCGCGTCACCACCCCTCCCGCCCCGGCCGGTGACGCGGAACATGAGCCAGAGGCGATGGACGCCCTCACCGCCGCCGATTTCGAGGCGATGATGAACGACGGGCCCGAGGACTACGTGAGCGTGCTCAAACGCACGCAGGCCCGGCTCAAGGAAGCCATGTTCAGCGCCGGCACCCCGCCGGGCAGCCTGACCGGCATCAGCAAGCAGCTGCTCGCCCTGACCCGCGAAATCGAACGGCTCGAAGGCAACCCCGCACAAGGCATGACGACGCAAGAAGATCCGGAGGACGACGACGATGACGGAGAATTCCGACCCGAAGCTATCTGAGGTCGCACGACACATCGTCATGCCCTCCGGCATCGTCACCAGCATGTTCCCCAAGGTCAACAAGCGCGCCAAAGCATGCGGCATCCGCTACGACCGCTGGCAGCAGGGACTGCTGACCCTCATCCTCGGACGAAGGAAGGACGGCACGTTCGCCGCGTCCGTCGGCGGCGTGGTGTTGAGCATCTGCCGCCAGACCGGCAAGACCTTCACCGTCTCCAGCCTCGTGGTCATCCTGTGCACGCTCATCCCGAACCTGACCGTCATCTGGACCGCGCACCACAACCGTACCAACAGCAACACGTTCGACCACGTGCGCACCCTGGTACGCAATCCCGCGCTCATCGGATACCTCGACCACTCCGGCCGCACCGACGGCGTGCGCGGCGGCAACGGCATGCAGGAGATCACCTTCGCCAACGGCAGCAAGATACTGTTCGGCGCACGAGCCCAGGGCTTCGCCCGAGGCAACGACGCCGTAGACATCATCGTGTTCGACGAAGCACAGATCCTGACCGAACAGGCCATCAGCGACATGGTGCCCGCCACCAACACCAGCCCCAACGCGCTCGTCCTCTACATCGGCACCCCTCCACGCCCCACCGACCCCGGCGAAGCGTTCACGGAACGCCGCCGCCAAGCGCTCTCCGGCGAGGACGACATGCTCTACGTGGAATTCTCCGCCGACCGGGACGCCGACAGCGACGACCGCGCCCAATGGAGGAAAGCCAACCCGAGCTTCCCGCGCCGCACCAGCGAAACCAGCATGCTGCGCATGCAACGCCAGCTCGGCAAGGACAGCTTCAAACGCGAGGCACTGGGCATCTGGGACGAGACCACCACCAGCCAGGCCATCAACCCCCAGCAATGGGCCAAAGCCGCCACCGGCACACCCAACATCAAAGGACTGATCGGATACGCGCTCGACATGAAACCCGACCGCAGCTCGTTGGCCATCGGCGGAGCCGTCAACCACAGGGACGGCACCGCGCACATCGAACTGCGCCGCTTCGAGTCCACCCAATCCAAAGGCACCCAATGGGCGGTCGACTACATCGCCGACCACTGGCCGCGCACCGCGAGCGTGGTCATCGACTCGCAATCACCCGCCATGAGCCTGCTGGCCGACCTCAAGGCCCGGCACGTGAAAGTCATCGTCACCAACTACAGCGACATGGGCCGCGCCTGCGGCAAATTCCTCGACATGCTCAGAGACGGCAAACTCACCCACCTGCCGGACGACAAAGCACCGGCGCTCGCCACGGCCGTGGCCAACGCCACCACACGCAGCATCGGCAAATCCGGCGCCGTCGGATGGAACCCGATGGGCAGCGACATCGACATAAGCCCGCTCGTGGCATGCACGCTCGCCCTCTACGGCACCACCATAACCAAACGAGACCCGGACCGAGTACAGGAGGTCATGATCGGATGAGCGAACAATCCATCAGCTTCGGCAACCCCTACCTGTCCACAGGCTCCTCGTCCGTGACACACATCGCCAACGTGCCCGACGACGACATGACGGACATCATCCGCCTACTGGAGCTCTGGCGCAACAAATACCCGCGCAACCTGCTGCGCTCCGCGTTCTACGACGCCAAACAACGATTCAACAACCTCGGCATCAGCATCCCGAACATCGTCGCCCAGAAAGCCGGCGTCGTGGTCGGCTGGCCACAGAAAAGCGTGCGCGCGCTCGCCGACAAGAGCGTGTTCGAGGGATTCGAGACCGCCACGGGGGCCGACAACCACGGCATCGACGAGATCATGCGCATGAACGAGCTCGAAACCGACATGAGCGAGGCCGTCATCAGCTGCTACAAGCACTCCTGCAGCTTCCTGACCATCGACTACGACCCGGACGACAACGAGCGCATCCTCATCACCCCGCGCTCGGCCGACTGGTCGGCGGCCCTGTGGGACAACGGACGGCGACGCATCAAGGCCGCGCTGACCATCACCGACAGCGACAAATGGGGCAACATCACCGCGTTCAACGCATGGCTGCCCGGCCGCAACTACGCCTGCATGAAAACCGGATACGGGTGGACTGCGGAACCCCAATACAACCGGCTCGACCGCGTGGCCGTGGTGCCCATCGTCTACGACAAGCAGATGGACCGCCCCTTCGGCCGCTCACGCATCAACCGGGCCCTCATGAACCTGACCGACATGGCCATGCGCACCATGGTCCGTATGGAAGCGTCCGCCGAATTCTACTCGGTGCCCAAAATCTGGTTCCTCGGCCTGAGCCGCGAATCCTTCCAACAGGACACGTGGAGCGCGCTCGTCAGCAGCATCAACGCGATCAGCCGCGACATCAACGGCGACATCCCCGAACTCAAACAGGTCTCCCAGGCATCGATGCAACCCCACGGTGACATGCTCGAAACCATCGCCATGCTCGCCTCGGCCGAAACCGACATCCCGCCCGAACAACTCGGCATCCGACTGGCCAACCCCACCAGCGCCGAAGCGCTCGCCGCGGCCGAGAACCAGCTGACGCGCACCGCGAACCGGCAGAACCGCATGTTCTCCCGCCAGCTGCTCAACGCCATGGGCATGGCCGTCCAACTGCGCGACAACAGCCCGCAGCCGCCAGACCTGACCGGCATCCGCCCCCTGTGGGCGCCGACCCGCGAGGTGAGCGACGCGGCGCGCGCCGACTACTACACGAAGGTCGCCGGCGTGAACGGCGACTGGGCGGATTCCGACGTGGGACTGGCCAAGCTAGGTCTCACGGCCGGCGAGCTCCAGTCGTTCCGCGCCTACCAGCAGCGGATGAAGGCCCAACGGAACATCGACCAGCTCAGACAGCAGCGGATGAACCCGCAGGACACGGAGGCGGCTGATGGCAGCGAATCCGAAGGCCCCGTCGGAACTGCAACGGCTGCTGGACAGGGCGTACAGGGACTACCAGACCGACCTTGACAACCTCAGGGAGAGCGCGGCCGACGTCATCGAGAACATGGTCGACCGCGACCCTTTGAACGTCAAGGACGCGATCCGCGACTTCTCCCGAGACGCCTCCCAGCTGGCGAACGAATACTACGACACCGTGCGCGGCCTGTGGAGCGAATACGCGGGCGTCCGGCTCGACGACTTCGACCACACGCGGCTCATCGACCCCGACCGCGCCCTCTGGCAGGTGCAGGGCGGCTTCAACAACACCGACTACGCCGGCCTGACCTACACGCAGGTCAAGAACGGGCAGTCGCGCGCGGGAGCCACGATCGACGACCTGTGGCCCGATCTGGGCAACCCGGATGACGCGATGCAGTTCGTCGCCGACATGGTCAACGCCGCCGCACGCCTGACCACCCAACGCAACATGCGCATCGACCCGTCGAAACCACGATGGGCAAGAGTGCCGCGTGGAGCAAGGACATGCGCGTTCTGCACCATGCTCGCATCACGGGGCTTCACCTACCTGAGCGAGGACTCGGCAGGCCTGGAGATGCAATACCACCGGGACTGCGACTGCCAGATCGTCCCCAGCTGGGGACGCCAGACACTCGCCGGATACAACCCCGAACGGCTCACCGCCATGTGGCAGGAAGCCAGCAAGGAAGGCGGCGACTACCGGGAGAAGCTCAAGCGCATGCGCCGGGACAATCCCATGGCGTTCACGGACGGCGTTTACCCGACGCCGACCATGCCGTGGGAGCAGTCCGTCAGACTCCTGTCAATGAAGGGAGAGCCAAAAGGCACTGCGGAATCCTGGTACCGGCGCCAGCTCGCCGTCGGCGTCGACCCGAGCAGGGAAATCCTCGAACGGCACGAGATCGTGTTCCTCGAGAAGTTCCAGAAGCTGGGCGAGGAATACGAGTGGATACCGAAAAGCCATGATGGCAAGCCCAGCAACGACTTCCACTGGCTGAGCCACGAATGCGACGCCGAACTGAAATCACCAGCAAGCCTGAAATACAGGAACGTGGCCCAACGCATCAACGACGCCGTCGTCGGCGGCGTCGAACAGGGCGTTGTCAAGGACGTGTTCGTACTGGACTTCGGAAGCACGAAACTGCCCGACAAGTTCGTCAACCAACTGTCGCTGTACAACGCCCGTCATGAATCCCACATCAAAGAGCTGTGGGTGTTCGACTCGGAAGGATTCCGCCAAATCGTATTGAAATAGAAGAACGGGGATAACCCCCCGGATTATGTGCCGGTCTCAAGAGCCGGTTACGTGGGATCCCCGTTACCTCGATTCTACCATACGGCGGGTTGCCGGAGAGGCCGATCGGGGCCGACTGTAAATCGGCTGCATCACGCCACGCAGGTTCGAATCCCGCACCCGCCACTCCACACCACCCGCACGGGTGGTTTTTACGCCCGGAACGGGCCCCATCAACCACAAAGGAGAACCATCATGCACGACATGCCGCACTGGCACCGATTCCGCAACAACCTTCGTCTCATCGATTCCGGCGCAGGCGAAGGCGGCTCCGGCGACCCCGCAACGGGAGACCCGGCCGACACCGGCGAGGACATCGACTGGAAGGCGAAGTTCGAGGAGCAGCGCGCCCACTCGCGCAAATGGGAGCAGCGCGCCAAGGACAACAGCAAGGCCGCCGAGGAACTGCAACAGTTCAAGGACTCGCAGCTGTCCGAAGCCGAGAAGGCCGCCAAGCGCATCAAGGAACTCGAAGCCGCCAACGCCGCCTACGAGGCGGAACGACAGCAGAACGAGTGGAAGGCGCAGGTCTCCAAGGAGACCGGCGTGCCCGCCTCGCTGCTGCACGGCGACACGCTCGAGGCCATGACCGCGAACGCGAAGGCCATCGACCAGTACGCGCACCCCAAGCCCAAGGGCATGCCCCACCAGGGCAAGACCCCCGACGGCAAGGCCGCCGGCGCCGACGAACGCGCATGGGCCGACGACCTGTTCTCCAACCTCTAAACGCAATCATCCCCCAGAAAGGAACAACATCATGGCAATGGACACCAGCAAACTCCACCTGCCCAAGACCGTCGCCACGGCCGTCGTCAACAAGGTCAAGGAGACATCGACCATCGCGGCCCTGTCCCCGAGCAGCCCGCAGATCTTCACCGACAAGGAATACATGATCTTCAACGGCGCCGCCGAGGCCGACGTGACCGCCGAAGGCCAGACCAAGAGCTCCTACGAGCAAGACCTGAACTACGTGAGCGGCAAGACGTTCAAGGTGCAGACCACCACCCGCGTCACCAGCGAGCTCAAATGGGCCGACGAGGACAACCGCTTCCAGATCATCCAGTCCATCCAGGCCGACCAGGCCGAGGCCATCGGCCGCGCCCTCGACTACGTCGTCTACCACGCCGTCAACCCCAAGACCGGCGGGCCGCTCACCGGCTTCGACGCGCTCACGGCCAGAGCCATGCAGGTCACCGCCGGAGACGACGACATCACCAACGTCGACAACCTGGCCGACCAGCTCAACGAGACCTACGACATCAACGGCATCGCCATCAGCCGCACGTGGGCCTCCCGTCTGCGCAAGATCCGCGTACCCGCCACCGGCATGCGCTATTACCCGGAGATCCCGCTCAACCTGCAGGTCGGCACCCTCGACGGCATCAAGGCCGCCACCAGCGCCACCGTCAACGGGGCCAAGGCCAAGACACCCACCCACGTGCTCGCCATCATGGGCGATTTCAGCCTCATCAAATGGGGCATGGTGCGCGACATCACGTCCGAGATCATCCCCTACGGCGACCCCGACCAGACCGGCGTCGACCTCAAGGCCCACAACCAGATCGCCTACCGCACCGAGGCCATGTTCTCCTACGCGGTCGTCGAACCCAAGGCGTTCGCCGTGCTCAAGTCCTCCACGGAAGAAGGTGCCTGATGGGCGCGTTCACCCAGGACTTCATCGTCCAGAAGACGAACAGGAAGAAGCACAAGCCGGCCGCCATGGACGTGCCGGCGCGCCTGTGGAACCCGGATGGCACCCCGTTCGCTGGCGGCTCATCAACGCCTGCGGACGGCAGTGTGACGAACGCGATGCTGGCGGGAGGCATCACCGCGGACAAACTCGCCGCGGGCGTGATCCCGACCGTCCCGAAGGCCGCGTATGTGGCCGACCCGGCCGGCGATACGCCGACGAAGGCCGAATACGTGGCCTTGCGCGACGCTCTCGTCACGGCGGGTCTCATGCGCCCAAAAGCGTGACCACCGTCGACGGGGACATCACGCCCGTGCTCACCAGAATCGGATAAAGGAGGACCATATGGACCCGTCCGTTTCGTTCGCCACGCATTCCAACCTGGAAGACCGGTGGCACAAGCTGCTTCCGGAGGAGCGGGCGCAGGCGGACATCCTGCTCGCGGACGCGAGCGAGATCATCCGCAACCGCGTCCGCCCCTACCCCGAGACACATGACCCGGCGTGGTGGCTCGCGCATGAGCGCGGGCTCGAGCTCGTGTGCTGCCAGATGGTGCGCACGGCCATGGAGGCGCAGGTGTCCGGTGGACAGACCGGCGTCACCCAATCCACGGAGACGACCGGCCCGTTCTCCAGCACCTACTCGTGGCTGAGCCCCGACGGGTATCTGAGGTTCACGGACGACATGCTGCGCAACCTCGGATTGTCCGGCCAACGCATGTGGTCGATAGACATGGCGGAAGGATCGCATCATGGAGCGTGTTGACGTGTACCGGGGCGCGGCCGAGGTGGATGCAGATGGGAACCCGGTGCAGGGAGAGATGCGGCATGTGGCCTCGCTGATGGGTTTCGCGGAGCCGGTGGAGACTTCGCAGTCCCCGGGCGCGGACTCGCAGGGCGTGGCCCGCCGCTACACCCTGTACTTCCGTGGTCCCGAGCCCACGGGCATCCTTGATACGGATTGCCTCGTGGTGCGCGGCAAGCCGTTGATGGTTGACGGGCCGCCGCTCGAATGGTGGAGGCACGGGCGTCATATCGGCGACGTGGTCAACGCGTTCGTCAGGGAAGGATGAATCATGGCCAAGAAAGTCAGGGTCGTATTGAACCGGAAGGCTTTCGGCACGGAGGCGCTGCACAAGGCCGTCAAGCCGGTCATGGATGACGTGCAGGAGCAGGTGGAGGGCATGGCGGCGGTGGATCCGGCGATCAAGGTGTACCGCAACGAGGACACTGACCGCACCAACGTGGTCGCCACCGCTCCGGCCGCGTTCGAACAGGCCCACGGAGTGCTGAGCCAGATGCTGGGCATGGTGGTCGTATGAGCGTCATCCGGCCACCCGTCCGTCCCCGGCGCGTGGAACCCGTGCTGCTCGAACGTCTGCGCGACCGGTTCCATGACGTTGAGTTCGGCACCGTCCGCAACCGGGGCAATCCGTCCAGGGAATGCGTGCTGGTCGCCGTGCCGGGCCAGAAGGCCACCCCCGTCAGCCAGCAGGCGCGTTTGCGCATCTCCGTGTGGGTGCGCCGCGACGACGGGACCGGCGACATCGACGCCGCGCAGAACCTCGCCGCCGACATCGAACTGTACCTGACCGGCCTGTATCCGCCAAGGCCGGTCGTCACCATCGACCACGAGTCGGGGCCGATCCGCATGAGCGACGAGAACGGCTGCCTCATGGCGTACCTCACGCTCCTGCTCACCGTCGAAACCAACCAAGCATAATCATCGAAAGGCGTATGGCAAATGGCCACAGACACTTCGTACATCACCAGCGGCAACCGCGCCGACCTGGTCAAACTCATCAAGGACTACGCGCTCTTCCTGTGGAAGCTCGACGATCCAAACATCCCCGAGATGCCGGACTCCGAGAAATGGACGCCGCCGGAGGGCAAGAAGCCTGTCGGCTACAACAGCGAGGACGGCGCGGTACTGCACCCCGAGCCGGGCGACGAGACCGAGATCAAGGGCCACAACGGCGACATCGTGGTCTCCGAACAGGAGCCCGGCTACTGGACCCTGCAGATACCCGGCATCGAATGCCGTCAGGACATCGCCGAAGCCTACTTCGGCGTCAAGGCCGACACTGACGGCAACTTCCATGTCAGGGACGCGGCCACGAACATCGAATACATGGCCGTGCTCGCATGCCTCGACCAGTACGGCAACCCCATCGTGCTGCCCATCGGCAAATGCAAGGTCTCCGACCGCGACGACATGACCCTCGTATCCACGGAGGTCGTGACCTTCAACGTCACGTTCAAGATGTTCAAGGCCTCGGACGGCTACATGTTCCACGTCTATGGTCTGCTCGCGGCCGAGAAGGCCGGACTGGCCACCAAGGTCGACTCGCTGGCCGCCACCCCGAACACGCTGACCGTCGCCGCCGGCCGCACCGCGACGTTCAACGTGACCGTCTCCCCGGCGAACGCCAAGGGCTGGACCATCACCGCCACAAGCGGCGACACCGCGAAGGCCACCGCCACCGTCAACGACAACACCGTCACCGTGACCGGCAAGGCCGCCACCGCAACCGGCAAACCCGTCACCATCACCGCCACCGCCGGCGGCAAGAACGTGACCGTGCCCGTCACCGTCACCGCCTGACCCTGACATTCTTCCCCGCCCGCACCGATGGCGGTCCCTGCGGACGGGGAACCCCACCCACCAGACCGCCGCACACACTTTTTTCAGGAGACCGCCATGAGCGCAGAAAACAAGACCATCGAAATCGAACCCGACATCAACACCGACGCCGAACAGCAGCCCGACGTATGCCTCAGCCTCAAGGGACTCGACACCGAAGTCACACTCCCCAACCTCAACTCCGCCGACCTGCCCATCGAACTGGTCAACGTCGTGCTCATCGTCAAAAGCAAGGTCGTCCTCTCCGAGGAGGAGACGTTCCACGCCACCGCCGTGTTCCTCGCCTACCTGCAGGAAATGCAGCCGACCCTGTGGAACAAGCTGCGGAAGGCCGGCAACCCGCTCGGCTGGATCAGCGCCATCGTCAAAGGCTGGGCCGAAGGCTCGGGCCTCGACCCAAAATCGTTTACCTCCTCATCCTCCATCAACAGCATCACTCGGCGCTGACCGCCGACTGGCTGACCCGCTACCGGCGCGTCTGGAAGCCATGCCACCTCAACGCATGGCTCGACGCGCCAGCCGGCCGCAAACCATCCGGCAACCTCGACTATGAGAGCGCATGGGCGCTCACCCGCGAAATCCTGCGCGACCACACCTCCAACAGCTTCGCCGTACTCGCCGGATGGTCATACACGCCCACCGGAGCGGAAATCGCGCTCTGGGACCAGATGGAACTCGAAGGCCGACTCAAACGCAAAGGCTACCGGCCATGGGCCGACCGGAGAACCGACCCGTTCCGCCGACCGGCCACGGAAACCCACGCCGATTATGAGGCGCGCATGGCCCGCCGCAAACGCCTCAACGACCACTACCACATCGAATGACCCCGACCGCCATCGGGGCCTCCCAACCACACAGGAGAAGCCCCGATGGCAGAAAGCAGCATCGGCGTCGTCTACATCGAAGTCGCCCCAAGCGGCAAAGACTTCGGCAAGAAACTCGAAGGCGACATCACCCAAGCCGCCGACAACGCCGCCAAGGCCGGCGGCACCAGCATCCTCGGCAAATTCGGCGGCGCATTCGGCAAAATCGGCAAAATCGGACTCGGCGCCATCGGCACCATCGCCGGAGGCATCACCGCACTCGCCGCCAAAGGCGGCTTCCAACGCGCCCTCGCCATCGAAAACGCGCAGGCCAAACTCAAGGGCCTCGGCCACGACTCCAAAAGCATCGCCGAAATCATGAACAACGCGCTCGCCAGCGTCAAAGGCACCGCGTTCGGCCTGGGCGACGCGGCCACCGTGGCCGCGACCCTGAGCGCCGCCGGCATCAAATCCGGCGACCAGATGACCAACGTCCTCAAAACCGTCGCCGACACCGCACAGATATCAGGCCGCAGCCTCACCGACATCGGCACCATCTTCAGCAGCGTCGCCGCCCGAGGCAAACTGCAGGGCGACGACATGCTCCAACTCATGAGCTCCGGCGTACCCGTTCTCCAACTGCTCGCCAAACACCTCGGCAAAACCTCGGAAGAGGTCTCCGACATGGTATCCAAAGGCCAGATCGACTTCCAAACATTCGCCGACTCCATGCAGGAAGGCCTCGGCGGAGCCGCATTGGCCGCCGGCGACACCTTCCAAGGCGCGCTCGCCAACGTGAAGGCCGCGCTCGGCCGACTGGGCGAAGGCCCCGGCAAGCTCGCGCTCGAATCGTTGCGCAAGGCGTTCAACGCCGCCATCCCCGCCATCGACGCGTTGAGCGGCCAGCTCACCCCGTTCCTCGACAAGCTCAACGGCCAGCTCGACCCCTACATCGACAAAGCGATAGGCCTGATCGAACGGTTCGCGAACGGACTGCAGGACGGCAGCATCACCATCCAGGACATCGTCGGACAGGTCGGCCAACTCGCCGGCGCGTTCGCCCTGTTCGCCGGCGTCGGCGGCAACGTGGACAAGATCACCAACGTGTTCGACACGCTCGGCAAAATCGGTGACGGCGGGTTCGGCCAGCTCACCGGGAAACTCAAGCAGATGCCCGGCCAGCTCCAGTCGAGCCTGACGGGCCTGCACCAGTTCAAATCGTATTTCAACAAGGACCTGCGCGACGCCCTCGCCGTCGACGGCGACCCGTTCGCCAACGCCCTCAACCGCATCACCCAAGGCACTGACAGGCTCACAGGCCCGTTCAAATCGTTCGGCTCGAAAATCGCCGGCACCGACATCGGCCAATCCGTCACCGCATGGGGGTCAAAACTCACCAGCGGATTCGGCAAACTCACCAGCGCGGCCGACAGCAACCTGCTCGCGTTCGGCACGAAACTCTCCAACGGATTCGGCGGAGTGATCTCCAAAATCGGCGACTCGAAACTCGCCACCGGATTCACGGCGCTCGCCGGCAAAGTCAAGACGGCGGCCACGCCAGCCCTATCCGGTCTGGGCGACATATTCGGCGGTCTGGGCGACATCGTGGGACCGAAGGTGCAGGCAGGCCTCGGCAAGATCGGCGGCATGTTCGGCAGCTTCTTCAGCCCGGGCAACTTCCTGAAGTTCCTCGGCATCGGCGCCATCATCGCCGCCCTGGTCGCGGGACTGGGCATGCTCGACCAGAGCATGGGCGGGCAATTGTTCGTGCAGATCAGCAACCTGTTCGCGGAACTGCCCACCATGATCACGGACGGCATGGCGAAGATTTCCGCCGTGCTGCCGGGCATGATCCAGACTGGGTCGAACATCCTGCTTGCCCTGATCAACGGCGTGACCGGGAGCCTGCCGCAGCTCGTCTCGGCCGCCGCGCAGATCGTGAGCATGCTCGTACAGGGGCTCGCCCAGGCGTTGCCGACCCTCCTGCCGGCAGCGGTGCAGATGATTACCACGCTGATCACGGCGCTCATCGAACAGGCCCCCATGCTCATACAGTCCGGCATGCAGCTCCTGCAGGGGCTCGTGCAGGGCATCATGAACTCGCTGCCCACGCTCATCGCCGCGATACCGCAGATTCTGCAGGCGCTGCTGGATGCGTTCACGACCGCTCTGCCCACGGTCCTCAACATCGGCGTGGACATCATCCTCAACATCGTCAACGGCCTGGTCTCAGCCATGCCGCAGCTCGTCGCGATGCTCCCCACCGTCATCCAGACGCTGATATCCACGCTCACCAGCAACCTGCCGGGCATCGTCCAGGTCGGCGTCAACGCGCTGGTCAAGCTCATCGACGGCCTGTCTCAGGCCATCCCGCAGCTCGTGGGCTACATCCCGCAGATCATCGCGTCGATCGTCAACACGCTCGCCTCGAACCTTCCACAGATTCTGCAGGCCGGCGCGCAGATCATCATCACCCTCGCCGGGGGCCTTGCCAAGGCCATCCCGCAGCTCATCAGCCAGATCCCCGCCATCGTGCGCTCCATCTGGAACGGGTTCACAAGCGTGAACTGGGGCGAGGTCGGCCTGAACATCATCACCGGCATCGCCTCCGGCATCGCCGGGGCCGCCGGCAAGCTCGTCGACGCGGCGGTCAACGCCGCCAAGGACGCTCTGAACTGGGTCAAGGACAAGCTCGGCATCCACTCGCCGAGCCGCGTGTTCCGCGACCAGGTCGGCGTGATGATCGGCCGCGGCATGGCCGTGGGCATCGACCGCAGCCAGGACGTCGTCAACCGGAGCCTCGGACAGCTCGCCGATGGGCTCACGTTGGACGGCTACACGTTCGGCATGCCCACCCCCGTGATGAGCCTGCCGGCCAACGCCTGCCAGATGGTCAACGGCATGCAGTCGAACCAGCAGGGCATGCAATCCCAGTTGGACGAGCTGCTGGCCGAGGTGCAGGCGTTCCACGAGGATATGCCGTTCATTCTGCAACAGTTGGGCATCAACATCGACGGGCGGGAATTCGGAAGGGCGGTGCGACGCTATGCAACGGCTTGAGTACGTGTGTTCCACCGGCGGCTCGATCTCGTTCGAAGGCCCTATCTACGGGGAGACGATGCCATCGTTGAGAGGACGCGCGTGGACGTACACGCTCGGCGCGCGCACCCTTACCGGGGTGGCATGGCAGGCCCGTGAACTCACGCTCACCATCAAGGCCGTGGCCGGCGAAACCCAATTGGACCGGCTGCGCATGCTCACCGACCATGACGTGCTCGCGCACTCCAGGGACTCCACGATATCGGGCCTGCTGCGCGTGGACGACGTGTGGGAGTGCAGGGCGCTCATCACCAAAAGCGAACCGCAATCCATCACGCCACGCATCATCGAAACCCAATTGACCGTGACCCAATTGGGCATGTGGCGACGCAGCCTGCCGACCGTCACCTATGCGCCCAGCGACCCCGACGCCTACCAGTATCTCGATCACCCGTATGACATGGACTACGATTACGGGCCGCCATCCGCCCCACCGGTGATAGCCGTGGACGGGTTGGACCCGATGCCGTTCCGCATGACCATATACGGGCCCTGCTCGAATCCGACCGTCACGATCGGCGGAAACCGGTACCGGATCACCGGTGACATCCCCGGCGGCGCACGCGTCGAGGTGGATGCGGTTGAAGGCGAGAAGTCGGTGACGCTCGTCAACGCGGCCGGTGACCGGATCAACTGGTTCGCGAACGCGGAACGCGGTGCCGGCCTTGATTCCGGCAGCTACGTCTTCCAACCGTTGCCCGCCGGGCGCGCCGAAGTGAGCTGGCCGGGAGGCTACACGTTCGAGCTCACGCCCGTCGAGGAGAGGAGCGAACCACCGTGGTCAGCCTCATAGTCACCGACGCGAAGCACAAGCCGTTGCGCGCGGTGGACGACTACACGCTCGATCTCGCCTACGGCAGCGATGAGAATTCGTTCAAACTCACCTGCCTGCCGCAGCCGGAGGCCGGCGCGCTGATCATGATCGACGGCACCGAATACGGCGGGTTGGTGACCGTGCGCAACACGGACGGCAGCGTGGAGGGCCCCACCTGGCATGGCCTGCTCTCACGCCGCATCCTCCAACCCGATACGGGTCGGGATTACCTCACCGTATCCGGCGCTGCCGGCGATGTGCTCAACATGTTGTTCAAACGCATCGGATTGGATGCGCTGTTCACCGCGTCCGCCCGGCACGCGGTCACCATCGGCTCCTATTCGTTCGACCGGTATACGGACGCGTACACGGGCATCCGGAAGATGCTCGCCGCCAACAATGCGAAACTCCGTCTCATCTGGGCGGACGGGCGTGTGAACGCGTATGCGCTGCCCGCCGAACACTCCGGCGGCAGCATCGACAGTGATCTGCTCGAATTCAAAGCCTCATTGGACTCGCAGCCGGTGAACCATCTCATCGGATTGGGCACCGGGGAACTCAAAGACCGTGCGGTCGTCCACTGGTACGCGGATGTCAACGGCAACGTGAGCCAAACCCAATCATTGACCGGATTGGCGGAACGTCAGGCCGTCTACGACTATTCCAACGCGAAACCCGACGAGCTGAACACCGAGACCAGGAAGAAGCTCATCGAACTGCAATCCCAGGGCGGCGTCGAGGTCACCATAACGGACAACACGTTGAGCATGGACATTGGCGACACGGTCACCGGCCGTGACAACCGGCTCGGCATCACGCTCACCGTGCCCGTGGCCAAGAAGATCGTGAAATCATCCGGCGGCATCCTGTCCGTGGACTACGAGTGCGGCACCGCGTCAGGCGATACGACGAGTCTCAGCGGCTCTGCGGAATCCAACGGCTCCACCGGTTCGGGCGGCTCCGGCGCGTACTACGCGGACGGGGTCACCATCACCATGCGCAACAACACGTTCAGCGCGGTCGTCACCCCTTCGCGCGTGGACGACGTGGAGAAAACAGCCAAGGACGCCTACACGCTCGCCTCGAACTATTCGGCCGAAATCGGCAAGGCACAGCAGGATTCCATCGCCGCCATCGCCGCGGCAGCCATGAACGTGGCCTCGATAACCACGGCCACGCCATTGTCCGCGAGCAGGAACGGCCAGGCCGTGCACATCACGGCAACGGAGGCCACGGCCGAAGGATCCGGGCTCATGAGCGCCGCGGACAAGCGGAAACTCGACGGATTGGACACCTACGCGCTTCCGGCCGCCACCATTGCCACGTTGGGTGGAGTCAGACCTGACGGCAGCACCATCACCGTCAATGAGGATGGCGTCATCACCGCGCACGCCACATCGACCGGCAACGGAATCCTGTTCCCGGTCGGCTACGTGGTCATGAACACCACCGGCTCGGATCCGGCGAATGATTTCGGCGGCGTCTGGGAGGAACGGCCCTCCCTGGGCGCGCACATGTGGGAAAGGACGGGATGACACATGAAGACACTGGGCCGTACATGCCTGCTCGAGGCGAACCTCATCCTCGTGGCCGGCGTCACCAACACCTATCGCCTCAGATGGCTGCGCAGGGTCACCAACAAAAACGGGGTCACGGTCGTCAGACCCATGGACCTGACCGGGTGGACGCCCCACATACAGGTCCGCCGCGACGGGCTCACCGTCATCGACCTCGCCCCCTACACGCTCCTGGACACGGACGGGACCATCACCATCCGCGTCCCGGACGAGGCCACGCAAGGCCTGCCCGCGGGCGCGGGCGCGTGGGACCTGCTCCTCGAAGACCCCTCGGGCGACGTGACCCGCCTGGCCGCCGGGCCCGCGCTTGTCGAAACCACCGTGAGCGACACCGAAAGGAGTCCGCATTGATCCGCGCATTGGACGGCTGCTCGTGCGACGAGGGGCCGGTAATCATCCTCGAGGACGCGATCATCGGCGACGTGAGCATCGTCTACGCCACCGACGCGGACATCGACAACCTGTTCCCAACACCAACCACAGATAAGGAGGAACACGATGGCTAACACCAGCAAGGTCATCGACCTGGACCGGCTCGCCCGGTTCAAAGCAAAGCAGGACGCGGCCAACGACGCCAAGTTCGCACTCAAGGGCGAAGGCGGCTCGATCGCCACGGCCGACAAGGCGGGCATCGTCAAGCCCGGCGGCGATTTCGACATCACCGAGGACGGCACCATCAGCCTGTACAAGGCGATGGGCATTAACTCGTTCACCGTTTCCCCATCGCAGGCGGAACACGGTTCGACGGTCGCGGACGTGACCGTCGCATGGAGCCTGTCCAAGACGCCGAAATCGCTCACCCTGGACGACAAGGCGCAGGACACGGCATCCAAGGGCACGACACTCTCCGGCGTGAACCTCAAAGCGAGCAAGACGTACACGCTCAAGGCCACCGACGCGCGAAACGCCGTCGCCACCCGCACCGCCGACGTCGCTTTCCGCGACAAGCGCCACTGGTGGGTCGCCGCCAGCCTCGACGCGGCGGGAGTGACCGACCAGATCATCAACCAGGCGACCGGCGAACTCGCCACATGGTACAACAAAACGTTCACCCTGAACGCGGCGGCCGGGCAGCACATCTACTACGCGTTCCCCGCGTCGTGGGGCACGCCCCGATTCTTCGTCGGCGGCTTCGAAGGCGGCTTCGCGTTGTTGAAGACGTTCGACCACAAGAACGCGAGCGGCGCGACCATCAGCTACGCGGTCTGGAAATCCACGAACGCGGGTCTCGGCAACACCACCGTCGAAGTGAAGTAAAGGAGAACCCTGATGGCAATCGAACTGATCGACACGCTCGCGCCGAAGAACAACGGCACGTTCCCCATGGTCAAAGCCAAGGATGTGGACGTCGACGGCAAACGACTCCCCGAGAAACTCAAGGAGCTCGAAACGGCTGCCGGAAACATCGAGACCGCCACCGACGACGACATCAACAACCTGTTCAACCCCAGCAGCAAGTAACGAAAGGAAACCATCATGGCCACGAAATTCATCAACCTGAACAACCTCGCCACATTCCTCGCCAAACTCAAGACCCTGTTCGTCGCCAAGGAACTCAAGACCGGCAGCCCCAACACCTACAAGGTGCTCTCCGACAACAACCTCACCGACGAACTCGTCACCAAGATCCAGAACGCCGGCGCCTCCACGTTCTCCGGCGCGTACACGGACCTGACCGGCAAGCCTTCCATCGGCGGCAAGGAGATCGCCAGCGGTAACCAGACCGCGGCCAGCCTCGGCCTCGCCACCCCCGCGGACGTGACCACCGCCGCCAACAACGCGCGCGCCGGCGCCATCAACGACATCAAGAATCTCGGCTATCAGACCGCAGCCAACGTCGAGACCGCCATCAGCGCGAAAGGCTACCAGAACGCCGCCCAGGTCAACACCATCGTCACCGGCAAGGGCTACCAGACCGCCGCGAACGTGGACGCCAAGGTCAACGCCGCGAAGACCGAACTGCAGAACTCGCTCGGCTCCGCATTCCGCGCCAAGGGATCCACGGCATTCGCCAGCCTGCCCGTCCCCGCATCCGCCGCCAAGGGCGATGTGTGGAACATCACAGACCAGTTCACCACCGACGGCCGGTTCGTCGACGGTTCAGGCAAGACCCTGCCCGCCGGCACCAACGTCGTCGCCGTGGCCGTCACCACCGGCGACACCACCGTCATGAAATGGGACGCGCTCACAGGCATGATCGATTTGAGCGGCTACATGCGCAAAACCGACATCACCCCGGCCAGCGACGCCGAAATCGACGCCCTGTTCGCCTAAGGGACCCCGGCCATGGCGGAAACATACGTCACCCTCCACGGCCTCGCACGGGCGGTCACGAACCTGCTGCAACGCACCAACACGCGCACTATGTTCACGGCCGCCCACCCCATCGGCGAGATCATCGAAACCACCCCCAACCTCGACCCCAACACAATCGGCGGCACATGGACACGCCTCCCCGACACCATCGGACGAGGCCGCCTCTGGAAACGCACCGCATAAACGTCAGGAGAACACATGACAGTCGAACTCATCACCGGCTTCGCCGGCACCCCACACATCGGCAGCGACGACATCGGCGCATTCCAGGCCGGCATCGTCGGACCTGGCGACTACGCGCTCGCCACCGGTAATCAGCTCAGGGCCACCATGAGCAACGCGAACACCATCGCCGTCCAATCCGGTGATGCCGTATTGAACGGCCGCCATGTGCACCTGACCGGCACCACCACCGCCACCGTGCAATCCGGCACCCAAGGCCAGAAACGCAACGATCTCGTGGTGCTTCGCTACACGAAGAACACCACCACCGGCGTGGAAACCTGCTCAATCGTGGTCCTCAAGGGCACCCCCACCACCGGTACCCCGGCGGATCCGGCCCACAACACCGGCAGCATCCTCGACGGCGTCGCCACCCACGACATGCCCCTCTACCGCATCCCGATCAACGGCATCACCGTCGGTACCCTCGTGCCATTGTTCAACGTTCTGAAGCCGATGACCGACGTGTGGGATTCCCTAACCCCTGTCACGGGCCAAGTCAGGATGCCGTATTCCGACAGGTGTATCACTCTGGTTCGTGTCGGCCGTATTGTCACCGCCTGCGCGTATATCACGCTGACAAGCAATTTCAATCAGACCGGCAACGCATCCGTCAACGAGACAATCCCGAAGGGTTTCAGACCGTCCGGCGATTCCCGCGCGGTCATGCGCGGCACCGACAACAGCGGCGCGACCAGTTTCTACCTTTACGGCACGCCGGAGGGGAAAATGGTGTTGAACGGCACCGGATATACCGGCCGATTCGTCGGTATATCCGGCTGTTGGATTACCGCGTAGCTTTCCCTAACCCCACTGCCCACGTCCGTCCAATCAGGCGTGTTCATTGGGAGTTCCAACGAGAACGGCATTTGCGTCATCTCCTACCAATCTCCCAACGGCAAGGCGCCTGACGTAATTGTCGCCACCCCCGGGCCGTGGCCCTCGGACGACATGCGAGGCTTGGCCATAACCATTTGGGAGAATGGTGTGAACGCAGCACAAATGCGATTGATGAACACCCGTACTGGAGAGTTCGGCACAAGATGGCCTGCAAGATTCTCATGGGTTGCGATATGGAACTAGCTTTCCCTATCCAGGGAAGGCTATTTGTTCCATGTAGCGATCCAGCTAACAGGGTAGTTCCCAGCGTTAATCCATGACCATGTGTCGGATCGAAGGATTCTGAACTGGCCTCCATTCGCGTCTAGGCTCCAAAGACGCGACATATATCGCTTCTGGACAATCTCGTTGTTGTTCGCCTGCTCATCATCGCTGAACACGAAGGAATCAGGCTTGCGACCCGCCGCCCAAGAGGGGCGGCCGGTCGGGAATTTGAAGGAGACTGCCCCAAGGGCACTGACCCCCTCGTTCGTTCGTCCGCATGCAATATAAGTGCTCGGGGATAGGGAAAACTACGCGGGCACCGGGTCGGCGGTGCGCCAGACGCCGGCGCATCCCGCGTACGCGCTGTTCGGGTTACCGAGCATCGTGACGGTGCCATTGGCCTCGCCGTAACAGATGAATGTCGTGTTACCACCGAAAACGGCCACGGGCGTATTGACGGAAACAGGTCGATACCCTTCGGGAATCTTCTCCTGAGCCTTCGTGTAATTGTTTTCCCCTGACTGGTCGAATTTCACGTTGCCGCCCATAAAACAAATATTGCCGATGCGCGTAAGCAAAACGCTGTCTCTGCTATACGGCACACGCCACCCCGTCGAACGCTGGGCTAGGGAAAGCTAGGCGGTCAGCCAGCTGCCAGTACAGGTTTGGTAATATCCTTTATCCGCTTTGCCGCGGACGATGATGCTTCCATCAGAGCTTATATACCAGCTACCGACAGCGCCGCCATTGTTCGATACAAACAGAATCGACCCGTAGGAAGCTGGCCTGTATCTTTCCGGGATTTTCTCTATAGCTTTCAATTCTCCGGTCGCATAACTAGATGATGGCGAAGGTTGGCCGACCGCTATAACGATGCGACCTATGCGCATGAGTAGTACATTCATCGCGTAGGGGCCAGTAAACGATACAGACGATTGGGTTAGGGAATCCTATTGCCCGATCAGCGCGCGTTCCCAGATGCTTTGGGCCTCCTTGAGAGACGCGATTTCCGGTCGCAGATAGAATCTGGCGGTCGTCTTGATGTCGGTGTGACCGAGGAACTTGCTGACCACCGCGATGTTGACTCCCGCTTCCAGGGCGTTGGTGGCCCAACTGTGGCGGAGATTCTGCACCGGCACGTAGGGCAGCGACTCCTTTTTGCACCATGAGGCGTAGCGTCGCGCGGCTTGCGATGGAGTCAGGTCACCGATGATACGGCCCTTCCGGCCGTTGCGGATCTCCCGCAATCGCCGGACGGCGAATCGGGGAAGGGGCAGAAACCGGTCGGACAGTTCAGTCTTCGGCGGCACCACCACTTCGTGGCCGGCCACCCATTGCACTCCACGCTGGATATGAGTGATGCCGGAACGCATATCGATATCCGCCCAATCGACTCCGTACCCCTCTTCCGGCCGCAACGCCAGACACGAGTCCACAATCAGCCAAGCCTCAAGCGCATGGCCATAAAAGCCCTGTAGTTGGCGACGAGTCTGCCCGATGGTCAGCAGACGCGGCACATAGAGCGGCTTGGCCGGCAGATCAATCTCCAAACGGGTCACATCGACCTCTAAGTAGCCCCACTTCGCGGCCTTGCGTAGCATCTGCCTCAACACCGCCCAAGCCTTGCGGGCCGCACCTGGACCCGCGAACCCTGACAGCCACAGCTCGATGTCATCCACGCCGATGTCAGCCAACTCCATGCTGCCGAACACCGGCTCCACATGGCACCGCCAAGCCGACTCATAGCCAACGCGCGTGACCTCGCGCAGGCGCTCGCAATAGCCGACATACCGGTCATCCCAAAACTCTTGCAACAACATTTCGACCTCCGAAAAACCACACGCCTCGCGGCCAATCCGCTCGGTATCACGTGTGGGTTTTCTCACCATAAAGGAGCCCCGCATGTCGCAGTTAATCGAACAACTCGTTGAATGGATGGTGCCCTTCTTATGCGGTGGCGCGGTCACCGTGCTGGGCCTCATGCGGCGATGGGGCAGAGCGATCATCAACGGGATGCGCGAGCTCCTGCTGTGCCAGTTAGAGGACCTGCGACGCGAAATGGTCATCGAGCACGACGGAGTGGCGGACGAGGACCTCAAATCACGCTCCCAACGCCTCTACGACTCCTATCACTCGCTGGGCGGCAACGGCCACGGCACATCCCTCAACGACGACATCCAATCCGCGCCAATCGCGCCGCGCAACAGAACGTGAGCCCCGCAATCCCGCGAGACTCCAAACCAAAACATCTCTGAAGGAGAACGCATGAAAAATTGGGAAACCCTCGAAGCGGACGAGGACATGATCCTCAACACGCACTTCACACCTGGGCGCTCCGGCCGCAACATCGACAAGATTGTCATCCACCACAACGCCGGCAATTTGAGTATCGCCGGATGCTACAACGTGTGGCAGACCCGCGAAGCGTCGGCGCACTACCAGGTAGACTCGAACGGTCGCATCGGCCAGCTCGTCTGGGATGCCGACACCGCATGGCACGCCGGCGACTGGGCCGCCAACACCACCAGCATCGGCATCGAACACGCCGACATCAACACCAACCCATGGCAATGCTCGGACGCCACCATCGACAACGGCGCCCATTTGGTGGCCGCACTGTGCAAATACTACGAGCTCGGCCGCCCGCAGTGGGGCGTGAACGTGTTCCCCCACTCCCGCTTCAGCGCCACCGAATGCCCGGCCAGCCTCGCCGGCACCCAGAACGCGGCCTACATGGCCAAGGCGCAGTACTGGTACGACAAGATGAGCGGCGGCAACCCCAGCACCCCAAGCACGCCGAGCCAGCCGCAGCAGCATGCCACGAACCTCGAGGCGTTGGCGGACGCGGTGATCCGCGGCGACTACGGCAACGGCGACGAACGCAAGCAGCGGCTCGGCAGCCAGTACGACGCGGTCATGGCAATCGTCAACGCCCGCTACGGCATCGCCTCCGGTGGCTCCTCGGCCAGCGTGAACATCGACGACCTCGCACGTCGCGTCATCAACGGCGAATTCGGTGTCGGCGACGCCCGAAAAGCCGCCCTCGGCAGCAACTACGAAGCCGTGCAGGCGCGCGTCAACCAGCTCCTCGGCCAGGGCGGCGGCGGTTCCGCGCCGAGCGTGGACCTCAACGCCCTGGCGGATGCGGTCATCCGTGGCGACTACGGCAACGGCGCTCAACGCCAAGCCGCACTCGGAGCCAACTACGCGGCCGTGCAGGCCATCGTCAACAAGAAACTCGGCTACTAAGGAAGGAACAACCATGACCGACAACACGCTGGACACCCAACTCAACGAGATCGCGGCAACCGGCGCGAACACGCCCGGCATCGCCGACCACAAGGCCAACGGCAAGCTCGAGCCGGATGACGTGATCTCCGGCGCGGAGGCCGAGGGGCTCGTGCTCTGGCTCAAGGCCTCATTGGTGCGCGCCGTCAAGACCGCCGCCCAGAGTGCGGTGGCCGCCATCGGCACCACCGTCCTGACCATCGGACAGGTGGACTGGCGCATCATCGGCGGCACCGCCGCACTCTCCGCCGTCCTCTCGCTGCTGACCAGCGTGGCCGGCATCCCCGAAGTGGACGACGGGGCCAACGTCGCCAAGATCGCGGCAAAGAACTAACCCCCCCCAATCCAATAAGCAATCGGCCCCGTCCGACCGCAGACAGCTCCATGAGCTTG
>OLOL01000598.1_pt1 | contig 36709 bp, 29 predicted proteins | sample 1673081 | NCBI WGS metagenome assembly OLOL01 (sample SAMEA3136753, study PRJEB25190) | human gut metagenome
GAAATACACACAAAGATAACCGATAAATGATAATTTAGAGGAGCAGGCCAAAGCGTTGTTTAAGTCGTGGTTTGTGGATTTCGATCGAAACGAATGGGTTCACTGTGAATTAGGAGATATCACACTTATTACTGCTGGAGGTGATAGGCCTTCAAAATATACTAATAAAAAGACTATTGAGTGTCATGTTCCTATATATTCTAATGGAATAGATAATGAAGGATTATATGGTTATACAAATGTTGCAAAAATTCACGAGGAAAGTATAACTATTTCTGCAAGAGGAACTATAGGTTATGTCTGTTTGAGATTAGAACCATATGTTCCTATTGTCCGGCTAATTTCAATAATCCCTAATAAAAAAGAGTTGTCTGCAAAATATTTATACTTGTGGGCATTAACTCAGAATATTACAGGAACGGGGACGACTCAGCAACAATTGACTGTTCCGATTTTCAGAAAAACTCCAATATCAATACCCTCTGACACTAAATTGAAGCAATTTAACTCTATTGCTGATCCTTTATTTAGTCAAATTGAATCTAATAAAAAAGAAAACATAAAATTATCCACTCTCCGTGATACCCTTCTACCCAAACTCATGTCCGGCGAGCTCTCCGTCGAGGAGGTTTCCCTCGATTAGCTTGCTAAATTATCATTTATCCGTCGATTGAGTCTGATCTTATTATCGAGAGAAGATAATATAGCTACAACTTTTTTCTGCACATCTATTGCGGGGATATTTACAGGCCATTGCATAATCTGTTTTTTGTCCCCTCGAGGCATTTTACACCCTTTTGCTCCCGACATTACGTAATCGAAAAACGCTTGCTGGCTCAACAGATAGTATAAATATTTGCTATCTGTATTTTCTTTTGCACGAATACACAAAACATCCGCAGAGCACCCACCGCACCTATCAGCACACCATATTTTTTGGAAATATGGCCGAATATTAGAGATCAAAATATCTCCGATTTTATATTCAGTTGTGGTTCCAGGCGGTATTATTGTAGATTCACTTATACCACCTTTATTGGGTAACATATTTTCCGTAGAGATATAATTCATACTACTCGTTGTGCGATTATTTACATAGTCACATACATGTTCTAATTCACATGCATTTTTTAAGTCATTAAGAATTAAGCCCATATTTGCTACAATTTATACCCAATACTACCTAACTGTTTTTTGATCTCTGCCTCCAGCTCGTGCGACTTTTCAAATAGTCCAGAAAGCTCGCCCGTCAAGCGTGTCATTTTCTCCTCAAACGGTTCGGTGTCCTCCTCTTGCGCAGCAATGCCCACATAGCGACCGGGCGTGAGAATAAAATCCTGCTTGGCAATTTCTGCGACAGAGGTAACCGCACAAAATCCTTTTTCATTCTCCAATTTTCCAGCAACATAGGCATTATAGGTGTCGGCAATGCGCTGAATATCGCCGCGCTTTATCGGATCGACCGTGTCACTATCGGTCAATTCGCGCAGTTTGCGCGTTACCATTGTACCTAAGTTGCGAGCATCGATAAAGAGCGTTTTGCCCTTTTGTTGCTTGTTTTTATTGAAAAACCAAATCGACACGGGAATTTGTGTAGTATAGAACAACTGCGGCGGCATAGCGATAACACAATCCACCAAATCAGCCTCTACCAATTTACGCCGAATCTCGCCCTCACCGCCACTCTGGCTCGACAGCGAGCCGTTGGCCAGCACAACGCCCGCACGTCCCGTCGGGGCAAGGTGGTGGATGATATGCTGAATCCACGCAAAGTTGGCATTGCCATTGGGCGGTGTACCGTATTTCCAACGCACATCATCCGCCAGCTTATCCGCCCCCCAATCGCTCAGATTGAACGGAGGATTGGCCATCACGAAATCGGCCTTCAGAGTCGGATGGCAATCATTGAAAAAGGTATCCGCATTATATCGCCCGAGATCGGCCTCGATACCGCGAATCGCCAAGTTCATCTGCGCCATTTTCCATGTCGTAGGATTGGAATCCTGACCATAGACTGATATATTATTGATATTTCCAGAGTGGTTCTCGATGAATTGTGCAGACTGTACAAACATACCACCCGAACCGCAGCAAGGATCGTAAACACGACCTTTATAAGGTTGTAATACGTTCACCAACGTCTTAACGATACAAGCCGGAGTATAAAATTCACCTGCCAATTTTCCTTCGGCCTCAGCAAACTTCGAAAGACAATATTCGTAAGCACGACCCAAAATATCCTTCGAATCGCCGTGCTCATGCATCCGAATATTTGTAAACAAATCGACAACTTCACCCAAGCGGCGTTTGTCGAGCTCGGGACGCGCAAAGTTTTTCGGAAGAATATCTTTCAGACGCTTATTCTCCTTCTCAATTGCCCGCATCGCATTGTCGATGATCGTTCCAATTTCAGGAGAGTGTGCATGGATGGCAATAGCTTCCCAACGGGCTTCCGCAGGGACATAGAAAACCGGATCATAACTACCCTTCTCATTTTTATTACTCAAATACTCATCCTTGTCTTCCTCAAAGCCCTCTCCTTCGGCAACAAGCTGTTGATATTTAGCTTCGAATTTGTCCGAGATGTATTTCAGGAAAATAAGTCCCAATACAACGGATTTATATTCCGATGCATCAATATTTCCGCGCATCTTATCCGCCGCCTTCCATATTTCCTTTTCAAAGCCGATGTCGGCTGTATTCATCGCTGCCATTGTATAGAATATTTTAGGTAAAGGTACAAAATCTTCCCATTTTTTCGCTTTCCCGCAAAGGAATAAACCTTAAAAACAATATCCGCAAGGCTCACATAGCGATTTGCAGGACCTTGCGGATATTATTTCCTCAACTAAATTTTAGAAAAAATGATACAGCTTAGTTGTTCTTATTCAATAAAAACGCATTTTTCTTGTCAAATCCCCACTCATAAATGTATTCGGCACCTTCAATCCGGATAATGAACACAACACGCTCCCCTTTAATCCATGCTACATGAACAAATCCGGATACGGATTCTCCGGGATATATCGTGTTTTTCTTCAAATATCCCAGCTTTTTGACCTGTTGTTCGTCCTGCAAGGCCTGACCGAAATCAGCGATCCGCTGCTGTGAGGCCATGTTGGCCTGATAGGCTGCAGAAGGATTATAAGTCGTAGTCGTATAAGACGAATAACCGCCGTAGCTGCTGTAACCGGTCGTCGTGGAGGTCGAATACCCTGCGCCGGCAGAAGCCATTCCTTCGCTGACGCCCATCAAAACAGCGGCCCAGGTCTGCGATCGGTTCACTTTCTTCAGATAGCTATCGCAAGACCAGACCTGCAGATCGGTGGCGACATCGTGTTCGTCTACGGAATAGGCCGTCATATCGGTCTCCGGATTGAATTCGACCGGCGTCAATGAATTATTGGAGATAATCAGATCGACCCGGTGCCACTTGCCGTAATCCCGGACGATGGCATCCGTCAAGGCGATCGTCAATCCGTTTTTGAAATAGACCTCCCAGGGCACACCGTCCCGATAATCGACCGAACGCTCCGTTATGACCGGAGATTCCCATACCGGCATGTCGTCCGCAATGCGGAATTTAAGCGTGTTCCCGCTGCCGTCCGCCAGCAAATAATAATCATGAACCGGCAGCCCTGCACGATATTCCACCATTCGGCAGGAGCCGTCTCCGTTGTATGCCTCGTACATCCCGGACAATTCGCCGCCGGCATACGACGCACGTGTTTTCAACGTTCCATTCTCGTCGTATTGCCGATATTCGCCTTCCAACAATCCTTCCGAATAATATGATTTTTCCGACATGCGACCATTCTTGAAATAGGAAACAACATCTCCGTCAAACACCGTCCGGCGATCATCAAGCGTATCGATTGTCTGAAAACGCCCTTCTCTCCGCAATTCTCCCGAAATATAAAAATCCTTGAACATTTTGAGCCCCGCCGCATCCGCAGGATAAAGCGCCAGTCGATAATAATCGGCAAAAACCGGATTTCGCACCGTCATCCCCGAACGGCTATAGTAGAGTGTATCTATCCGCTCCTGCGACAAAGCACCTTTGCCTACCACTAGCAACAATACAAACAATAAAACTCGGTTCATAAAATGACTAGGCTTCATAGGTTTCATCACTTTTCCGATATCCGACACGCTGTTATCGTGTCAATTGTTCTTATTGATCAGATTCACCACAACCTTCGTCATCACGTCTTTTTCCTCCGTGCGGCTCTCGGCAATCATCAGCGTCAGGGCGACCAGTGTATTGTTATCCAAAAGGCGCGAACCGTCAGCACGGTAAAGAATCCGATTGTTTTCCAAGAACCAAAGGAACAGGAAAGCGGCGATACGCTTGTTACCGTCGCTGAACGAATGGTTTTTAACCGTCAGATAGAGCAGATTAGCCGCCTTCTCCTCAACGCTCGGATAGAGGTCCCGCCCGCCGAAAGTCTGGTAAATTGCGCCCATCGTGCTTTTGAACGACTCGTCCTTCTCGTGGGCGAACAGCTCGCTGCCTCCGAACTTGTCGCGTAACACCTGTAACGCCTCCATCGCATTTTCATAGGTCGCATGAAACGGCTCCTCGGTCGTAGTAGCCGACACTTCCAACTGCTGATAATCGTAGCGGTCGAGCGTATCGAGACCGTAAGTATAGTCCGTAATCACGCGCAGCAACCCGATTGCCTCGGATTTCGTAACATCCTTTGCCGACAACACGTTCGAGAGCAGATGAACGGTTTGTTTCAGCTCCTCCAACTGCTCGGCCTTGGCCTGGCTATTGACTGCATAGCCTTTTATTAGATACTCTTTCAAGACCTTATTTGCCCAGATACGAAATTGAGTGGCATTTTTGGAATTGACGCGATAGCCCACCGATAGAATCATATCGAGGTTATAAAATGGAATCATACGTCGCACTTGCCGTTGCCCCTCATGCTGAACATGTGCAATTTTTGCACATGTTACGTCCCGCTCCAATTCGGACGACTTATAAATGTTGTTGACATGTCTGACAATAACCGTTCTGTCAACTCCGAACAAATGCGCAATCTGCGCCTGCGTCAGCCACACGCTGTCGTTCTCCATGCGAACGTCCAAGCGGGTCTCGCCGTCTGCCGTCTGGTAAATGATAATCTCCCCTCTGTCCATAGAAACAAAGATACGAATAAGCCTGAAATATCGAAAATCCGTCGAAGCGATTATTTTACAGCCACCCAAATACAATTCGCTCTCCCTTACCCAAAAGTAAAGGAGAGCGTACTGCTACTTTCTCATCAACTTCTCGAAATACTTGCAATCATAGCCCCAATAGCATTTGCCGTCACCGGCAAAATCCCAAATATTCATTACTTCCCGAAGCCGAAGCGGCAGCTCCTTACCGTCCCGGATAAATCGTTTGGATCGGCTACGAAAAAGACGGTTACATAACTGCTTGTCCTTTTTCTGCGACTTGCAACACGCGATCGTGCTGACGGGTGTTCGTTTCCTGCTTCTGCTCATGATCTCATAAGGTTTGACCCGTAACTTTCTACGAGTCGATTAAACACTTATGAGGCTCTAAATATTAAATTATTCAACATATTGACAATACTAAATTTCAAAGTGACGCATACGAATCTGTCTATGCTTCGGCTATAATCCGCAATGTTTCCTTTACATATCCCCTGCGATCATACTTCTCTCCTCGGCACAACCAACAACTGCATGGCGTTCCTGTTTTTTTGTAGATCTGCATCCATTTCACCCTTGCCAACTCGAACCAATGAGGATGTCTATTCCAGTTACCATCCGCTTTCTTGATTCCACACCCGCAAGCGGCATGATAAACCATGCGAGCTTTAAACACCCGGTTCTGTTGTTCTCTCCTCCAAAGTTTGTTTCTTTTGTCCATCGTCTCTTTGTATTAAAGTTAGAATGAACAAAAAATTTATCTGACTATACCCCAGCCTGTCCATATTGTAAAGTTTTAAGTGATGACTAAGACTATATTATGAATACAAAGGTAATGTTTATTTATGTCATCTTATGACGCAAATTATTTTTTCATTTATAAAATCGATATCGAACATAAATCGAGCTTGATACGATTCACATAATTTCATTCAAACAACCAACTATTAATGCATAATATTAACAATACGAATAATGCTCAATTTGACGATAAAAATCCGCCTGCATCTCCAAAAGTCTTCGCATTTGTTTTTTTCGCCGAAAATCGCTATATTTGTACTGTCATGCAAGGAGATACGGCGACGGCGCAGGCGAAACGGGCAGGCGGGCGCAAGACCGTGCAAAATGACGGTAGGCGATGCGGGGACAGAAACCGAAAACCGCTGCAATTCGTTGATATACATCGGGCTTACATTCGTGCGGAAGCACCTTTATCCCGCACTTTTCAGTCTCCTTTTGGAGACTTTTTTTGTGAGCGAATTTGCGCAAAAAAAGAAAATTTTAATCTGTATATCAACACCTTACAATCGAATTTACGATCTTCCTCCGGAGCAAAGCTGTTCCGATAAAAGTACGTTCCGCACCTACCGATTCGGATTCTTTCATCGCAACGTTTGCAATATGACAACCCATAATGGGCGAAGCGGGCTTAAAATTTGGCACGAAGCCGGGAATCGGTTATCTTTACTTCGAATTGTAAACATTATGATTATGCAGGACATGATAAACGGACGGTGCGGCTGGTGCGGAACCGACGAGCTGTATGTGAAATACCATGACCAGGAGTGGGGGAAATTGGTGACCGACGACAAGACGTTGTTCGAATTTCTTGTCCTGGAGAGCGCCCAGGCCGGGTTGAGTTGGATAACGATACTCAGAAAGCGTGAGGGGTATCGCAAGGCCTTCTGCGATTTCGACGCCGGACGGGTGGCACAAATGACCGACCACGACGTCGAACGGCTGATGCGGTTCGACGGCATTGTAAGAAACCGGTTGAAAATCAAATCCGCAATCACAAACGCAAGGCTATTCCTCGCCATACAGGAAGAGTTCGGCAGTTTCTACAACTACACCCTGTCGTTCTTTCCCGACCGGAAGCCGATTATCAACACCTTCCGGTCGTTGAGCGAGATTCCGGTATCCTCGCCCCAATCCGATGCCATGAGCAAAGACATGAAAAAACGGGGATTCAAATTCTTCGGCAGCACGATTTGTTACGCCCACCTGCAGGCGGCAGGATTTATCGACGATCACCTGACGGACTGCATTTGCCGAAAAAGATAAATTTCTTTCAATTAACAGTCCCTCACGGAAATGCAAAGTATATTGAAGAACAGCACAATTCCCAAAATATATTTGTATAATCATACGCTTTAGATTACTTTTGAGAAAGAAAGTCGCTTTTCAAAATCCATGACAGTATGAAATACTATATAAATCTTTTTTCTCCTAATACGGCAACAGCTTTTACCAATTCAAATAGAGATGTTACCGGTTTTAGAATATCGCGCAAATCATATGTCAAAAACCAAGGCATCAAAGCTGGAGACATATTTATTTGTTATTGCACTAAAATTCAGCGATTTATTGGTATCCTTGAGGTAATAAGCGCTCCATATGAAGACAATTCTCCGATCTTTATCGAAGAGAACGATCCGTTTTGCCTGCGCTTCAAGGTCAAACCGCTCGTATGGCTTCCTTTCGAACTCGCAATTCCGATACACGAAGATTTAATATGGAATACATTATCAATAACAAAAGGATTGCCGAAAGACAGTACTAAATGGACATATAAAGTTTTTTCCAGTCCTTTACGCTGGGACAATGCCGATGGTGAATTTTTAGTCGATTTGCTAAAACGGCAAGCAAAGCAACAAACAGTTTATCCTCTTTCCGAAAAAGACACTAAAAAGATCAAAGCATCGAAAATACGTATTATTTCCGGAAAGGAAACCATTGTTTCTGTTCCTGACGACGATGCAATCGAAAAGAAGGATCAGCCGCAAACCGAACAAAGAGAATCCATAAAAGTACAGGCTAAGCTGGCTAAAATTGGAGAAATATTCGGGTTCAAAATTTGGTTGCCAAAGGCAGATAGAAGCCGAGTTGCAGAATTTTGGCATCCGAAAGAGAACACTCTCTTAGAAGAGCTTCCGATAATTTTTGACGAAACAACCTTAAAAACGATCAAAAATATTGACGTGCTATGGATACAACGTAGATCTATTGTGCGTGCATTTGAAGTAGAAGGGACAACATCTATTTACTCTGGCATCCTTAGGATGGCAGATCTCCTCTCTTTACAACCAATGTTAGACATCAAAATCCATATTGTTGCATCGGAAGAACGACGAGACGCCGTATTAGAACAAATTACACGCCCAGTATTTGCTGTTATGGAACGAGGTCCTTTAGCTGACATTTGTTCGTATATATCATATAGTTCCATCGATGAGATTCTGAAAGAAAAACGCCTATCCTACATGACAGATGATATTCTTAAAGAATTTGAAGAGTGGAGCCAAGAATAATTTACATATAGGAAACCTGAAAATTATCATCCAGCCTTGTAAAAATGGAGCAGGCAGGAACTGCGATTCCTGCCTGCTCCATTTTTTAACACCCCGCCTCAGCGCATTAGCAGCTTATACCCCACTCCCCGCACGTTCACCAACTGGATCGACGGGTCGGCCGCAAGGCGGTGGCGCAGGCGGGTGATGAAGACATGCAGGCTGCGGGCATTGAAAAACGAATCGTCGCCCCAGATATTCACCAGCAGGGTTTTCATCGGCACGATCTCGCCTGCATTCCGGCAGAGGTATTGCAGCACTTCGGATTCGCGGGCCGAAAGTTCCGTCACCACGCCGTCGCACGAGAGCCGCTGGCGCTCGGCGTCGAAACGCATACGCCCCAGTTCGAACACACGTTCCGTACGCGCTTTCCCGACGCCCGCACGCCCGGCAAGCGCCCTGACCCGCACGATCAGCTCGCTCATGGCAAAGGGCTTGCGCAGGTAATCGTTACCCCCGGTCTCGAATCCCTGCACCACGTCTTCGGCCGCCGAGCGCGCCGAAAGGAAAAGCACAGGCACCCCGGGCGCCTCGCGGCGCAGACGCCCGACGAAGGTGAACCCGTCCATACAAGGCATCATGACATCCGACACGACCACATCGGGGCGCGACCCGCGGAACGCCCGCAACCCGGCCTCGCCGTCATGGGCGACCGTCACCTCGAACCCCTTTTCGGAAAGGGTATCGGCAATGATCCCCGCGAGGGTTTGCTCATCCTCTACGAGCAGCAGTCTGATCTTATCGCCCATCGTCCGGAAGTATCAGGGTGAAGGTCGTACCGCGCCCCTCGGTGCTCTCCACTGCGACCGAGCCGCCGTGTTTGGCGGCGATCAGCCCGACGTAATACAGCCCGAGGCCGAAGCCCTTGACATTGTGAATGTCGCCCGTAGGCACGCGGTAGAACTTATCGAAGATATGCGCCTGCGCAGCACGCGGGATGCCCACGCCGTCGTCGGCAACGCGCAGGACGACCCGGCCGCCGTTCCGCCCGGCCGAAATGCGGATATGCACCTCCTCGCCGGAATATTTCAGGGCATTGTCGACCAGGTTGTCCAGGGCATGCGAGAGGTGGAAGCGGTCGGCGAAGGCAGTCAGCCCTTCGGGTGAAACATCCACCGTGACCCGTGCGGGTTTAGCCGCCTGCATCCGGAACTTCTCGGCCAGCGCCCCGAGCATCCCGGCCAGGGGGATACGCTCGCGGCGGAGCGTGAAATCCTCGCGTTCCTCGCGCGACATGGTGAGGATGCGCTCGACCATCTCCGACAAAGCCGTCAGCTGGCTGCGGATCACACCCAGGTACTTCGCACGCCGCACCCCATCGTCGGCCGCCCCGAAATTCTCCAGCGCGTCGTTGGCCGCATAGGCCACGGCGATCGGGGTCTTCAGCTCATGGGTGATATTGTGCGTGAAATCCATCCTCATCTCCTCGAGCGTCTTCTGCCGGAACAGCGTCCGCAACAGGTAGATGACCACGAACGCGACGACGAGCAGCATGAGCACCGAGGTGAGGATGATGCCGAACAGCTCGCGCAGCAGTTCCCGGTGGGGGTTTTCGATCTTCACCCGGAAAAGCAGCTTGTCGTCCGTGGTAACGCGCGAGGTGAACACCTTCGGATTCCGTATCTGCGGAGCATCCTTCTGCGAAGCGATGACCGCCTCCTCCCGTTCCGCCCCCGTTGTCCGCGCCGCCAGGCTGTCGAGCCGGATTTCGGCAACATCGCCGCCGTCCCGGCCGCGGATCACGTCGACGCTGTAGGGCAGGCCGATGCCGGCATCGGCCAGGTAACGCGTCAGCAGGGAGTCGTAGCGGGACAGGTTGAACTGGAGCGCCGTGAACGAAGGCATATGCACCTCCTGATAAATATAACGGGTCTTGTCGCCGCGGCGCAGGGCGATGTTCGTCCGCACCGTGTCGACCTTCGGCCGGAGGGAGATCACCTTGCCGGCAGTTCCGAGGTTCTCCACCGAGATCGCACCGATCATATCCGTCCTCACGGAGTCGATATTGCCCGTCGTCACGACCGTCGTCCGGGACTGCGGCGTCCCGCGTCGGTTGCCCATCAGCAGGTCGTCGTACGCCGCGCGGTTCATGGCGAGCGTCACCTTGCGCGAAAACTCCTCCGCACGGTCGGCATACATCCGCCACAGGCTCCACGCCTGCACGAGGGCCAGCGCCAGCAGGGCGCCGATCGCGCAGAACGAGATATTTCTGAAACGGTTCTTATCCACGGCCGAGGGGTTTATACCGCAAAAATACGAATAAAAACACTCCCGCCGCCGGCGTTAACATTATTTAACACTTCTTAACGCGGCGTTAACCATCGCCCTTCGTTTTTCGGGGTAATATTGCACCGTAAACCAACACACCGAAGCCATGAAAACAAAACTCACCTTCCTTATCATCGCCGCCGCGCTGGCAGCCGCAACCGCAGGACGGGCGCAGACCGTCATCTCCTACTCGACCGACGGCGGGGCACAGGCCCTCGAAACGGGCGACATACCACAGACCGTACTGGACACCGCCACGCTCGAAGTGAGCTACCGTATGGAGTGGCTGCGGCGCCCCGACAGAGAGAAGCCGATGCAGGATCTGCTGCTGTTGCAGGCCGGCGGGAAGGTTACGAAATTCTTCTCCTACAAGACGCTCCAGCGCGACTCGCTGCTGCGCATCACCCCGGCCGAGCAGGTGCTGGCCAACGTGGGCAACTTCAAGGGGGGCCTGGAGGCCGTCGTATTCCAGAACTACCCCGCAGGCGAGATGACCTGCACCGACAAGATCTCACGGGACAACATGCTCTACACCGAGCCGCTGCCCGAAATCGAGTGGACGCTCCGCGACGGGACGCGCGAGGTCATCGGTTACGACTGCCGCCGTGCGACCTGCCGCTTCCGCGGGCGCGATTACGAAGCCTGGTACACCGAGGAGCTCCCGCTCGCCACCGGCCCCTGGAAATTCCGCGGGCTGCCCGGACTGATCCTGGCCGTGAACGACACGGGCGACGACGGGGGCATCATCCGCTTCGAGGCGACCGGGATCCGCCGCGCCGAAGTTCCGGTGACGATGGCCGACCTGAACTACCTGACGACCTCACGCAAAAAATTCATGGCCACCGAGCGCAAATACATGACCGATCCGATCGGCTACATGCAGGCCAATTCGAACATCAGGATCACGGTAAGGAACGAGGACGGCACGCCGTGCGAGGGTGCCGACCTGCTCCGCGAATACAATCCGCTGGAAACAGAATAGCCCCGCGGCGCGATGAAGTACCTGCTGACCCTGCTTTGGTTGCTGGGCGCAATCACCGCCCAGGCCCAGGAGTACACGGGCCACGTGGCCGACAAGGAGGACGGGGCGCCCGTCGCCGGGGCCATCGTCACGGCGCGGGACTCCCTGGGCAAGCCGCTGGGTTACACGACGACCTCGGCCTCGGGCGATTTCGTGCTCAGGCCGCGCGGGGACGGGACAACCGCGCAGCTCGACTTCTCGACGATGGGCTACCGCCGGCAGTCGGTTCCGGCCAACGCCGGGCGGATGCTCGTGCTGCTGACGCCCGAGACGACCGACATCCGCGAGGTGACGATCCGCGCCCCGCGGCTGAGCTTCCGGGGCGACACCGTAAGCTACAACGTGTCGCGCTTCACCGAGGCGCAAGACCGCTCGATCGCCGACGTACTGCGCAAGATGCCGGGCATCGAGGTGGCGAAATCAGGCGAGATACGCTACAACGGCCAGCCGATCAACAACTTTTACATCGAAGGGCTGGACATGCTCGACGGCCGTTACGGACAGGCGACCAACAACATCGCGCCGCAGGACGTGGCGAGCGTCGAAGTGATGGAGAACCACCAGCCGATCAAGGCGCTCAAGGACATCGTATTCAGCGACCGCGCAGCCATCAACCTCCGGCTGAAGCCGCATGCCAAAGCCCGCTGGACGGGGACGCTGCGCGGCGGTGCGGGCTGGTCGCCGGCGTTGTGGAACGGCGCGCTCTTCGCCATGCGCATCGGTGCCCGGGGGCAGTCGATGGTCAACCTCAAAACCGACAACACGGGGCAAAACCCCTCGGCCGAGACCGAACGGCTTTCGGTCGAGGACATCCTCAACGGCGGAGCCAACGACTACAATCCCGCCGCACACCTTTCGGTCGGCACTTCGTCCGCGCCGCTCGACGATACACGCACGCGCTTCAACCGCTCGCACATGGCCGGGCTGAACAACCTGCGCAAACTCTCCGAGGACTACCAGCTCAGCAGCTCGCTCACTTGGGGTTACGACCGCCTGGCCTCGGATCGCGCCGCCCGGCAAAGCTGGTACCTGGCGGACGGCACGCGCGTGGACACCGAGCAGGAGTCGGCCGCTTCGTGCCGGCAACAGCTTTCGGCACGCATCGCACTGAAAGCCAACACCGAGCGGTTCTACATGCAGGAAAAACTCGAAGCTTCGCTGGCATGGAACGACATCCGTGCCGTGCTCTCGGGCAGCTACCCCAACCGCCAGCGTGCCGTGGCCCCGGCCTACGGCATCGAAAACGACCTGAAATATATCCGGCGCACCGGCACACGTTCGCTCACCGTCACCTCCTACCTGAAATACCTTACCCGCCCCCAGTCGCTCGATGTGGTGCGCGAAACGGGCAGCCAGCGGCAGACGATCGCCGACCGCGCTTTTTACATGAACCACAACGCGGCATTCGGCACGCAGGCCGGGCGGTTCGCCTTCGCCTTCAAAGGCGGAGTTTCGGCACTCTTCCGGGGGCTCGTAACAGACCTCACGGGCACCGGGCTCGGGACAGGCACCGCGAACGACCTTTCGGCCGGTTACGCGGGCGTCTACCTCCAGCCGGGCATCACCTACCGCTCGCAGCGGCTGCGGCTGACGCTCGACCTGCCGGCAGGTTACCGCCGCTATGGACTGCACGACAGGATCGACGGCAGCCGAACCCCGGCGGGCATTTTCACCTGGAAGCCCCGCTTCGCGGTGAAATGGAGCCCCACGGGACACCTTTCGCTTTCGGCATCGGGTACGGTCGGCCGCGACGCGGCGGACGACAGCCGCATAGGCAACGGCGCCGTCCTGCGCAACTACCGTTCGGTGCTCTGCGGCGTAAACGAATACCGGCAGGCGCTGCAACGCAGCCTCTCGGCAGGCATCGCCTACAAGAACCCGATCGGCGGGTTCTTCGCCAGCCTGCTCGCGGTACGTTCGTGGAACGACCTGCCGTTCCTGCCTGCGCAGCGCTTCGACGGCGACTATATCGTAAACTACTACGTGCGCAGCTCGAACCGCGTGCGGTCATGGTACCTGTCGGGCGACGTCAGCCAGAATATCGACGCACTCAACGGTCAGGCAGGCCTGAACGTCTGCTACAACCTCAGCGGCACGGAACTGCTGCTGGAAAAGGTGCCGACCTCCTATGAAAATTCCACCCTGACCGTCGCGCCGCGTTTCAACTTCCGGTTCGCCGCCTGGGTAAACACCGAATACCGGCTGGAATACCGCTATACGACACTCTCCATCCGCGGCCGGGAGCCCGACGGGCGGCACGATTTCAACCAGCGGCTGACCGTAAACCTCGTACCGTCGAAGAAATGGGTGATCCAATTCACGGCGGAGCACTATTACTCGCAGCTTTCGGCCGACCGGAGCAAGCATCTGCTACTGGCCGACGCATCACTGCGCTGGAAAATAAACGGGAAATGGGAAGCTACGGCGACCGCCGCAAACCTTTTCGGCCGCGAAGAATATGCCTATACGACCTTCGACGGAGTAAGCTCGGGCTCCTACCGCTATGCCATCCGCCCGCGCAATATCCTGCTGGGCGCAAGCTGGAAATTCTGACAACCGCCGCACGACGCAACGCCCGGGCAAAACAGTCCGGGGCTTCCGGATCAGAAATTGCGCCCCGCGTCCCACCACAGGCGCGTCCCACCGTGGTCTCCGCCGCCGAGTTCCGCGACGAGCGCCGCATACTGCTCGGGATCGGACGTCGCCAGCGCGGCCGGGAACGGCAGCCGGCGGATCATCGTTTCGGTATCTATATAGCCCTTGCTGTGGTTCAGACGTACGGGGAACAGGCGCGGATATCCCGTCCGCCGCTGTTCGGCCCAGGCCTCGCACCCTTCGGGATACATGGCAATCCATTTCTGGGTGATGATCCGCTCGAGCTTCAGTTCGTCGTCCGCCGTCGCGTCCCAGCGGGGCGACACGCGGCACCGGGCGGCAATGTCGTTCCCCGGGTCTACCGGATCGTGGTAGTCGGCCGCCATGGCGTCGCTCTCCAGATAGTGTTCGGCCCCGGACAGCTGCCATTGCGCGAACGATGCCGCAACGCCGTTGCGGTAACAGCGCTCCGCATCTTCGTCCGTCCAGCCGCGCAATGCCGCTTCGGCACGTAGGAACCACACCTCGGCCGCCGTCATCAGGACGGCATCGGTATCCGTATCCACCGTAAGGCGGGAAAATGCCGCGTAATAATTATGCGAGAACCCCGTCCCCTGACGGATTCCATGGTATTGCCCCTTCAGGACGACCGTCCCGTCGCCCGCATCGCCGGCAATGACCAGGTCGCTGCCGCAGGGCTTGAAAAACTTCTCCAGCCGCGGATCCCCGTACCCGGTCAGTACGGATTCCATCGAAGCGTTCAGGGCCGCCTCGTTCCAGTTCAGGTTGATCTCGCCCAGCGGATTGGAATAGGTACCCGAGGTCTTCACGGCGGCATTCTCCATATTGGTCTCGATCACCCCTCCGGCCGCCTGCGCCGCCTTCCGGAATTCCGCACGGGCCTTTTCGGGCGCGGCAACGGCGATACGCACGGCAAGGCGCATGCGCAGGGAGTTGGCAAAACGGAGCCAGGCCGCATAGCTTCCGTCGAGCAGCAGGTCGAACCTGGAAAACTCGCCGGCCTCGGGCTGCCCCCCGACCCAGGCCGCCAGGATGTCCGCCGCCTCGTCCAGGTCATCGAAGAAGCAGCCGTAGACCTGCTGCTGGCTGTCGGGCACGTATTCGCTGCCGCGGTCGGCGAAATGGCTGTATATCACCGGCCCGTAGTAGTCCGTCACGCGGTGCATGGCCAGGACTTTGAGTATCTTCGTAATGGCATAGAACGGCGGCATCTTCTCGCGTGCCGTCTGCTCCAGCCGGTAAATCTGGGGCATGACGTAGGAATAGGTAAACTGCCACATGGCGCTGTTCCAACTGTCCTGCAGGTTGTAATCGGAGTTGTGGCTGCCGCCCTGCAACGGTTTGGGATCGTGCATATAGCCCGAGAACATATCCGCATTGAGGTTCTGCGTCATCTGGAACGGCCAGTTCTTGCCCTTGCCGAAATCGTAGTTGAAATAAATCCCCTGCTGTACGATCTGCAGGCGGTATCCGAAGCCGTTGTCGTCGGCCTCGAGATCCTCGTCCGAAATCCCCGTGAGGTCGTCGTTCATATCCCGGAAATTCCCCGTGCAGGCACCCAAAAAGACTGTGCAAAATGCGGCGAACAGATATATGTAAAAGCGCTTCATGATTCTCAGAACTCCAGTTTTATGTTGAAGCCGAAGCTCCGTACGGTCGGCATGCCGTAGACGTCGATCCCCTGGTTGTCGTTGCCCGTCGAAAGGACGAGGTCGGGATCGAACGGCGCGGCATTGTAGATAAAGAAGAGGTTGCGCGCCACCAGCGACACGGTCATGCCGCTGAATACCCGCGTACGGCGCATCAGACGCTGCGGCAGCGCATAGGACACCGCCAGTTCGCGGAGCCGGATGTTCGTCGCATCGTACATGTAATACTCGGTCACACCTGCGCGGCCGCCGACCAGTTTGTAAAAACCCTTCACGTCGTCGATCCGCTGCCCTTCGAGCATCACGCAGCCCCGGTCGCGGGCATCGGCCGTTGCGGCCGACACCCCGTAGGAATCCAGGTCGGCCATCGTCTGCGACAGGAGCCGTCCGCCATAGCGGCAGTCCAGCAGCACGGACAGCGACATGCCCTTATAGGAGAACGTGTTGCCCCAGGAGAGCGAGAACACGGGATTGGCATTGCCGACCTTCACCGTATTGCCGTCGCCCACGGTGCGGGGCAACCCGGCGGAATCGCCTTCGGCCTCGTAGACGATCCTCCCCATTGCGTCGCGCTCGAACGCCCGCCCGTAAATATCGCCGATCGAACCGCCCTCGACGAGTTTCATGGCATAAGACGATGAAAAACTCGACGGACCGTAGACATATTCGCGCAGCTCGTCATGGAGTTTTATCACGCGGTTCCTGTTATGTGCGAAGTTCACCGTCGACTGCCACGTCAGCGCACCTCCGTAAACCGGGTAAGCGTTCAGCGACACCTCGACGCCCTGGTTCTCGATATTGCCCGCATTCTCGTAACGGTAGGCGTACGCCTCGCCCGAAAGGGCCGGAAGCTTGAAGAACTGGTTGTGCGTATTGGTCTTGTAGTAGGTCAGGTTGATGCCCAGCCTGTCGTCGAGGAACCGCCATTCGAGCCCCGCCTCGAGGGCGTTGGTCATCTCCGGCTTGAGGTCGGTGCCGGGGGCGGCGTCGGCGGCATTGATGCCCCCTCCGGCCGTGACGTGCGACTTAGGATTGGTGATGAACATGGGGATGTCGTTCCCCACGCGGCTCCATGTCAGGCGCACCTTGGCGAACGAAATCCACCGGGGCAGTTCGAACATCTTGCCGATCACCCACGATGCGCCAGCCGAATAATAGAAGAACCCGCTGCCTTCGTGCGAGGTGTAGGCGAGCGTCGATGCCCAGTCGTTGCGTCCCGTGACTTCGAAATTGAGGCTTCCGGCATACTTGAACGACGCCGTGGCGAAAAGCGACTGCGTCTGGCGCCGCGCATCGATCTGTTCGTCGACATAGGCCGAACCGTTCATGACGATATTGGCGACGTTGAACACGTTGGGGAAATAGAGCGACGCCGTCTTGGAATCTATACGCAGCGAATTGACCGTCCGGTCGTTCAGCCCCGCACCTGCGGTCGCGCTGAACTCCCAGTCCGGGGAGAGGCGTTTGTCGAACATCGCCAGCACCTCGCCGTTGAACAGGGTTTCCGAGTAGCTGCTCTCGATATAGCGCCCGTTGGCACCGGCCAGCGCAGGCGCCGTCGAAGCATAGAATTTCTGCCGCACCTTGTCATTCACATAGTCCACATTGCCGCGCGCCTTGAGCCGCAGCCAGCCGTTCACCTTCCAATCGGCGGTAAACGAGGCCATGACCCGGTTGCGCAGGCTCCTGCTGCGGATGCGGTTGACGACCCAGTAGGGGTTCTGCTCGAAATCGTCGCTCGGGGCGATCCAATCCTGGACATTGAGTTTGCGGCCGGCGTCATAGACCTCGAAATGCTCCCGGTAAGGCGTGATGTCCACCCCGCGGGGGAAGCGGTAAAGCCCGACCAGCGGGTTCATATAGAAACCGCCCGGCACGGGTTTGTCCTCGACCACCTGGCGCATGAAGCTGATATTCCCGTCGAGCTTGAGCCGTTGCCGGAAAAGCCCGGTCGTGGTGCGCAGGTTGAAGTTATGGCGCATCAGGCGGTTCGAACCCGTGATTCCCCGCTCGGCCGTATTGGCATAGGAAAAATAGTTCTGCACCTGTTCCGACCCGGAGGAAACCGAGACCGCATTCATCGCCGTGATCCCCGTCCGGAAAAAGTCGCCCGCATTGTCGTAGGTCTTCATCCGCGCACGGGCGCCCCAGCTTTCCACCCCGCCGCTCACCCCGTAGCGGTTCTGGAACGCAGGCAGGCTGAAGGGGGACTGGAGCGTAAGGTTCGAAGTGAACGTCACGGGTTGCTGTTTGCGGGCATTGCCCTTTTTGGTCGTAATGAGGATCACGCCGTTGGCGGCCTGACTGCCGTACAAGGCGGCGGCCGGGGCACCCTTGAGGATCGAGACGCTCTCGATATCCTCGGCATTGAGGTTCGAGATGCCGTCGCCGCCGTCGCGGTTCCCTGCATCGGCCACACCGCCTATGGCCGAATAGGCCTGCTCGGGGGTCGAATTGAGAATGGGCATACCGTCGACCACATAGAGCGGCTGGTTGTCGCTGGCGACCGACCGCACGCCGCGGATGCTTACCTTGGCCGAAGCGCCCGCACCCGACGAGTTCTTGTTCACCTGCACGCCGGCCGACTTGCCCGAAAGCGACAGGATCAAGTTGGGATCCTTCACCGCCGTGAGCTGCGACCCCCTGATCTTATCGGCCGAATAGGTCAGGTCGGCATAGTTGCGTTCGAGCCCCAGCGCCGTCACGATCACCTCGGCGATCGCCTTCACATCCTCCTGCAACACGATTTCGAATTCGGTACGGGTTCCCGTCCCGATACTCTGGTCGATATACCCCAGACACGAGACATCGAGCACGGCACCGGGCAGGACGGCGATCGAGAATTCGCCTTCGGAAAGGGTCGCGACCCCGTTCGAGGTACCCCGTTCGACAATGGTAGCCCCGGCGACGGGATCGCCCGATTCATCGGCGACACGGCCGTTGACAACCACCTTCCGGGGCGGGGACTGGGCATGCGCCGCCATGTCCGGCAACAGGCACAGGCAGGCAAGCAGGGCCGCCATGCACTTCCATCCCCTGTGCAGCGGCCACAATTTTCTCAGACAATACGTAAAAGGCATCACTATTATGGAACAATTAAGTACAAAATTATAAAAATTGGCATATAAATCGTATAATAAATGGAAATTTTAGCAACTATTCCGACTATCCGGCATTCAAAACAGCCCGGAATCCCCCTTTGCACGACAAAATGCAGCGGGGCATTTCCAGGATGCCCTCCGGGTGCCGGCGAAGATTTCGGGGATTATGGTAACCCAAACCGTAATCCGTATAACCGCAATTCCGCAGGAAACGGTATCTTTGCACCGTACAACCAGTGGGAAACGATATGTCCAGCACGAAAATAAGACGCACAATGGGAATCCTGACAGGAATAATACTCGCCGCCGCGATCGCCGGCCTGATAATCCTCAACCTCCCGGCCTTCGGACGCCTGCCGCGGGGCAGCCGGCTCGAACGCATCCTGCAATCGCCGAACTACCGCGACGGGCAGTTCCGCAACCTGGAAGCAAGCCCGATGATGACGGGCGACAAAAGCCGCCTGAGCGGCATCCTCGAATTCCTGTTCCGAAAAAAGGAGGGGCTGCGCCCCGACGCGGCCGTCCCGGCCCTCAAGACCGACCTGCGCGCACTGGATCGGGACAGCAACCTGCTGGTGTGGTTCGGGCACTCCTCCTACCTGCTCCAGGCCGAAGGGCGGCGTGTGCTCGTCGACCCCGTATTCCGGGCCGCCGCACCGTTCTCCTTCCTCAACAGGCCTTTCAAGGGCACCGACATCTACCGTCCCGGCGACATGCCCGACGTGGATTTGCTCGTCATCACGCATGACCACTGGGATCACCTCGACTACCGTACGGTCACCGAACTCAAATCCCGGATCGGGAAGGTCGTCTGCCCGCTCGGCGTCGGGGAGCATTTCGAATACTGGGGTTTCGAGCCGGAGAAAATCATCGAACTCGACTGGCACGAAACGGCTGCGCTCGGCGACGGGTTCGCGGTGCACTGCCTGCCGTCGCGGCACTTTTCGGGACGCGGACTCAATCCCAACCGGACGTTGTGGGCATCGTTCCTGCTGGAAACCCCGGCACGGCAGGTCTACATGGGCGGGGACGGCGGTTACGGCAAGCATTTCGCGCAGATCGGCCGGCAGTTCCCCGGCATTGACCTGGCGATCCTCGAAAACGGACAGTACAACGAAGCATGGAAATACATCCACACGATGCCCGACCAACTTTCCCTGGCGGCCAAAGAACTGGGTGCCAAGCAGATCATGACTGTCCACCACTCCAAGTTCGCCCTCGCCAGACACCGTTGGGACGAACCCCTGGCGACCGAAGCGGCACTGGCCGCAGACACCGCACTGCATGTACTGCGCCCCGAGATCGGCGAAGTAGTCCCGTTGCGGGATGCACCCGCAACCGTCCCCGTACCCTGAGCCCGGCAACCGGAGCCCGGCATTCCGGCCGGCACCGGGCATCTATACCCGGGGCGGGGGGGGCAGGGCATCCAGCCCAGCCCCGCAGACAGGTGCCCGCCTGCCGCGAAAGGGATGTACGGCGTACACCCCAGCCCAACCGTCCGCCGATCGAACCGTCGGGAACTCTGGTATGTAAATTGCTGTCAGGGAGGGAAAATCCGTATGCTATGGAAAATTTCTCAACCCTGATCGAAAATTCGAAACGCGCCGTGCGCTATTGGTGGCTGCTGCTTATCATCGGCATCGCCCTGTTCGTAGTCGGCATCCTCGTATTCGTCTACCCCACACAAAGTTACCTGGGCATGTCGCTCCTGTTCGGGTGGCTGATGCTGATTTCGGGCATCCTCGAAGTCGTACTCTCATCGGTCAACAAACATTTCATCACCGGACGCGGCTGGATGCTGGCGGGCGGCATCATCGAGATCGTGCTGGGCATCATCCTGATCTTCAACGTCGCGCTTTCGGCCGCTACGCTCCCGATATTCCTCGGGTTCTGGCTCATGCTGCGTGCGTTCGGTGCCATCGGGCTCGGCAGCGACATGGGCGCCATGCAGATCGCCGGGTCGGGCTGGACTATTTTCAGCGGCATCCTGCTGCTGCTCTGTTCGCTCTGGATCCTTTTCCAGCCGCTCGTATTCGGCACCACGGCCGTCATCGTATGGGTCGGCATTTCGCTGCTCTTTGCCGGGGTCGCCGCCTGCTCGCTCTCGCTCCAGCTCCACCGGGCGCACCGCTGCCTCGGCGACCGCTAAAGCGGCCACGACATATCACCCAAAAGCCCCTGCCGCGGCAGGGGCTTTTCCGTACCCGGCCCTGTAAAATCCCGAAACACCAAAGAGAACAGGGCAGCCGATCGCCGCCCGCCCCCCCTCCCCGACCGCCCCGGTAAACAAAGGGGAGTTTCTTCGACCAGAGATAGATCGCAAAAAACTTTCTTTTTTGCGATCTTTTTTTTATTCTTATTTTATTATTTTTGCATCTAACAGCAAAAAACCAACCCAAAAAGAAATCCATGAAAACATCAATCCCCCGGACATTGCTTACGGCAATTCCCGCACTGGCCGCAGCCGGATGTACGGAAAATCCGGCTCCGCGTCCCAACGTGATCTTCATCCTGATGGACGACGCAGGCTACGGCGACTTCGGTTGCTACGGGCAGCAAAAGATCGAGACTCCCAACATCGACGCGTTGAGCGAATGCGGCGTCCGCTTCACGGACATGTACTCTGCGGCACCGCTCTCTTCGCCGGCACGCTGCGGCCTGCTGACGGGGCGGCACGCCGGCCATGCGCAGATCCGCGCCAACGACGAGATGGAATGGCGGGGCGACGTCTGGAACCACGAGGCGATGCTGCGCGATTCGACGCTCGAAGGACAGGCCCCGCTCGAAGCCGGCACTCCGACGCTCGGCTCGGTCATGCAGCAGGCCGGATACGCCACGGCCATGATCGGCAAATGGGGCGTCGGAGGCCCTGCGACGGAGGGGACGCCCAACAAAATGGGCTTCGACACCTATTACGGCTGCATTTGCCAGCGGCAGGCGCACACCTACTACCCGCCCTTCCTGTGGCAGAACGACCGGCGCGTCTACCTCGACAACGAACTGCTGCCGCCGGGCACGCCGCTCGACGCAGGGGCCGACCCCTACGACCCGCGCAGCTACGACAAATACACGCAGCACACATACAGCCCCAATGCCATGTACGACCAGGTGCTCGAATTCGTGAATGCCAACAAGGAGCGGCCGTTCTTCCTGATGTGGACGACGCCGATCCCCCACAGCCCGATGCAGGCGCCCGATGCCGACGTACAATACTACGTGCGTAAATTCGGCGACGAACAGCCCATCGAGGGCAAGGGCTATTTCCCCTCGCGGTGGCCGCGGGCGACCTATGCCGCGATGATCACCTACTTCGACCGCCAGATAGGCGGGCTGGTCGCCGAACTCAAACGGCTCGGCATCTGGGAAAATACGGTAATCGTCATTACGAGCGACAACGGCCCGGCGTCGAACTCCTGCTCGTCGAGCGAGTGGTTCGACAGCGCCCACCCGTTTCGCAGCGGCAAGGGCTGGGGCAAGTCGTCGTTGCGCGAGGGCGGCATCCGAATGCCCTTCATCGTGGCGTGGGGCGGCAAACTCCGCCCGCAGGTAAGCGACCATATCGGCTATTTCCCCGATGTAATGCCGACTCTCTGCGAATTGGCCGGCGTCGAGCCCCCCGCGACCGACGGCATTTCGTTCCTGCCGACCCTCGAAGGGCGCAAGCAACCACAGCACGAATATCTCTATTGGGAGTTCCCCGGCAGCAAAGGCTGGGTAGCCGTCCGCTGGGGCGAATGGAAAGGTTTACTGCGCCGTGTGAAGGAAGGCAACGACCGCTTTGAATTATTCAACCTGAGAGACGACCCGCGCGAAGAGCACGACCTTGCCGCACAGCATCCCGAGATTATCGACCGGATGTGGCAGTTCGTTTCGGCCTCGCATACCGAACCCGCCAATCCGAAATTCAGGATGGAGATCGGCCGCAAATAAGAGCAGTATAGAAGTTCCGGAAATACGGGCAGAGCCACGTGAAAAAGCACCGTCGAGGTGCTTTTTTCATCCGTAGCGGACACGAACCATCGCCCGGACGGAACCGCCATGCCCGCCACCCGTGATCCGCAGGCTTCCAAGGCAGGAAGACACCGTCTACCGGCCGCTGCCCGGGCAGGGTGAAACCCGCATTACGAGTAGCGGGCGTTTGTAACCTCCTCCGCAGCCGTAGCGTGCGCGAGGTATTCCTGCAGGATCAGCGCATGGTTTCCGGCCGCACTCTTCGAAGCATACAACAGCGTAACCGTACCCTTACCGGCGATCCGGCGGACGAAGTCGCGCACGGCCGGCGAGGAGCGCAGTTCCGCGGTATACCTGCGGCGGAATTCCTCCCACCGCTCCCCGGGGGCGGCATGGAACCATGTACGCAGCCCGGGGGTCGGAGCGATCTCCTTCGCCCACAGGTCATAGCGGAGCGCCTCCTTGCGGATGCCCCGGGGCCACAACTTATCGACCAGCACCCGGTAGCCGTCCTCCGGGGCCTCGGGTTCGTAAACCCGCTTGATACGTATCCGTGTCATAACGATCGGTTTTTATCAGGATGCAGCAAAAAATATTCCGGGATCGGTGAGGGGAGGGCAAAATGAAGGGCGCCTCCCGGCGCCCTTCCCCATCAAAAATTAACCCTTAAAAATTATCTCCATTTCGGAAAACCTCCGAGAGGTAGTGGTGTAAAAAGCAAAGATCTGCGTCACCCTGGACAACCTCCCGCATCATAAGATCTTCGTCTTCAGAGATGCCTTCGTCTGAAACCTCGTTTTTGTCAATATCCTCCATAGGCATCTATTTATTAATTTTGCTTTGTACTAACTAAACGCCGGCCCCATGGAAATATTGTGCGGAGGTCAGCACAAAACCATATTTTTTTCTTTGATCATCCGTCGCAGGTTGATAAGCGCATAGCGCATACGCCCCAGCGCGGTATTTATACTCACGTCGGTTTGTTCCGCGATATCCTTGAAACTCAGACCGGCAAAGTACCGCATCATCACCACCTCGCGCTGTTCCGAAGGCAGCAGTTCGACCAGAGCGCGCACATCGCGCTCGATCTGCTCGCTGACCATCGCGTCCTCCACGTTCCGTTCGGCGAAACGCAGCGACCCCAGCACGTCATAACCCGCCTCGGCTTCGGTGACGGTCTTGTTCTGCCGCTGGGCGCGGAAGTGGTCGATCACCTGGTTATGCGCAATACGGAGTATCCACGAGAGGAATTTCCCGTTGTCCGTATAACGGCCGTCGTCGATAACCCGCACGGCTTTGATGAATGTTTCCTGAAAGATGTCCTCGGCAACGTCACGGTCTTTGACCATCATATTGATGTAGTCCCGCACACGGCGGCTGTGGCGCTCGATGAGCTTGGATATGGCACTCTGGTCACCTGAAAGGTAGTGATTAAGCAATACCTGGTCACTTAATGCTTGTACGTTCATACTCTTTTCTCCTAATTACAGTTATAAAGAGTAGAATTTTTCCCGATAGGCTATCCTTTTAATGTTGTATGTGTCGTCAGTTTCGTTTGTTCGGGCTTTTGAAACGATGGTTTCCGGAGCCTTCACGATGGCAAGATAAGTACTTTTTTCCGAAAAACCAAATTTCTTTCTACTCCGCCGGGGAAATCCCGGCTGTTTTTCCGGTTGCTGAACATGCAAATTCCGTGCCGGAATCGGCCGCCGGCGCATCCCGTTCGTTATCAGCGGCAAAAGCGGAATGACAAGGTAAACCCGCAGGCAGGAGAGGTGTTTTTCCGGTGCCGTCAGGGGCAGGAAGGCGGATCGACGCCCGGGATTTCGGCCCCGGAGGGACATTTAGCGGGTTCCACATGGATCGAGATGATCGTCCCCTCGCCGAAACGCGCCCGCAGGCGGCGTTCGATATCGACCGTCAGTTCGTGCGAACGGGCGACACTCATCGCCCCGTCCACACGGACATGCACTTCGACGGCAATCGCGGCTCCGATGCGGCGCGTCCGCAGGTTGTGCGGCTCCCCGACCCGGGGATCGGCCGTGACGATCCCCAGTATCTCCCGCTCCGTCTCGTCGGGCAACGAACGCTCGAGCAGTTCCCCGAGCCCCGTACGGATCAGGTCGAAAGCAATCTTGAAAATAAAGACCGCCACGACCAATGCTGCGATGGGATCGGCGATGCGCCACCGTTGCCCGAGGAAATAGGCACATCCGATGCCCGCCAGCGTCCCCAGCGACGAAAGGGCGTCGCTGCGGTGATGCCAGGCATTGGCGACCATGCTCGGGCTTTCGACCCGGCGCCCTTCGCGCACCGTATATCGGTATAATATCTCTTTGACGACGATCGACACAGCCGCGGCGGCCAGAGCCACGGCGCCCGGGCGGGGCAACTCCCCGCCATCGACGACGATGCGGATGGCCCGGATGCTGCTGAGCAGGATACCGGCGCCCACGGCCGCCAGCGCCAGGCTGATGATGATCGTGGCCAGCGTCTCGTATTTCCCGTGCCCGTAGTCGTGCCCGTCGTCCCTGGGTTTGGCGGAGACCTTTGCGAAGGCGATCACCACTATGTCGGTAAGCATGTCGGAACAGGAGTGCACCGCGTCGGCGACCATCGCCCCGCTTCGGCCCGCAATGCCCGCCGCGAACTTCATCGCCGTAAGGACGAGGTTGACCACGAATCCGACGAAGGTCACGCGGTAAATCACGCGCTTGCGTGCTTCGGCTTCACAGGACATAGCACTATTCGAAATTTGCAGGATAAGACGACAACTGGTATGCCAGTGCCTTCGCCATCCGGTAATGCCCCTCGGCATTGGGATGGAGACGGTCGCTCTGCGCGTCATGGAAATAGCGGGTATGGGAATCCGCATTGGGATAAAGCCCGCAGATGCTGTTTAGGTCGATGACGGGGACGGCCCAGACGTTCGCAGCTTCCTTGACCGCATCCACATAGGCATCCGCATAGAGGCCGAGGCTGTTGGGATAGGATTCGTCGGGCTGGATGTTGTTGTCCCCGAAACGGGCGTATCCCCGGTGGATCGGGGTCAGCAGGATCACCTGCTTGTCCGGGAAATTCGCCTTCAGGTAGGACATCGCGATATTGATACGGCCGCGGAAAGTATCCCCATCCATCGACAACGTCCTCCTCGTCCGGATCTCCGACCGGGAGCCGGACACCTCGACAGGCACCTCACCGGTCGTATACCACTCCCCCAGAGGCGTCCCGGAATTGTAATCGTTCGTCCCGGCAAAGATCAGGATCGCATCGATATCGCCGCCGCGCTCGGCCCTGAGTCTTTCGCACTGCCCCGGCACGTCCCGCCACTGCTGGCCGTTGATCCCGTAAACGAACGGCACGAGGCCGAGCATCTCCTGCAAATACTGCCAATAGTTCTTCGTCGTGCCGACATGCGCCTTGTCGGTGATCGAATCGCCCATGAAAGCGACTTTCCGTCCCTTCCACTGGGTACCCGCAACCGGCAGCGGATGATCCCCGTCCCCGGCATAGGCCGGGCATACGGCGGCACAGACGCCCAGCAGCCACACCGCGCACAAACATACAGAATATCGCATACGTCCAATCATTTATAGTATTACCCGGGGCACGCCCCACAAAATAACGGAAGCCCGCCCGCTTCGGGGAAAGGCACAAAAAAGGGCGAACGGACTGCCTCGGCACCCATTCGCCCGTTACCGGCGGAAACGCCCGTCCGAATCCGGCCCTAATAACTGCGGGCGAAGAGCACCCGGCGGTGCGACGGCTTGCCCGAGAAGATACATTTACCCTCCTCATCGGGTGCATCGAACGGGATGCAACGGATCGTAGCCTTCGTGGCATCCTTGATCGCCACCTCGGTTTCGACCGTCCCGTCCCAATGCGCAAGCACGAAACCGCCCTTTTTGTCGAGCACCTCCTTGAACTCCTCCCACGTGTCGACCCTGGTAATCATCGACTCGCGGTAAGCCAGCGCCTTGCTGAAAATATTTTGCTGGATTTCGGCCATCAGTCCTTCGATGCGCTCCACGAGCCCCTCCTGCGGGACGGTCTCCTTCTCGAGCGTGTCCCGGCGCACCAATTCGATCGTACCGTTCTCCATATCGCGCGGCCCCATCGCCAGACGCACGGGGACGCCCTTCAGTTCGTACTCCGCGAACTTGAAACCCGAGCGCACGTTGTCGCGGTCATCGACCTTCACGCTGATACCCCTGGCCTTGAGTTGCTCCGCAATGGCCCCGAAGCGCGTACGGATTTCGGCCAGCTGGTCTTCGCCCTTGTAGATGGGCACCATCACCACCTGGATCGGCGCCAGCTTCGGCGGCAGCACCAGACCGTTATTGTCCGAATGGGCCATGATGAGCGCCCCCATCAGCCGGGTCGAAACGCCCCACGAGGTGGCCCAAACATATTCGAGCTTGCCCTCCTTGTTGACATACTGCACGTCGAACGCCTTGGCGAAATTCTGCCCCAGGAAATGCGACGTACCGCTCTGCAACGCCTTGCCGTCCTGCATCAGCGCCTCGATGGTCAGCGTATCCTCGGCACCCGCGAAACGCTCGTTGGGCGACTTGTGGCCGACGATGACGGGAACCGACATCCACTCTTCGGCGAATTTTTGGTATACGTGGATCATCTTTTCGGCCTCCTCGACGGCCTCCTCGCGCGTGGCATGCGCCGTATGACCCTCCTGCCATAGGAACTCGGCAGTACGCAGGAACAGGCGCGTACGCATCTCCCAGCGCACGACGTTCGCCCACTGGTTGCAGAGGATCGGCAGGTCGCGGTACGACTGGATCCAGTTTTTATAGGTGTTCCAGATGATGGTCTCCGACGTGGGACGCACGATCAGCTCCTCTTCGAGCTTGGCATCGGGGTCTACCACGACACCTTTGCCTTCGGGATCGTTCTTCAGGCGGTAGTGCGTCACCACGGCGCACTCCTTGGCAAAGCCCTCGACATGGTGCGCCTCCTTCGAGAAGAAGGACTTGGGGATGAACAGCGGGAAATAGGCGTTCTGATGCCCCGTATCCTTGAACATCTTGTCCAGCGCATCGTGCATCTTCTCCCAAATGGCATAGCCGTAGGGTTTGATGACCATACATCCGCGTACGGCCGAGTTTTCGGCCAGCCCGGCCTTCACGACCAGGTCGTTGTACCATTGCGAGTAGTTCTCGTCCGACTTCGTGAGGTCTTTGAGTTCCTTTGCCATATATCTTTGTTTTTTATTTTGTATCAGCCTGCAAATATAATAAAAAAATAAAGGTTCGTCACACGGACGAACCTTTATATTGGCAGGCAAAGCCTCAGAAGCGGAAGCCGAGCGTCATCGAGATATAATGACGCGTCTGTTTGGTATCGTACAGGCCGCTGTAAGTCTTCATCTCGCCGCCGTTCTGGTATTTGCTGAAAAAAAGCTCGTAGGGCGTCTGTTTCTCGGTCACGTTCTGGTAGGCCACGTCCAGCACCGTATTACGCCCGAGGTTGATCCCGAGGCCGCCCGTAATGTAGTAGCTCTCGTAGACGCTCGGCGAATTGTAATACTGCTGCCTGTCCTTGAACATCGAATCGGTGTAACCGCCGCCCAGGCGCACGGCAAAGATCGGCAGGGGACGCACTTCGACGCCTGCCCGCAGGGTATTCGTACCTTTGTAATTATTCTTGAACTCGGCCTTGTACGCTTCGGGGTGGAAATCGGCGCCTTCGGGCACGTTCTTCACACGGATGCCGTTGTACCACTCGCGTTCGTAGTCGACCGACACGATGGCGAAGTTGCCGAACGTGTACGAAGCGCCGAACAACAGCCGCGAAGGCGACACGAAATCCCAGCTGTTGCCGCCGATATCGTCCTGCCGCGGCGTAGAATCGAAATTATACTGGTCGTCTTCCGTTTTATTATTGATCAGGTGCGATTCGATGTCGGCACGGTAACTGCGGTCGAGCCAGTAGTAGGTCGGCGTATGGAACGCCACACCCACACGCAGGCCGGCCACGGGGCGCACGATGACACCCAGTTTGAAATCCACGCCGCTGCCGTCGATCTTCGATTCCTGATAGAGGCTCATGTAATCGAGCTGCGCATTGAGCGGAGTACCGTTCTTGTCGACCGCATTCGCGGAATTTCCGGCGGCATCGAAATAACCATACTCTTCCTGATAGGTCATGCCCACCTTCTTGTAGACGCTGCGTATGCCGATCGTGGCTCCGACATAAACAATATTGTTGAAATTGGCCCCCATCGAAACGGAGAATTCGTTGATCGAGCCCTGGCTCACGACATCCATCGAGTGCCGTACCGAAGCGTTGCGGCCGATGCAGTCGGGCACCCACTGCCCGCCTACGTCGCTGATCAGATAGCCGTTATAGCCGAGGATAGCCGGCCAGTACCAGGGATTGTAATTGTAGCCCAGATTACCGTCCTTATCCGGGAAAATCCCGTCCTGCCCGAGCTGCTGCCCGAAGACATCGGCGATGGTCGGCATCAGCTGGTCGGGCTTCGAAGGGTCGTAACGCGACTCCGAGGAGAACGAATAGCGGGTATTGAAATCCGCGATACGGTTCATGCCGATACCGAGCGTAAGGCTCGTGAGCGGGCTGGCCGGACTCTCGAAAACATTGAGCGCCACACCGACGTTGGCAAAAGCGAAGCGGGTCTTGTTATTGCCCACCCACGACGGCGCGCCCTGCGTTTGGCCATGGGCGACCGACAGCAGCGGCGTGAGTGAGAACTCGTTGCGGCGGAACATACCCAACCCGGCCGGATTGATCGACATCGACGAAAGGTCGGCGCCCAGCGAAGTGAAAGCCCCGCCCATCCCCATCACGCGCGCCGTACCGAACGGATGCGACCGGGAAAGCGCGGCGAAATCGGTGGACATCATCAGGTCATTGTTGTACGTCAGGCCCCCGAATTCAAGGTTCTGAGCCTGCAACGGCGCTGCGGCCACACAGGCCGCAAGCCATATCATGATCTTACGTTTCATAGACTATCTCTGTTTTATCGTTGACTAACGCCCGCCGTAACCGCGGCTTCCACCCGACGAACTGCCGCCGCGCGACCCGCCGCCACCGCTGTAACCGCCCCCCGACGAACCGCCGCGTGACCCGCCGAAGCTGCTGCCGCTGTTGTAACTGCTGCTGCGCGACCCGCTGTCGTAGGACGAACGCCCCGAGTTGCTGTTGTTGCGGTTGTTATTCCACGAGTTGTTGTTCCAGGAGTTATTGTTGTTATTGCGGTTGCTGCCGCCGTTGTAAACCGAACTGTTGCGGTTGTTGCGTCCGCCGCTCTGGTAATACGTCCTGCCGCTGCCCGAGTTGCCCCCGCGCGAAGTGGTCGTACCGTTCCTGTAACCCGAATTGGCGGTTCCGCGGTACCGGCTTCCGGAAGCCACGCTCCCCGGCACGTAGCGCGAAGGGCGCCCGCCGCCGTCGAGGCGGTAATTATGCGGCCTGTATGCCCAGTGGTGTCCGCCGTGCCATCCGGGCCCCCAGCCCGGCCCCCAGCCCGGCCCCCACCACGGCCCCCACCACGGGTCGTACCAGGGATTGTACCAGGGATTGTACCAGCCGTTGAAGCCGAAGCTCCAGCCCCAGCTACCGAACGAGAACGACGGGCCCCACGCACCCCAGTAGGGACGTGTCCAGCCGTAATACCACGGGTCAACGTAAACCGATCCGCCCCATGTCCCGAACATCGAAGTGATGTACTTGGGTTCCACCCAGACCTGGTCACCGGAAATGATGATGTTGTAGAATGCCGGGTCGTAGGCCGTAGCATAGGTGAAACTGCCGCCATAGCGGAAGTTATAGTAACTCGACGGCATCCTGTATGTCGGCGATTCGAAGCCCCGCAGGCGCCGTGCATAGGCGCTTTCGTACGTATCGGCTACGATATCCTCGTAGGGGTTCGAATTGTATTCGTAATATTGGTTCTCCGCAGCGGCGGCCTGCGCCTCCGCGATACGCGCCTCCCATTCGGCCCGGCGGGCCTCGGCAGCGGCCTTTTCGGCTTCGGCCTTCGCCTGTTGTTTCCGGGCGATGGCAGTCTTATCGTGCAGCGAATACAAATCGTCGTTGGCGTATCCCGACGATGCGTAGTAGGCCGACGAACAGCCGGCCAGCCCCGCAGCCAGGACAAGGGTTCCGATTAAAATTTTCAACTTTTTCATAGCGCACAGTGTGTTTGCGTTAGTTCCTCTTACATTAGTAAACGAAAACCGTACCGAATTTAGTATCGTTTCTCATCTATATAAACGGACAGGCGGGGCCGATACTGCATTCCTCCTCCAGATACAAAGATAGGAATTATTTGGGAAAAGCACGAAAAGAGCCGGATATAGCCGCTTTTTCCCTACCGGAAGAAAAAATTTTCGCACGAAAATGCCGAGAAACAAAAAATATGTCTATATTTGCAGTCCCAAACGGAAGGTTTTTCCGTGCGGAATGTACTGGAGAGATGCCGGAGTGGTCGATCGGGCCGCACTCGAAATGCGGTGTACGGGCAACTGTACCGGGGGTTCGAATCCCTCTCTCTCCGCAGAACCCCAAAGACAAAAAAGGGTCAAAGTATGACAAATCCCGTAAAATCAAGGTTTTACGGGATTTTTTATTTTCTTCATCGGACATCCGAAAGACACAAAAAAGCCCCGTTTGGACAGAGTACCGTTACTAAATCGTTACTGAAAAAAGACGATTGATTTTAGTAACGATTTTTAGGATAAGTCGCTGATTTGTCGTCTATTGTCTTCAAAGTGTCTGCTCATAACTCAATTATTAATCATTTCTTTGCCGCTAAAAGTTTTTACCCTCGGCAAAGAGGCAAAAAAAGGAGGTATTATGAGCAAAAGTACATTTAAGATTCTTTTCTACATTCGGAAGAATCAAGTAAACAAAGAAGGTAAGTCGGGAATCATGATCCGCTTGACCGTCAATGGCGAAATCGTACAATTCAGCTCCAAGCTGGATGTAGTGCCGGAGTTGTGGGATGTCAATACGCAAAGAATGGCGGGCAATTCCTTGAAAGCACGCCAGCTTAATTCCCTGCTGGACGATGTACGGACGACATTGAAAAATCACTATCACGACATCGAGGTACATGAAGCGTATGTAACGGCGGAAAAGGTTCGCAACGCTTTTCTGGGAATTACATCGAGACAACAAACTCTGCTGGAACTGTTCCGCTCACATAATGAAGATGTGAAGAAATTGATCGGTATCAGCAAAAGCGCGGCGACTTATGCCAAGTATGACCGCTGTATGCGACGTCTGGAGGAGTTCATGCAGACCAAGTATCGGATCAAGGACATCGCGCTGAAAGAAATCTCCCATGTGTTTATTACGGATTTTGAGAATTACCTGCGCACGGAAAGCGGCTGTAATGAAAATACGACGGCCAAGTTCATGCAGACATTCCGCATGATCGTCATTGTGGCCAAAAACAACGGTTGGATTTTTACCGATCCGTTCGTCAATTACAAAATACGGTTGAAACGAGTGGACAGAGGTTACCTAACGGAGCATGAATTACAGAAAATTCTGAAAAAAATTTTACCTGTACCCGTTTGGAGCAAGTACGCGATGTGTTCATTTTCGCGTGTTTCACGGGATTGGCCTATATCGACGTTCGGAATCTCACAAAAGAGAACATCCGTATTTCGTTCGATGGCAAGCCGTGGATTATGACGTCCCGTCAAAAAACAGACACGGCAGTGAATGTCCCTCTGTTGAAAGTGCCGCAGTCCATTCTGAAAAAATATGAGGGCAAGCTACCCCACGGTCTTTTGCTGCCTGTATTGAGCAATCAAAAACTCAATTCGTATCTGAAGGAAATAGGTGATTTGTGCGGAATCGGCAAGAACATCACATTCCACTGCGCCCGCCATACGTTTGCCACAACCATGACACTCGCCAAAGGCGTACCTATCGAGAGTGTCAGTAAAATGTTGGGGCATACGAATATCCAGACCACTCAAATTTATGCCCGTATAACCAGCGACAAGATAAGCCGTGATATGCAAGCCCTTTCCGGAAAATTGGATGAAATAGAAAAAATCGCATTAAAAGCATAAAACTATGAATAGAGGAACACTGAAAATCGAAACATCGCACACGCAAGAAGTTCAAATGTCGCTTATCCTATCGGATGACGGAACCGTTTGGATGTCTGTCGAAGAAATCGCGCATACATTTAATATATTGGCGGCGAGTGTCGTGCGGCAAATAAAGAAGATACTTGCCGCCGGAGAATTGTACGAAAAAGAAGTACGTCGGGAACAGACGACCACCCTGCCCGATGGGAGACTGTGCATTGCGGAATATTATAATCTCGATATGATTATCGCCTTGTGCTTTTCCATAAAAAGTTATCCATGCGTCGTTTTTCGACGCTGGATACGGCAACGGCTCGTCCAGACGCTAAAATCAAAATCGATCACACCTCTTATTCTACAAATCAGAGCAGACGGTATCATCAACTGAACGCAGCAACGGCGGGAGAAAATTAAAATCTCCCGCCGTTTTTTTGTCCCTATATGGATCATTTGGGGATAAAACATTCCCGTGTCGGTAACGACAATGGAAACCGCCTTGCCACAAACCCGCATATTTGCCGCATAAGAATAAAATGTTGCAAATATGGAAATTATAACATTCGATCACAAGGTATATCAAGACCTGAACGACAAGATTGAGCGCATAGCCGATTACGTCTTCAGGAAAGAGACCAATCCCCGGCAGGAACCTGAAATCTGGCTGACAAGTGAAGAGCTGGCCGATTTGCTGAAAATCAGCACCCGCACACTCCAGCGGATGCGCAAGGAACACGCCATTCCCTTTACCATGTTGCGAAGCAAGTGTCTGTATCGGCTTTCCGATATAGAGGAATGTATTGCCAAACGCATTGTGCATTGCCATCCGAACACTCTGGAGGATTTCAGAAAGAATTATTACCTCACGCATAAACAATTCGGCTTATGATACTTGAAACTGATATTTTCGAGATGTGGATGGGGAAGATCATGGAACGCTTCGACCGCCACGAACGGCTGCTCGCCTCTCTTACGGGCAAGGAGGTCAAGGAGATAAAATATCTGGACGGCGAACGGTTGTTGGACAATCAGGACTTGTGCCAACTCCTCCAAGCGAGCAAACGCTCGCTGCAACGCTACCGCAGTTCGGGCATATTGCGCTACCAGATGCTATGGCATAAAATCTACTACAAGGAATCGGACGTGCAGGAGTTCCTGAAACATCATTTCGACGAGTTCGAGGGCTGCCGCAAGGTCGAGAAAGACAGGGGTTGAACGCCAAATGCTGCCAAACGGACGCCACAAGCTGCCACGCGGGACGGAAACGGCGGCAGCGGCGTATCCTCCGCTTAATTTCGCAGGGCATCGACAAGATGCCATCATATAACAACAATAGATTATGGAACAGAAAAAGAAAGAACAAGACGTGCTGATCGTCCGGGACGAGAAGACGGGCGAGATCGGTGTCGTCGCGGGCTTGAAACGCGACGGGACGCCGAACATGAAAGCCGCCAGAGCGGAAAACGCGCAGGATTTCCTGCGTTTCGACCACCACGGCGACGTGTTGGACAACTTCTTCGCCAACTTCTACCGCCAATGCAAGGAGCCGAAACGCTTCGGTTTCTACCGCGTCGCGGCAGAGGGCGCGGACAAGGTCATGGAAGTATTGAAAGAGCTGCTGAAGAACCCGAAGCAGAACGAGGAGCTGCTCGCCCCGCACAAGGTCGATACGGCCAAGTACGAGCAGGCCGCCGCGCAGCAGCAGACGCCGCAGGATGGCGAAACGCAATCCGTCCCCACCGAACAAGGGGAAGAGACACCGCGTCAGGCCGAACAGCCGCCCGCCGTGGAACAGAGCAACGACGAGGGCTACAAGCCCATCGACGACAGCCGCCTCGACCGTGAGGCGGTCGCCGAGCGTTGGGGCATCGACCTCGCGGCATTGGAGCAGTCGGGCGATCTGGAGCGTATGTGTCATTACGGCAAGTCGCATCTTGTCGAGTGCAATCCCGATTTCGGCGGTATCCGCGTGCCTATGCAGGCGCGGTTGTCGCTGCGCGAGAACCCCGACGGCACGGTGTCGATCATCCCGCACCCGATCCGCCGCGAGCCGAACCTCGACGAGTACCGGAACATCAAGTTCACACCGGAGGATCGGGAAAACCTGCAAAAGACGGGCAACCTCGGACGTGTGGCCGAGGTGGTCGATCCCGCCACGGGCGAGCTTGTCCCCTCCTTTATCAGTATCGACCGCCTGACCAACGAGACGGTCTCCGTTCCGGTCAAGGCCATCCGCATCCCCGACGAAGTAAAAGGCGTGCTGCTCACCAAAGAGCAGAAAGAGGCGCTGGCAGCGGGCAAGGGCGTCTATGTGGAGGGCATGACGGCCAAGAGCGGCAAGAAGTTCAACGCTACAATCCAGATCAACGCCGACAAACGGGGGCTGGACTTCCATTTCGGCGGCCAGAAGAAATCCCAACGGCAGGAGCAGACGCAGACGGCTGACGGTGCTCCGAAAGAACGTCGCCTGCGTATCGGGAAAACCTTGCTCGGTGCGGAGGTCAAGCCGGAGTACAAGGCTGGCTGGGAGCAGAACAAGTGGGTGTACATCGAGGGCATGACCGACAAGAAAGGCCAAAAGTTCAACGCCTATGTACGCCCGAACCACGAAAAGGTCAAATACGACTTCAGCCGCAAGCGCCCGGAGCAGTCGCAAATCTACGAGGTCAAACCCGACACGGCCTCCCAAACGCAGGTTGCGGTCAATTCCGAGGGCAGAACCGACGAGGCGACCAAGCGCATCGGCGAGCCGCTGCAACGGGGACAGACCGCCCCGGCCAACGAGGAGCAGCAGCGTCGGCAGCAGAACGCGAACAAACCCCGAATGAGGATGTAGCTATGGCGGCTTTCATTATTCTCCTGCTTTTCTGCCTTGTCTCGGTTGCGGGCGGTTACGCCCTGCGGCGTATTGATTGGCAGGCCATAGAGCGGGAAAACGGACGGTACTATACCGCCGACGGGTATCACGTCTATTACGACCGCAACATCCTGCGCCACCTGCGGCATGAAGAACGAGAGACGCGGGAGCGGAACGACGAGAGTTAAAAACGGAGTTCTTGCCCCACACCACTAAATCCACATTAAATAAATCAATTCAGTATGAAAACAATTATTGCAGAGAAACCGAGCGTGGCGCGTGAGATCGCCCGCATCGTGAAAGCGACGAAAAGAGAGATCGGCTACTACACGGGAAACGGCTATAACGTAACATGGGCGTTCGGGCATCTGGTGCAGCCCGCCCTGCCGGACGGTTATGGCATCAAGGGATTCCACCGCGACAACCTGCCCATCATCCCTCCGGTGTTCAAACTTATTCCCCGTCAGGTCAAGACCGACAAGGGCTATAAACCCGACAGCGACGTTACGGCGCAAATCAAGATCATCGGCGGGCTGTTCCGCGAGAGCGAGCGTATCATCGTGGCGACGGATGCCGGACGCGAGGGTGAGCTGATCTTCCGCTACCTGTACGAGTACATCGGCTGCGCCACGCCGTTCGACC